>Ga0315551_10002196_pt1 | contig 14391 bp, 5 predicted proteins | sample SalMarSW160290MG_FD_203678 | JGI IMG/M metagenome (GOLD analysis project Ga0315551, IMG submission 203678) | Salt marsh sediment microbial communities from the Plum Island Ecosystem LTER, Massachusetts, United States - Salt Marsh Sediment SW1602-90 ... | reverse complement strand
GATGAATGGATAGACGACGCTATTGACAAATCTAAGAGGGGGATCAAATAAGCCATGGGATCAAAAATGACGAAGCTTAGAAAAGAAGATCTCAGTCTATTCTATTACATCAAGGATGCGGTATTGTCTGAGTTTGTTGAAAGAGAAGAGTGGGTTCGACTTAGAAAAATGTCTGAAATATCTGTTGAAACCGGTGATCCTAGTTGTGATAGTGTAGTATATGAGGCCTTAAGTAGCATGATTCCAAGTCCTGTTGAAAGAGGACGTGGGTGGTGTTACTTCGATGGAATAAACCCATTGCAAGGGACTGGTACAAATAGTTTTCCTGCACGATATTGTACAACATGTACTGGAACTTGTTGTGATGGAATTCCAGAACAATCAAATAGGGTTTTAGTGTATGAGTGTTCGGATACTACGAGTGGTACTTCATATCTTCCTATAACCAATGATAAATATATTATAGATTATATGGATGGAAGAATAATAACATCAGGTACTTGCAATCCCACACATGTAACTTATGATTGGAATTATATAAGCGTCGTCGATGAATGGGCAGCCGTACAGGCAGCCGATCCCCCAGTAGTTGTAATAGATATATCAGGCACAGACAAAACAGGTTATCAGCTTGGTGGAGGTAAAAAATCTGTACGAAAAGTAGATTTACATATTTTTGCGACTGATCCCGCAGAGAGAAACGATATAGTTGAAACTCTATATGATGGGTTATACAATAGAAGTTGTCCACTTTATAATTTTACTTATGGTACCGTATTGGATTATGACGGTACTTGGCAAGGAAGAAAAAACAGCCCCAGAGTTGACCCATCAACAGAATTTTGTATTGATACAGATCCAGATTTAGTTGGAAATTTGGAATTTACAAATGTTTCGGCAAGACATGTAAGTTTGCCATTATTGATGACAAGAAATAGAGATGAGGTTATGTTGAGCGATTTAAATGCATATAGATCAAAAATTTCTTTTGATTTGGTTTCGTATACACAACGTTAAAAGAATAAACTAACCTTTATAAATATAGAGAACCTTTTTATATTATTGCCAAAAAAGTTCGTAAGGGATAAGGCTTTACCGCTGTTAAATTAGCCTCAATTTAAGGGTGGTGAATTAGGAATTAGTTTATTTAAATGCCAACCTAGCTGTAAATGTATTAAGAATTTCGGAAAACTAATTATCAAATTAGGAGGACTGAGAAATTATGGCTAGAAATAGAATAATCTATGCATCTCAGAGCGTATGGTGTAATGGTGAGGTACTCTACAGAGTACAGTCTCTGGGAAGTACAACCACTTTTACATCTGAGGACATTTTCGAACTTGGTCATTTGGACATCGTTGACGTAGTTGACGACGTTCCTGCCGTTGCTGTTACACTTAACACCAACGACTTTGGTGATGTTCGAACATTGGCAGTTCTCGCACAGTTGCACCCCGATAAGAGGGTAATGGATGCGTCTGCCACCTCAGACACCGGCAATTTGGTTGTTGTTGATGGTCCTGACTTCACACCAACTGCCACGTTCTTGCACGGTGTCGCGCTAGCCGACTTCGCAGTCGTATGTGGTAATCTACCTGGTGTTAGTCTTTGGGCTCCGGTTCAAGATGAGTGTTCACTTGGTACATTGGATAACAACATCGACCAAACATTGTTCCTAGACGAGTTGTATATCAACAGCCTAGAGTTTGGTTATACTACTGGTGCTAATGCAACTGAGAACTATGGTGCAGAAACTGATGTTAAGTGTTGGTTCCTTAATGCTGGTAAATTTGTAAATTATGATGATTTTGATAGCATTTCTGCCGCAACCATTACAGGTACTGGCTATCTAGTTCTTACACTAGCTTCTGGTAATGATGTAGCTAGCCTAACAATGGCAGATCCTGGATTTGTAAGGAAAACAGAAGATGGTGCTCCTGGTATTACGTGGTATGATGAAAGCGCAAACGAAGTAATGAATGTAGAGGTTTCAGCTGGAGTCGCTGCTGCTTCTGGCATGTTTATTTACCACGATACAGGCTCTGAGCACAGACTTTATTTCCCGACAGAGTGGGACGAAACCTATGCTGGCGACAGGATAGAAGCTATTTATTCTGCTAATGGTTATGGTACTGGTACATCCAATAAGTACTTTGATACCCTTGATGATGCAAACCGCCCTGATATGCTCGGCGCCATCAGACAGGGTCAGGTAGAGATTTATATTGTAGATCCTGCTAATCCAGGCGCAGGTTTTGAGAATGCTTGGAGATTGACAGGTTGTACGATTACCTCAGATCTTACGCGCGAAGCTCTTGCAGAACTTGGCCATCTTGGACCGTATGACCGTCCTCTAACTTTGCCTATTCCTATCACGGTTACCGTTGATAGTACAGCAGGCGATCTAGAAAACTGGGCAAAATTCGCAGGCCAAAAGGCCGGTTTTGATGCCGACAGTATAGATGATTTGTGCTTGGCTGACTTGATGGGTGAAGAAGATCTTAAGCTAGTTGTTAAAATTTTTGCTCAAACAGACGAAGAAGCTAATGGAACCGGTGCTAATAGAGTTGTAGCTGCTGGTTCACCTTTGGTCGGTCAGAGCTATTGGTCAGATGGTGTAATGGATGGCCCATATACTGGCAGTGGCAGTGAGCAAGAAATGCCTCTTAAGACCATCGTTGTTGAGCATCTTAAAATCACCGATGAAGGCGCTACTCTTGATATGGGTGCCAATATGACACAGACCTTTGGGTTCAGATCAACCAACGATTTGTATGTCATTAAGGGTGACATCTCACTAGCTAATATTAGCGGAAGCAAAACGGTCAGGAGAAATGGCTAAAATTTAAAAAGACTATAATGGGTGGGAGACTTAGTCTCCCCCCATTTATCTTTTAAAGAAATAAATGGAATTAAACAAGGATATATAGAGTGTAAAGGAGGATTATAGGCCATGGGAGATAAGAGCAAGGAAAGACTAAAGAATGCAGCGGCCGAGGAAGTTACAAAACTATTTGAATCTGTTTTGGATTATGTGCAGGTTGCATGTCCTACTCCAGACACCTACAAAGTTTTAAGGTCAAAGATTCTTAGAGTAGGAAACAATTGTATAAGGGCATTGAAAAAGCAAATAGATAGTTATGATGTAAAATTCAGTGCTACAATAGAGGAAATTATAGAGGTCAAACGACCTTCAAAATAAAAGGACTTGGAATTACGGTAAAGGAGGAAGGCTTATTATGGAAAATAAAGACGATAGAAGGTTTTTTCTAGGACCAGATGAGACTACAAAGTATTGTATTGTAGCCCCAAATGCAGAAATCATCAGAGGTGCCGATTGGATTTATAGCAAAACATATACTAAGTGTCTTGTAGAAGGAATTACGACCGGTGCAGAGATGATGGATATTCTGATGAAAAGAGGAATTATCGGCCCGGAATTCGAGCAGAGATCTTCAGAGTTAACAGAGCTTTTAAATGAAAAAATAATGAAGCTCGATGCCGCAGAGTCTATGGAAGACAAAAGAGATTTTGCCATAGAAGTTGCAAGCGCCCGAGAAGAATTATTTCAGTGGAATCAACGCCTCAATGGCCCCATGAGCAATACATGTGAACAAATTGCTGATGATGCCCGTCTCGAGTTTTTAACATCCAGTATGGTAGTAAAAGAAGATGGTAAAAGGATATGGGAATCATATGAAGATTACATGTCCGAAAAAAGCCAAGCTTTGGCGCTAAGAGCTAGATTTGAAATCATGCTCTACTTGCAAGGACTGGATTCAGATTTTCTTGAAAAAACCCCTGAGGCTATGGCCATGAAAGAGATTGAAGCTGATATTATAAACAAGGCCGAAGAAGCTCTAAAAGTAGCCAGAGCTATAGAAGAGGAGCGAAAAGCCGACGAGGAAAAGACAGCTGAAGAAGAAAAACCTAAAGCTCGACCTAGAAAAGGAAGAACACCGAAGAAGAAGAAGTCATAAAAATGGATTTAACCATTGATGATATAGAAAAGTATTTATGTCGCATTTTTACAGGCAGAGAAATAGTTTATATTGATGATGGTGAAAAGGATATAAGACTGATTTTATCGCAACCTAACAATAATGTAAAATTAGTGGCTAATAGTGTTTATGATAAAGCCTATAAAGATGCTTTGTCCGATGGGATATTACCTTTAAAAGACTTAGAAAAACTTATCAAAGAAAGGAATATTTATACGGACGAAGACGAGACCAAAGTAAACAACTTAAGATCTAAACTTGAAGGACAACGTATTCTTTTATCCAAAACTACAAGAGTCAAGGCCAGATCTGATAGAATAAAGGATATCATATTTGATCTTGAAAGAGAAATAAGGACAATAGAATACAAAAAATATTCTAAATTGTCAATGGCCGCCGAGACTAAAGCCGAAGAAGAGCGATCACATTATCTTTGTTGGGCTTCTATTTATGATGAAATTGGAGAAAATCTATATTGGCTAAAATATGAGGATTTTCTAAATGAGGGGAATATAACTCTCCGCGGAAATATTTTAAATTCCTTTTTAGTGTTTTATGGTGGTATAGATACAACAATAGTTAGATATATAGCTAGAAGCAGCCTTTGGAGAATAAGGTTTGTTACTAGTCAGAAGGTGTCGGACCCTTTATTTGGCGTACCGACATCACAATATACCAATGATATGATGAATTTGGCCTATTGGTCAAATTTTTATCAAAATATCTATGAAATGCTCCCTGAGGATAGACCGTCTGACCTCCTCATTGAAGATGACGAGGCTCTAGACGCGTATATGCAGGAATATTATAGGGAAAGGAATCAAGAGGACAATGCTCGTAGAAGCAGAAGAACAACTCAGGGTAAGCTATCAGCTTTTAATAGTGAAGAAGTTATCGTAACTCGATCCAATGAATTATATGAAGACATCGATTATGATAAGCCAAAAGAATCAAGAGCAATAAAAGACAAAGCTGATATAAGAAAGAAAGCACATCGAAGGGCTAGGCATTAGATAGGATCAGATTTACGGAAAGTTAACTGGAATCTAGGACACGATTAATTTCGGAGGTGCTTATCTTGGCTGATCATAATGTTAATATAAATGTCAGAGACCTATCTAAGGGCGCCGCAGGCGCACCTAGACCTACCCAAAAAACTACCGTAGCATTAGAGCCTGCCTCTATTCAGAAACTCAGCAAAGCATATCAAGACGTAGTTTCTAAAACGTCGTTGGATGAAAAAAAACTTGGCGGCGCTATTGCTGATGCTGTTTCAAGAAAAATTGGTACTAATTTGCCAAAAGGCGGAGAAATATCTAAAGCGGATCTTGGTAGAATAATAAATAATATGGCCAATGAGTTGGCTAGAAAAATTAATAAGTCTCAATCTGACGTTTTATCTAAATTGTCATCTCCTACAGCGCCTGGCGGATCAGATAAAAAAGTTTTAGACGGCCTTTCTAATATAAATAATCAAATAAGAGATTCTGTTGGAAAATTAAATTCCCAGCTACAAAGAGAATTTGGAAAAAAGGTAGGCCCAGAAACCTCAAAAGCTATGGCCGATGCAGTATCTGGGGCTGTTGAAAGAGCAATACCAAAATCTTTGGGAAAAGTGGGGCAAGATTTTTCTAAAGCCGTTTCTAGTGTTCAATCTATAGCGAAAGAAATAGCTAATACAGCCACATCAATACGTAAGTTAAGAAAATCAGGTGGCGGAATAGACATTACAGAAATTAAATCTGTAGTATCAAGCGTTAAAAAGCTTACTACAGAATTTGCAAAGCTTCCTGGCGCAATAAAACAAGCCAGAGATTCTGCGAAAGTTATATCTAAAGAACAAAAAGATACGTATGATAATTTTTCAAGGGCTTTAACTGATTTAAGAAAATCTGTAAGAGAACAAGTAACCGGAGTTAAAAGAAGGGCTGCGGAAGATCCGCAAAAGTTTGCCCGCACAGTAGCTGCAGAAATATCAAAGGTAGTTAAAGGTGCTCCAGCTCTGAAAGGAACCCAAATAGAAAAAGTATTAGGAGATTTGGATAAAAAAGTTGGCGGTATAGGTGAGGTTGGAAAAGCTTTTAAAGATGTAGAGAAAGAGCTCAAGACACAAATAAAAGGTGGAAAACTAAGTGTAGCGGGTTTGGATTCTCTTCTTAAAACTATAGACACATTAAATTCTAATTTGAAGAATTTACCAAAGACAATTGGTGCTCCGGATGAAGTTGAATTCAAAGGTTTAGAGGCTTTTAGTAAAAGAACAGAAAGGTTTATAAGAAGCCTTGAAAAATTTTCTGTAGATATAGATGTAAAACAAATTCCAAAATTAACAGAAACCGTAAGTAAGCAGGTAAAGGAAGGAATAGAAAAAGGTGTAAAAGACGCAAAGATTGAACTTGAGGTAGATACGACTAAGATGTCCAAAGATTTAAAAACTTCTTTGGACAAACTTATGGATGATATTTCTAAGAAAGCTATAAAACTAGGTGTTGAGCCAGGTACTGGAATTTTCAAGCAAATAGAGCAAGCTAAAAAAACTCTAGTTGGTGGTAAACCTGGAGAAATAAGAACTGCACTTTTTGAACTCAAAAAACTTCCAGAACTAAAAGGATTTTCTGATGCTTTACAAAAAGGAACAGAAGATTTAGCCTACCTATCTGGTTTAAAAGAAGCAGCATCAGCAGCCAAAAGATTTGCTGATAAAATGGACAGCACAACAAAAACATTGAGTGCTGTAGAAGGAGCTGCTAAAAGACTGCACGCCGCCCCCGTAAGATCAGCTAAAGAAGCTTTAAAAACATATATGTATGAATATCCTACCAAGCCAATTAGACCTGGGGTTAAACTTGAAGCACCAGCAGAAAAAGCAGAGATTGCCCTTGGAGAAAGATCTAGAAAAATGGTGGCAGAAAATGTAGCAGCTTTACAGAAATCTTTAGAGGGTCTGCAAAAATTTATGGTTGAAAAATTAGAGCAGGAATTAAAATCAAGCGGTAGGGGATGGGAGATTGTAAGAAAGGATTCAAAGCAAGCCATAGGTGATTATTTTAAAATAGCTACTGGAGGAATGACTGGAAATATAAAAGAAGCTGGAAAGCAATGGGCAATACAAATTGCTGATATAGCTGGAATGAAAGGAAAGTTAGGAGGAGCTTTAACAAAATATCAAACAGAAAAGGGATCCCCAGCAACTCCAAAAGAAATAGTAAAAGCATATAAGGGTCGGCTTGTAGAAAAAATTACTGGAGCAACAAAACCAATTACATATCCACAAAGGATTGCTAAGTGGATTAAACTAACATCTGAAGAAAGTATAAAATCCTTAGAAGATCTAACTAGCGCACAGAAAGACACATTCTTAAGTTTAAAAAAGGAATACAAAGGCGTAGAAGTTGCTTCCGAAATGGAAAACGCAATCAAAACCCTTTTAGGAACAGAAAAAGAAATAGAAAGGGTTTTTAGAAAAACTTCTGCCTCAATAGAAGCAGAAAAAATAATGAGGGAAGGTATATTAGAAAAGGACAAAAGGAAGAAACGTGTTTATGAAGAGCCCCCAGTTCTAAGAACATTGGCAGTTCCAGCCGCAAAGCTAACTACAACTGGTGCAGCAGCTTTTGAAACCGCAGCGGGCAGTATGAGAGCTTTACCAAAATTTGCTACTTTTATGACGGGTTTTGAAAGAATTTATGATATGTTATTAGAAGCAAAAAAATTGCGTCCTGGAGAAACTTTTGGAACTAGAATTAGAGAAGTAGGGCCTAGACCTGCCGGCGCGGGATTATTTGCTGCAGAAAATTTGGCTAAAGAAATGATTAAAGCTCTGAGTATGGTGCAAGAAAAAAGAGCGCTTATTTTAGAGCAGTATCAAAGAGCTGCTGTTCCTAGAGGATTGGAGCTGGAAAAAGCCGGCGCAGGATCTATAGGGGAATTAGAAAAACAAGTAGAAGGTGCAATAGATGCATTTAGAAAACTACCTGAAGCAGAAAGAAATATAGACACTTTTATGGATGCTATGGATAAGGTAGGGATTTCTGCATATGATGTTGTTAAATCATTAGATGAATTAAGATTTGAAAACGTTTATGATGTACTTAAAAAAATATTGGCTAAACCTATAACAGGAGTAGCACAAGCTCCTATTTGGGGAAAGCCAATGAGACAGTTTGAAGAAACTGTGCGACAGCTACAACAGTTATTGCCTCTTATAGAGCCAGGAAAACCAAGGCGAGGGGCACATATGGAAGCCATAGCCCAAGTTCTCACAAGAACTAGACCAGCTTATGCTGGAGCTGGTTTGCGAATGGAAGAGCGAAAAGAGTTTATAAAAGATATTAATTTAAGATTGGGTGAAATGGTCGCTGAGTCCAGGAAGCTTAGAGAAAGAGAAGGTGAAGGTGTAGCTAAGAGATTGGCTCAGTTGAAAATACCAGAAGCTGTAAGAGAGATGTCTACTTTGGGTGTGCCAGAAGCCTTGGCTGGCAAAATTCAGGAACTAAGACCTGGTAGAGCTAAGGGCATGGAAAGTTTAGAAGAATTAGGTGCTACCACATTAAAAATGTATACCGAGAATTTAAGAGAGCTGTCTCCTTTCGGATCTCAGTTTCAAAACTGGTCTAGAAATATAACAAACGTTTCAAATGCCATGTCTTCTGCCAGCGATGAAACAATAAGAAAGTTGAATGAGTTTGGTGCTGCTGTTAAAGGCGCTGGTACAGAATTTCCAACACTAAGAACTGAAAGAGAAAGAGAGCTAATATCAGGAGGAAGATATGGTGGTAGAGGCTATGGTTTTAATGTGCTGGCAGAATTACGCACCACTGCAGGTACCTTTGAAGATCAGGTTTTGATTTCTGGAAAAATAGCCGATGCTATAACTTCTATAACAAAGACTTTAGTCCGTCCTGGTGTAGCAGGACGTTTAAGAGAGTATGAAAAGACAACCGCAGTTGGTGTAACAGAAGTAGAACCAAAATTGCTTCGAGACGTTTCTAAGTCTGTGTCTGATGCATCTGATAAAATACAAGAAGTTTTGGGTATGCCAGAAAGATATAAAGGTCGAGCCGACAGAGCGTTGATACAAGAGGTAAGCAAAGCCATAACCGTTGTAAGAGGCAGAGAGGTTGAAGTCCAAGCTGCAAAATTAGCAGAGGTATTTTTAAATTATTTTGGTAGGAAGATCACCACAAGATTTGGACAGAAAGGTGTTGGAGTTACACCAGTCCCACAAAACCTACAAGAAGTTTTACAATATTATGGTGAAAAACCAATAAAAGTATTACCTAAAGCAGAAAGAACTAGGGCTGGCCTAGGGGTAGCAGTAATGCCCAAAACTATGGGACAGCTAGCTGCAGAAATATTAGAAAAGGAAGCAGATAAACTTGAGACCGCAGGAGTGTCCCCAGCACAAATAAAAGATCTAACCACCAGCCTTGTAAATTCCGGTAATAGATTTATGATAGATATGTTTAAAGAAGCCGGAGTTCTTGCCGAAGATGAAATAAAAGTAGAAAAAGGCGTATTTACAAAATTACGTAATGCTTTAGCAAAACTAGATATAGATTTAGCCAGTGATATAGAAGGCATAAAAGGTTTGAAGGGAGCCTATAAGGAACGCGTAGGCAAGCCTCTTTTTGAAGAACGCCCAATAGATGTTAGAATTAGTGCCTATGGTGTAGGCAAACGTGGTTTACAGACAGAAGTTTTAGAATCGGTTATGTCCAATGTTATGGGTTTAAGGCCTGGTACAAAGAGACCTGCCACCATGAAGCCAGAACTTAAACCAGAGGTTTATCAAAAGATGCTGGGGGTTCCTGGAACCATGGAACCAGGCATGTTAAGTAAATATGCGAAAGCATTGGGTTTTGAACCTGCAATGGCAGGAAAAAGAGAAGATGTTTATAAACAATTAGTAGATGAGTTTACTAAAACTTTTGGAAAGGGAAAAGAAGAAATAGCTAAAAGAGCAGCCGAGCTAGAAGCTCTTTCAAATTTCTATGTGGAAGTTATAGATGAATTAAGTAGAGGCAAGAAACCACCTAGGAAGGGTTTGGTAGGACCTAAGTTTGTTCAAATAGTAGAAGAACCAACTTTCCATGCTGATTGGACAAAAACCGAAGTAGAGAAGGGAGTAAGAGGAGAGAAATTAAATTTACCGGCCTTTGGAGCATACTCTGCTATATTTGGTGAGCAGTCTGAATTTATGAAAGAATTAAAAGGGGCTATGACTATAGATTCCAGAGAAGCATGGGAATATTTAAAGGCCCTACAAGTTGTAAATAAACAATCAGATGAGTTTAAAAAGTTATTAATGACTCCTCTCAAAACCGTAGATCTGTTTAATATAAAAGATTTTACAGAGGCTACAGGAACTATGGAGGATTTTAAAGACACGGTTTTAGACATCCAAAAATTTCCCGGCCCATTTAAAGTAAAAATTCCTGCTACAGAAAAGGGGGCACCTGGAAAATATGAAGAGATGTATATGCCTGGCCCGTTGGCTAGAGGTACATATGAAGAGCCTCTGATTGCCGGAGAAAGAGCTCCAAAACTAGTTGCAAGAAGGTTAACACATCTTATAAGTATGGCTAAGAAGGTAGAGCAAGAAAGAACGGGATTTGCAGAAATAGAAAAAGAAATAACTAATTTAGAAAGTGCTTTAGAAAAAACAGAAGATGCGTCAGAAATAATATCATTAAACGAAAAACTAGAGACGTTAAATAAAGAGTTAGAAAAACTTTATGCAGATCCAGGCAACGTAGAAAAAATAAAGACACAGATTGCTAAAAATGTAGGCAATATGGTTAAACGAATAAATGAATTAGCTAAATCTAGAACAGGTGAATCAGAAATAACAAGCATTATAAATACCCTTATGGGAGCTCTTTCTAAAACAGTAGCTCCACAACCAGGCCTTAGAACTAGATATGTTGGAGCAGAATTTCCAGAAATAACCCACGCTCAAAAATTCATGGAAGAGCAACTACGCACTAAAAAATCACCTTTTGAAGCTTATGTGGCAGTTGGTGGAAGACTATCAGATATGTTGATAGGAGTTAGTGATAGCTCAAAGCAATATTTGACCCAATTGGAAGAGACACTTGCTGATTTGGAAAGAGGGCAAAAAACCCCCCGCCTGGAAAAATTTGCAAAAAGCATTGGCGCAGAGGTTGGAACTAAAAAAGTTGAAGACACATTAAGAAAATATGTAAAAACACACCAAGACAGAGCCAAAGCATTGACCGTATTACAAAGATCTGCAGAGGGAGGAGGACTTGCCACGTTAGCGCAGAATCTTGGTGTAATGGTAGGAAAAGAGGATTCTGATTACGAAAAAGCTTTGGGAGCTTTGTCAAGGGCAAAAATAGATTACTATAATACTTTAGCTGAAGTAGCTCTTGGAAAAACCGGAGCTGTTGCTGAAATATTATTTTCTAGAAAAATTCCAGCTGTAATGGGAAAAGCCGTATCAGCTACTGTGGACAAAACCGATGATCTAAAACGCTTCACAGAGGATTTGCGTAAAATATATGCCCAATTTGCAGATTTGGGGGATAAATTTAATTTAGGAGAATTAGAAACTGTAGCAAATGAAATTCTTTCTGTAAGAGAAGAACATGCTAAAAATGTAGAACGTTATAAAAAACTAGGTTTGCCAGTACTAAAGCAACACGAGCTTGGTATTCCTCCTGAAATGGCTAAAAAGATTCCTATAAAATACACGCCTAAATATAGAATGGCAGGCAAGGGAATTGAAGAAATACCAGAAGCTATGCAAAAGGAAGTTCAATCTACACTATTTGATATACTTGAAGAATCCGAAAAACTCACAAAGGGAGGATTTATAGCAAAGCCAGGCGGCCCAAAACCACCTAGCAGAAGAGAACTACAAGATTATGTTGAAAAACAACTTGTACCATATATAGAAAGCGTGCGATTTCCTTTTACTGGTATTTCAAGCGTCCAGCCGTATAAAGCAAAATTGATGCATGGCGGGTTAGCAAAAGCCGCCATGGCTGTGCCTGGTATGCCAGAAATGGATATAGAAAAATTTGATGAATTAAAGGACAAAGTAGTAGAAATAAAAAAAGCCCTAGAAGGTGCAAGAGAGGGACTTCAAGATACTACTGATGATTTAGAAAAAAGAAAAACTTTAACAGCTGCTATAGATGAGTTGAACAGAGCTATATCCAGAGTTCTTCCTAAATATGCAGCCCACGAACAAAAACTTGATTTTGATGGAGACAATATAGAAATTCATGCTGCTGCTACTAGAGATGCCAGAAAAGAGATTAAACAACATTTTGATGCATTATCTGATGACATAGATAGCACAAGATCTGTATTTAGAGACTTCTTTACATATGAAGCACGACAAATGCCTACCAAAGAATATCCTCTTGCAGAAATGGCAAAAGCATATGCAAAAAAATTTCCGGTAGAAAAAGGTTTTGAATTTCTAAAAAAACCATATTTAGAAAAAGAAGCAGAGTATATTAAACCCCAGGAGGCATTAAGGATTTTGGCTGAAAGACCTGGCGCTGCATCTCCTGCAGATATATTAAAAGATATAACTCAACAAATGGTAAGAAAACCGGAAGAACAAAAACAAGCATTAGAAGCCATAGATGCATCTGTAAATAAAGAAGCAGATGCTTTAGTAAATGCCGTATTAAGTTTGGGTGGAAATATAGAAAAACTGGTAAAAGAAGGAATAAAGACAAGATCTTTTGAAGAAAAATATAAAGATGCTATAGAAGCACAACTATATAAAATTCATACTGGTCCAGAAACCGAAGCACTATATAGATTGGTAAGATTGGTAGAAATGAATATAGGTTTTGGCGGTGGTATGATAAAACCAGGTGCTCCTTCTAGAGCAACAGAAGAATTTAAAAAAAGATGGCCTAGAACAAAAGCATTAGGTGGCAAACCAGAATATGAATTCCAAACAATGATTAATGAACTTTTACGTTTTGGAGTTCAAAAGGGTATGGATGTTAAACACGCTGGAGAATTTCCAGTAGCTGGAGAAGTTGTAAGGGAACTTGGTAAAGGTGAAAAAGCCGCTGAAAATTTATTTGATAGAATAACAGTCAAAAATGAAGAAGCCTTTAAAGATTTAAAAGATTTTGCTGAGCAAAATGCGGAAGCTATAGAACGCAGACTTGGCCGTCTTTCTACACGGGAACTTCGTGTAGAAGCTACAAAACTCAGAGAAGCAAGAGGAGTCCCCGTTGGTACTGAAGTTGAAGAACTAAAAAGACCAGCCCTAGTAAAAGAAATTGTTGAAAGAGCGGGTTTCAAAGGCTTTTTAATAGAACTATCAAGACAAATTAGGGAAACTGCTGGGGTAGGACCAGGAGAAAAAATAAATATCAGAGAACAAGTTATTGCCAAAAGACAACCTTTATATATGAAACGCGTTTGGGGTGCTGCTCCCGGTGAAGAACTTGCTAAATATGGCGAAGAAAAGATTCCAACTCCAGAGTTTGCATTTGCTGGTATGAACAAAGCAAAACAAAAAGCCTACATAAGGAAATACAAAGAAGCCCAAGCTACAGCAATGAACTTGGCTAAGGAACTCAAAACAGCTACAGAGACCATGGGCGGAGGTGCTTATGCTCAAATGGTTTCCAGCAGCATAGAAAATATTTATGAAGAACAAAAACAGATAAATGACAAATTGTTATCTAAGCTACAAGAACCGGCTGGGTTTGCAGCTAATATCCCAGAAACTCCTTTAGTTAAGAGAGTGCTGGAAGGCGCAGATGTAGCCAATATAACCAAAGATATTATAGGTGACCCTAGAGAAGTTGCTCCTGAATTTATCAAGCAAATGAAAAACCAGATGGAAAAATTTTCTAATTTGGTTGGAGTATCCCTACTGACAAAGGGAGAAAAATTTGCAATAAAAGAACAAGTTTTAGAAGACTTTGGTAAAAGAGTATCAGGAGTATTAGGAAAAACAGAAGGAGTTTCACCAGAAGAAATAGAAAGATATTCTTATGCGTGGTTTGAAAAAGCAAAAGCCATAGCACAAATGGACAAAGTAATAGATGCTTTAAAGTCAAAAAGATACGAAGCTTCTATAGTTAGAACTTTATTGCCTTCTCCTGAAGATATTAAAAAGGTTACAAAAGAAGCTATAAGATTTAGACCAGAGCCAAAGATGCCTACTGCCGCGGAGAGGGAAGCCACTGTAAGAAGATATATGCCCGGCGCAGAAGCTAGAGCAGCTATGGCAGTTGAAAAAACAATGGCGGCTACAAAAGGGGCCGCAGGCAGAGCCTTTTTACCTAGGGGCGCAAAAGAATGTGTTCCTATTACAAATTGTGGTAAGCCTTTAGATGTTTATATTGTCGGCGCTGCCGGCGGAATTATGTTTTCTGAT
>Ga0315551_10002195_pt1 | contig 14391 bp, 11 predicted proteins | sample SalMarSW160290MG_FD_203678 | JGI IMG/M metagenome (GOLD analysis project Ga0315551, IMG submission 203678) | Salt marsh sediment microbial communities from the Plum Island Ecosystem LTER, Massachusetts, United States - Salt Marsh Sediment SW1602-90 ... | reverse complement strand
TCTTTTCGATATACAAACCGATCCCTGAGATTAGGTTCAGCAAGATGGCTCCTTATTCAAACCTTCTATAGGATTAGACAAATGTCTAATCCAAGTTTACCAAAAGGTCTTCACCCTGCAACCTGATTTTTGTCATTTATTCTCCCCTCCACAAATTGCACCAGCCCCCATTTCCCATTTACCATCCATTCCGGATCCACCGCTTTCAAGGCTTCCGCCCTGCCCACTGGCAGCCCCGCCACGATGTCCCCCTTCAATACTCGCAGAGCCGCTAATGGTGCAGGTAGATACCCTACCACTTCTGACAGTGGCTTGGTGAATGGCCAGTGCCGATCACCTAATAAGCGCCGGTAATGGATATCCCCCTTGCTAATCAGCAGCTCAGCCTTTGCCAAGCCGGCCCTTAACCTGCTTGGCATTTCCCACCCACTCAGCGGCGAAACCCAGAAAGCCTCCTCTTGCAACTGAAGGCGCCCGGTGGCGCGGTGATCTCCTAGCCGTTCCGCCAATCTCCGCACCGCTCGCTCGGCGTGAGAAGCCAGAAATGCCAGGGTGTAATCCACGTCCTTCACCATGGCGTCCGATACAAACACTGGATCGGTTTTCAGGTGCAATCGGGCTTGTTCAATGATCTGGCTACTTAACAGGTAGTCTATCAGGCCCAGGTCGCTTACCAGCTCCATGCCGGCGTTATCCACCAGCACCTCGATCCTGACGCCCTTGTTCTCCAGACTCGCCAGGTATCTTATCACAGCTTCTGTCTCATCCACTGCCAGGTGAGCTCCTCGCTCTTGAACGTCTTTATACTCCGGGCTGGCCTCCCGGTCAGCTGGCCAGATACTCAAATCAGCTTGGTTTCCCCACAGGCTCATCTTGATCAGGCCTCTTAGGGCCTCGCCCTTGTCAACCCCCTGCCCGGGGCTTTCAAACAGCCACCGCTCCATTTGCCCGCAGAAGAATCCGATTGCATCCCTGGACCTCTCCAAACCCGCCCGCTTCTGGTAACCAAAGGGATCCATACCTTTTCCGGTACCGGTCCGAAAATAGCCAGTTGCTTCCAGGATCCGTCGGTAAAAATATATTTCAGCAAAGAACCAGGGGACCTCAAGCCAGTTCTGTCCCAGGTAGGGTGCTACATAAGCTGCCCAGTCTTTCGCTCTGCTTGCCAGGACATCCTTCAACGGGCATATGCCGCCCTCGGGGATTTCATCTAGCAATACTTCCATCTTGTAAACCGCAGCCTTTGACAAGTCGTTTTCCGCCAGCACACGCCTGCCGATGTCCGGCAAGTTTACTGCCACCGTATAATAAGCAAAAGTATCTCGATTTAACCCCCTCATTGCTTTTGGAATCGCTCCTATGGGACCATGATCATTCTTGAACCTGCCTCTCACGCTCATTTACCCTCCCGAACCAGGCAAGTATGCCCTGTCTTGTATGCCAGGATGCCTACTCTCCTTGGGACTAATCCTCGCTCAAACCCAAAAATTAAATTTCGACCACGCCCAGAAGTATTCCCAGTGACATCATTTGGTCGAACCAGGCCAATCCTTTCCCGAACCAGGTCTCAGTCCTTCCCAGGTCCTGTCTTTCCCGCGACATGCTAAAATCCTGGCTGCCGATCAGGTATCCACACGGGCTCTCTCCAAACCTCTCCAGTCGCTCAGCCAGCCAGCTGTTCTCACCCAAAGGTTGTGCCAGGATTACCGCTTGGCCCTTAAAGCCTGCCAATCTGGCATCCAAACTGGCGACCTCCATTTCCTCGGCTTTCTTCCAGCCATACAACCGCCTGAAAAGTTGGCCGGCTGCCTCCAGGTTATTAACCCCCAGAATCACCTTCTCAACACCACTCAGTTCGCTCCCGGCCACGCTGGCACATGGCTGCACCCGGTAAGATCTGGGTGTGCGGTCAGCGATCAGAAAGGGCAGTTGCCCGCCTGGGTCTCCCCCGCCCAGGAATGCCAGATCCCATTCCACCAGGGTCTTATCCGGTCTCTTGCGGTTGTAATAATAAGGACCCTCTACCGCGATCTCCATTTTTCTCAAGCTGCTTACCTCCCCCTTGATATCCTCAACTCGTACTGCCCAGGCGCACGCTCCGCCATCCAGGACGATCTGCCGCAACCACCAGGGAGACTTCTGTTCTGCTTTCAGGGTAGATATCAGTTCGATATAAGAGCCGTCGTCAAATCCCAGGATAGCCATGTGCGTGATGTTATTGGAATGCTCTCCCCCATAAACCGTTTCCAATCCCGCCCGCGCGAAAACCTGGCGCAGTGCCTCCAAAGTGCTCCATGCAATCGTAACATGGTCAATTACCAAGGTTTTCTCTTCCGCCACGCCCTATACCCTCAAGATCTCTACTGGTAAACCTTCCAACTGCATGATCTTTAACGCATTGGTTGTCGGGCACGGGCCTGAGCGCAAACGGTAATCGAAAACCATTTTCCCCCCTTGCACCTCCTCCCGGAAATGAAAATTGCCTACCTGGTCTATCTCATCCGCCAGTTTGACCAACTCTAAATCATGCGTCGATATCACCCCCACCCCATTTTTCCCTGCCAGTGTTCCTACATAAGACCGGCTGCCGATCTCTCGCTCGCGGTTGTTGGTGCCCTGGAAAATTTCATCGATCAAGAAAAACAGCGGCAACAAGTCATCTCGTTCCAGTCCATCCAGCAAGGTTCTCAACCGCTTTACCTCCGCGTAGAAATACGAGATCCCGTCGCTCAGGGAATCGCTTATGCCAATGCTGCTGAACACCCTCATTGGCATTATGCGTAGATAAGTGGCGTTCACTCGCCCCCCGGCATAAGCCAGAAGCAAGTTAACCCCCAAAGTCCTTAAGAAAGTGCTCTTGCCAGACATGTTCGATCCGCTGATGATGGCGATCTTCCCCAGCTGGTCGATGGTGAAATCATTGCATATCCTCTGGTCATCGGCGAGTAAGGGATGGCCCAATTCGCGCCCCTCAAAAAAGGGGCGGTCGCCATCACCTGTGTTTTCGACTACTTCGGGGAAGGCAAAATCAGGATTTAGATAGCTGAAATTTGCCAAAGAGTTCAGCGCTTCCAGCTCGTACCAACTTTCCAGCCATTTGGGTAGCAGCTGCCTCATTTCTATTTTATAGCGCTCCAGCCGTTCAGCGAAGTACAGGTCCCAGGGTACCGCCAGGTTTATCACCAGCCCCAGAAACTGGTTGTGACTTAGACTGGTTGCGGAAGCGATCCAAACGATTCTCCTCAGGTATCGCGACGGTTGGCTACGCGCCATTATGAAGGGCTCGCACACCTTTGCCAGCTGGCTGGTTTCGCCATAGGGGTAGTCCTCCAAGTAAATCAGAACCGCTCTGAATTTTTCGAGCGTCGTCCCTAAGTAATATGCCTCTTCAAAAAGGTCATGATAACGCTGGTGTTTCGTATAATACAGCACACCGTAAAGCAGCAAGGTTACGACCCAGAAAGCAGGCAACCATCCTAAAGCGTTCAGGATGAAGAGCGTCAGGTTGGCTAACCCCAGCACTCCCAACAGGATCACCCACCTCATAACAGAGTGGCTATAGCTATGCTTCTCCAGCCACTTCATCAGCCCTTCTCCATCCCACCTTTCGCCGGGTTGACCTGCTGCCAGCGCGCTGGTCAGAGCCAGTTTGGTGCGAAACCCATACAACGGCTCCAGTTCTCTTACAACCAGCTGTCTGTGGTGTATCTTTACCAGATCAGGATGGGGATCCAACAGCCAATCTCGCAGTCGTTGGCTACCTCCTGCTGAAACCGCCGTATCGATCAGCTGCTGGATCGAACGTTTTGCGGTTACGTTCAAATCCATCTCGAAGGGATGTTGCCTGTCTTGCTGTATCGCGGGTGGGGTGGGAATATTGCCCCAATCCAGTCCCATGCGCGCCATCAATGTCTCTACCAAGTGCAGGGATATCTTGAAGTGTTGCACGCTCTTGTCTAGCTTGCGATGCCCTGCGACAGCCAATCCAAATACCCCAATCGCAAGCATCCCAACCGCCTGGCCCCACCAAGCCACTCCAAATTGAAAAGCCAGGTAAGTTCCTAAACCTCCAATCAGCAAGATCGCCATTCTTATCCAGGCAAAGCGATTATCGAGCCGCTTGAAAACCTTCAGCTGGTTTTCCAGGCGTTTCTTATGCCGTTCGAGTACGATTAACCTCTTCTTTTTCTTGCTCTCCTTCATCAACTCTCTGGACCTCTTTCATTTCAAAATACCTGCTGCCTCCGCCCGCTTCCGGAAGGGACACCTTTCAATAAACCCGTTGGCTGCTACCTTCCCAGAACCGCCAGGACTCAGACAGTATACCCTTGTTAGAATATTAAGTCACTCAATAACATCCAGGCTTTCCATTTCTTGACGCTCATTTCTCACTTTGGTATACTAGCGTTCATGTAGGATGCAGTGAGTTCTCGTTGGATGTAAGGAAAGGTCGGCTCGTAGCTTTTCCGCTTGACCCGTTTCATCTTGATCAATCCGATGGAACAAACCAGCGCCTAAAAACCCATTCATTGCCACAGTAAGGAGGCACAATAAATGTCTGAACGTATCATCGGTACGGTCAAATGGTTTAATGGCAGCAAGGGCTACGGTTTCCTTGCTCGAGAGGACGGTGCTGACGTCTTCGTTCACTATACCTCTATCCAGGTGGACGGTTACCGCAGCTTGGCCGAGGGACAGAAGGTGGAATTTTCTGTCCAGGATGGCCCCAAGGGTCTTCAAGCCGTCGACGTGGTCCCCCTTTAGCATTAATAGACCTTCAAAAAAACCCAGCCGGGATCCGGCTGGGTTTTTTAATCTCCCATCGCTATTCTGTTCAATAAACAGACCTCAGGCCAGCTTGTAAGCCGCATTCTGTCCAGTGGGTCGGCAGATCTCTCCTGCTTCCCGCCTGGGTGATCATCTTTCTAGGCCGCGCGTCACCACGCAACTCGAGCAGCCTACCCGGTGCTTGCTCTCGTAAAACGAGAGGTGGAGACGAGCAACCTCCCTCTGTCCTAAGCGAAAGCGTTGGACAGACATTACACCTGTTTGGCCTTGCTCCCAGTGGGGGTTGCCTGGCCGTTCGCATTACTGCGAACGCCGGTGGTCTCTTACACAGAGCGATCGCAAAGCAATCGCCACCTTTTCACCCTTACCATCGCCAAAGGGCCTCTGACTCTTTACCCTCTGGTGATTAGGCGGTATGTTTCTGTGGCCCGATCCGGCAGGTTGCCTGAATCAATGTTGTGATTCAGTTCCCCATCCCGGGTGTTACCCGGCACTGTGCTCTTCGGAGTGCGGACTTTCCTCGATCCCACTTGCGTGAGACCGCGATCACCCGGCCAACCCGAGGCTATTTCATGATACTATTATAAAAGGTTTCCGTCAACTCGGATCTTATCAAATTCATCTAGCCTTCTCGTTTTTAGATGAATAAGGCCCAGAACTGGACAAAACCTGCTCTATCAAGTAAAATAACGCCCCGTAAACGTGGTTGATTTTGGAGGATACTCTCTTGCCTAATTTAAAATCCGCAATCAAGCGTAATAAACAGAATGAAAAACGTCGCTTGCGCAACCGTTATTTTCTCGGCCGCGCCCGAACTTTCGTAAAACAGGCTCGCCAGGCCATCGAATCCGAAGACCTGGATGAAGCCCGTGCCGCTACACTGCAAGCCATCAGCGCCCTGGATAAAGCCGCTGAAAAGGGCATCGTGCATAAAAACAACGCCTCGCGGCGTAAGGGTCGCTTGATGCAAAAGCTGGCTGCCCTTGAAAAAGCGCAAGAAAGCACCTGACCCCAAGAGATTTATTCCTTAAGTTGATTGTCAGCGGGAGCTCTACACGCTCCCGCTTTTTGTGTTGCCGCGCCCGTCGCTAAGATGCGTATTCCCCCGTGATATAATCGCTGCGCAGCGAGATTGCCATCGTTTCATCGCTCCTTTCTCCAAAGAATTTGGTGGGCAGTATGTTCGATCGCGAAAGACAAGCAATAGAGTCCCAAATCCGCGCTTACCTTGTTGAAAAAGGGCTTCCTCAGCCAGATTGGCTGCAATGGAATCCGATCCCCTTTGCCGGGGAATGGGGCGCTTCCACTTCGTTTTTCCAGCTGGCTGCGCAGGAGGCCCGCGCCGGAAAAGATGTCAACGTGCCTCAGCGCGCCCAGGAGCTAGCCATACAGGTTGCCAATCACCTTGGCAAACCTCCTGGCTTCTCCCGGGTTAAAGCCGTCAAAGGCTATCTCAACTTGTATTACGCTACTGCCGATTTCTCATCTCGTGTGATTGATGAAGTTCTGGATCAAGGTGAGAATTTCGGCCGCGGTGCGTCTAAGGGGGAGCGCATCATGGTCGAGTATGCCCAGCCTAACACGCACCACTCCTTCCACATCGGTCATTACCGTAACGCAATTTTGGGCGAAGCGTTTGCACGCCTGGTCGAGTTCGCCGGTTTCGAGACCATCCGTGCCTCATATCCGGGTGATATCGGCTTGGGCGTGATCACCGTGGTCTGGGCTTACAACAAATTTTACAAAGGGCAGGAGCCAACAGGTGTCCACGAGCGTGGCCAGTGGTTGCTGAAGATCTATGTCGAGGCCACCGAAATGCTCACTCCCAAGAAGAACGAGACCCCCGAAGAGCAGGACAGGAGAGAGGCTTACGACGCTGAAAGGCGTGAGTGGTTGCTCCGTTGGGATGCGGGTGACCCCGAAGTACGCCAGCTTTGGCGTCTCACCCGCCAGTGGAGTCTGGATGAGCTGCACGAAATCCTCAAGTTGCTTGGCATCCACATCGACGATTGGTTCTTTGAGAGTCAGGTCAACGAGCTGACCAAAGACATAGTCGCTGAGCTGATCGATCGCGGCATCGCTGAGGATGAACGCCCCAGTGGAGGGCCGGTTCTGGTTAAGATCGATGAAAAACTAGGCCTTTCCAAGGAGAAATTCCGCACCGTGGTGCTGCTGCGCAACGATGGCACCGCCCTCTATCCGGCTCGCGATCTAGCCTTGGCCAGAGAAAAGTTTGAAAAATTCCACGTCGACCGTTCGATATACGTAATCGACGTACGCCAAAGTCTGAATATGCAACAGGTCTTCAAAATCCTGGAAATGTGGGGCTTCCCGCAGGCCGCCAAATGCTACCACCTGGGATATGGTTTTGTCAGCCTACCGGAGGGCGCTATGTCCGCACGCCGTGGGCGATTGGTGTTGTTTAAAGACGTCGCCGATGAGGCCCATCGCCGTGTGCTGAAGATCATTGCCGAGAAAAACCCCGACTTGGTTGAGCCAGTCCGTCAAAAGGTCGCATGGCAAATTGGGCTCGGGGCTCTGGCATTTGCCATGCTTTCGGTGGACAACAATAAGGATATCGTCTTCGATTGGGATACCGCGCTTAACTTCGATGGACATACCGCCCCATATATTCAGAATGCCCACGTGCGCGCCAACAGTATCCTTAAGAAAGCCGGGCAGCTCCCTGCGGAAGCCACCTTTGATTTCGATTTGAGCAGCCAGGAGATCGAGTTGATAGACCTGATCTCGCGCTTCCCTACAGTTGTACAAATGGCTGCACGGGATTATAAATCGCTGCCAATTACCAGTTACGCCTATGAGCTGGCGCGCGCCTTCCACAGCTTTTATCACCTGGTCCCCGTCCTGCAAGCGGAGACTGAATCTATCCGAAAGGCGCGCTTGCGCCTCGTCGCCGCCCTGAAGCAGACCCTGGCTAACACCCTAAGGCTGCTGGCTATCGAAGCGCCGGAGGTCATGTAAGATAGAAGGAGTTCAGTCTATTTTGGATCCCCATTCCCTTATCTCTGACTACATCACATTACAAAGGAGCAATTTCGCCTCATGTCACCAATCCGTACCCTAATTATGGGCGCCGCCGGGCGCGACTTTCACAACTTTAATGTTTATTTTCGTGACAATCCTGATTATGAAGTAGTAGCCTTCACCGCCACCCAAATCCCTAACATCGAAGGGCGTGTTTATCCTCCCGCACTTGCCGGTTCCCGTTACCCGCAGGGCGTACCGATTTATCCTGAGAGTGACCTGGTCAGCCTGATCCGTGAAAAGGGCATCGATCAGGTCATTTTCGCTTACAGCGACGTGACTCATCAGTATGTCATGCACAAAGCCTCCATCGTGCTTGCCGCCGGGGCAGACTTCCGTTTGATGGGCCTCCACACCACTCAATTGAAATCCACCAAACCGGTCGTAGCCGTATGCGCCGTACGCACTGGGTCTGGCAAAAGCCAGACTTCCCGGCGCGTTTCTTTAATCCTGCGTGACATGGGTTACCGTCTTGCAGTCATCCGTCATCCTATGCCCTATGGCGACCTTGCCTCCCAAGCCGTTCAGCGCTATGCAAACTATACCGACCTGGATAAATATGATTGCACCATCGAAGAGCGCGAGGAGTACGAACCCCATCTCGATAATGGCCTGATTGTATACGCTGGCGTGGATTACGAACGAATCCTGCGACAGGCTGAGCAGGAAGTTGATTTCATCCTGTGGGATGGCGGCAATAATGACCTGCCTTTCTTCGTGCCTGACCTGCTCATAGTTGTTGCCGATCCCCATCGCCCTGGCCACGAGATGTCCTACCACCCCGGTGAAGCCAACGCTCGCGCCGCGGATGTCTTTGTCATTAATAAGGTCGACACAGCCTCAGCTGAGAATGTCATCGCTGTGCGCCAAAACCTCTATCGGCTCAATCCCGCCGCGGTCGTCATTGAAGCCGCTTCGCCTCTCTTTGTTAAAGATCCGTCTGCCATCCGCGATAAGCGCGTCCTGGTGATCGAAGACGGTCCCACCCTCACCCATGGTGAGATGGCCTATGGCGCCGGTTGGGTCGCTGCTCGTCGCTTCGGCGCCAGCCAAATTGTGGACCCGCGACCCTACGCGGTCGGTTCCATCAAAGCCACCTACGCCAAGTACCCAACGACTGGAGCGGTGTTACCTGCCATGGGATATGGCGAAGGTCAAATGCACGAACTCCAACAGACCATCAATCAGACCCAGGCCGACCTAGTTTTAATCGCCACTCCCATCGATCTCACCCGCCTCATAGAGATCAACAAACCCTCCCAACGCGTCCGGTACGAGCTCCAGGAAATCGGCCAACCCACCTTGCAAGATTTGCTCGAATCTCGTTTTTCTAAGAATATGGAAACCACGCACGCTGCTCAAGAATCCCTGCCCAGCTGATGATAGGCTGGGCACAAGTCGTTCGTCCTCGTGACCATGCCCTCATTAAATTGGGCTTCTAAAACCCCTCTCCAACCCACCCCCTCCGCCCTGGAGATTGATAGTTTCATCTACCCCCAGGGCGCTGGTTATCCAGACGTCATTCCCGAAAACCGTCTCATTTTGGGGGATAACCTCAAAGTAATGTCTGCCTTGCTGTCCGATTACCAGGGGCGCATTAACCTGATTTATGCCGACCCGCCTTTCTTCACTAACCGCCGTTACCCAGCCAGGATAGGCAGAGGGGAGGATTCTCGCCGTCCCCAAGAGTGGCAGCTAGCAGAGGGCTATCCTGACCAATGGCCAGACATCGAATCCTACCTGGATATGCTTTATCCTCGCTTACAGCTCATGCATCGCCTCTTGGCCTCCAATGGAACCCTTTATCTACATCTTGATTGGCATGCCAATGCATACGCCCGCCTCCTGCTGGATGAAATCTTCGGCTCTGACCGCTTGATCAACGAAATCGTTTGGGTGTATCACGGTCCTAGCCCCATACGGAGCGCATTTAATCGTAAGCATGACACAATTCTGGTCTACACCAAAAGCGACGACTACACCTTTAATGTGGACGAAGTGCGCCAGCCATACAACCCGAATACCGTCAAAACTTTCCAGTCATCTCCTAAAGCTGGCTTTGGAAAGGTCCCCGACCTCAAACGTGGAAAAGTACCCGAGGACTGGTGGTACTTTCCTGTGGTCGCTCGCCTTCACAATGAGCGTACTGGTTACCCCACTCAGAAACCCGAAGCTTTGTTGGAACGCCTCATCCTGGCCTCCTCCAACCCGCAAGACTTGGTCGCCGATTTTTTCTGCGGATCGGGTACCACTCCCATGGTCGCTGCTCGATTGGGTCGCAGATTTATCGCCAACGATAAAATTTGGCGCGCCGTATATACCACCCATACGAGGCTGGTTAGCCTCCCGTCAAGCCCCTTTTCTCTTTCCAGAGAAAAGGGTGAGCAGATTCCCGAGCGGGAGCTGCATGGCGGCAAAAGCCTTAGGGAGCCAATCCACCCCCAAATTGTCTCAAACCCACCAGGCGTTCAGGCGCTTTTCTTACCCGATCCGGATTGGTTGCGACAGCTGGAATATTGGGAGGTTGATCCCGATTGGGATGGGCAAACCTTTCGAAGTGCTGCCCAGGCCATCCGCCCGCGCCACGAACAGGACATTCCAGATCAGCTTTCCTTGCCCGATACGGTTGGGGAAAATCCGGTTTGTGCTCGTTTCTTAGATTTGAACGGCGAACGTACCCAATTTATCATCCCTTGATTCAAAAGGGCTTAATTACCCCCTAAACATCCAGGCGATAGCCTACTCCTCGGATAGTCTTCAATAGTCGCGGGTTGCGAGGATCTTCCTCGATCGCCCGTCGCAACCAGCTGATATGCACGTCCAGGGTGCGCGTATCTCCGATGTATTCGGTTCTCCATACTTTTCGAAACAAGTCATCCCGCGCCACTACCTCTCCTGCCCGTTCCATCAAGACCTTAAGTAAATGTACCAACCTGGGAGTGAGGGGCGACTCTTTGCTTTTGCTCCGCACCATATTACGTTCCAAGTCTAATCTGATAGATCCGGTTTGTATGCTTTCTCCCCCCTCTGCTGGTAAGAGATCCTGGATCCTGTTAACCAGCTTCCGCATGGTAAAGGGTAAATTGAGGACGACATCGGCTGCTACATCGTTGTAGACCGGATAATCCGGACATGCAATCAAGATGATCGGTAAATTATCTGTGTTGTTGGTTAACGACTGGCATATCCGTTTCCCGCTGGTCCTCAAAGAGGCCGCGTTAACCACTACCAGGTCAGGATCATCGCCCTTTAGCTGCGCCAAGGCTGCCTTGCCCGTTGGCGCAGTCTCGACCGCATAATCCTTCTTCCGTAATCCTGGTACAAAAGACGGGCTTTCAGCCCGTTTCCCTTCTATCCAAAGGATCTTTGCTTTCATTTACCGCTCAACCCTATAATCCAAAAACAACCCCAGAGTTGCTCCCCTCCTTGATATTAATGGATCAAGAATAATGATGCAAATATTATACACGCGATCTTTTAAAACAGCAAATGACTCGTTGCTCAATTTCTTAACATTATTCTTTTTAGGAGTTACGAAGTTGAAGAGCTTGTCTGGCTTGACAGCTCGCCTCCAGTTTGAATCACCTGAGGATAAAAAGTGAGGGTTTGACTCACAAGTAGCGCTATTCTCCCGAATACCAATTTTGTGTGTGTATCTCGGCAGGTCGCAATCGTCTTGGCGCTAATTGCAATTAAGGTCATAAAATGTGGTAAAACTGGTGCAATCATGAATCTCAAACAACAAGCTGCTAGTTTTACCCTGAAGTATGTTCAGGATGGCATGGTTTTAGGTTTGGGCAGTGGTTCCACGACCCAATTTTTTATCGAAATGGTGGGTGAGCGCTACCAGAAAGGTGACCTTAAAAACATCCTGGCTGTACCCACCTCCGAGAAGACCGCTTCTCAGGCTCGCTCCTTCGGCATACCCCTTACTAACCTGGACGACCATCCTAGCCTCGATATATTTGTTGATGGTGCCGACCAGGTCGACCCGCAATTAAACCTGATCAAAGGATTGGGCCGCGCTTTATTACGCGAGAAGATCATCGAAATCCATACCAGACGGTTCGTAGTTATTGTCGACGAGTCAAAACTGGCGCCTTACCTGGGCGACCAGGTACCCTTGCCAGTGGAGATCGTCAAATTCGAAGCCGCCAGTCACGTCAATTGGTTGAATTCCCTTGGTTGCCGGGCTGAATTATGGCTGGAGTCGGCTGGATCCCCGGTAGTTACCGATAATGGCAACTTCCTGGTGCGCTGCTGGTTTGACTCTGGCATTCCTGATTTAGCTGCACTGGCTCGTGTCTTAGCAGACCGGCCTGGCATCGTCGAACATGGACTGTTCTTGGGGATGGCTACCGAAGTGGTTGTTGCTGGTCACAAAGGTATCCGGGTTTTGGAGCGAGAGAAATGACAGTGAAAATCGCCTCTTCTATCCTTTCGTCTGATTTCGCCCATTTGGGAACGCAGGTGCAAGAAGCCATCAACGCTGGCATAGATTACATTCATGTCGATATTATGGACGGTCATTTCGTGCCCAACATGACGGTTGGACCCTTGATCGTTTCCGCCATAAAACCGATTGCCCTGGCTGCTAACATTCCGCTGGATGTTCACTTGATGATTGAAAAACCAGAAAGACTCCTCAACGAGTTTGCTCTGGCGGGTTCAGACATCATAACCGTCCATGTGGAAACTTGTCCCCACCTTCATCGCACCATCCAGCAGATTCAGGAGCTGGGCGTATCTCCCGGAGTCACCCTCAACCCGGCCACCTCTCTGGTTACCCTGGAAGAGATCCTGCCCTCCATAGATCGGGTCCTGATTATGTCCGTCAATCCTGGATTCGGAGGCCAATCATATATCCCCAGCAGCACCTCAAAGATAGCCCGTTTGCGCCATATGTTGGATGAGCGGGGCTTGCAGGAGGTCGAGCTTGCCGTGGATGGTGGTATTAAAACCAATAATGCTGACGAGATTGTTCAAGCCGGCGCTAACGTATTGGTAGTTGGTTCAGCCATTTATAATCAGCAAGCCAGCCCGGCAGAGAACATCGCCGCTTTGAGGCGCGCCGCCGATTCAATCACCCCCCATAGCCAAGTTTATTAAATAATATCTGACTATCCTCTGGCGAGAAGCCCGTTGTTCCTCGTCCGGCTGGGTTTCCCTTGGAACAATTTTACGCTACTGATCGATCGGTAGTCGGATTTGAAAACAAGTTCGTCCGGGTTCTGAATAGACTTTTATATCACCATGGTGCCTGTGAACCACGATGTTGTAGCTGATCTGCAGGCCTAACCCAGTGCCCTTCCCGGCAGGTTTTGTGGTAAAAAACGGGTTAAAAATCTTGGATTGGACCTCTTCCGCAATACCTGGACCATTATCCTCTATTTCCACTTCCGCCCAATTTCCCTTCCGGCGGGTGCGGATGATAATCTCGCCTTTGCCGTCCAAAGCGTCTGCCGCATTATCGATGATATTCGTCCACACCTGGTTAAGTTCGCTGCCATAAGCCTGTATCTCCACCAGGTCTGGTGCATATTCCCGCCGAACTTTAATACCCGGTTTTATTTTGCTACGTAGGATGAGCAGTGTGTTCTCCAGGCCTTCCTGCAGATTAACACTTTGAAAGCTGGCTTGACCTTGATAAGAATAGGACTTAAGCGCCTTAACGATTTCAGAAATGCGTTCTGCCCCCTGCCGCACCTCGCTCAGTAAATTGGAAACCGAATAAACGCTCTTCAACCAACCGATCACTTCGACTAATTGTTCCCGAGAGAAATCCTCTTCAAGAGCCGTCAGGTCTGCCGTTCCAAAATCCATGTCCACCAAAACCGCTGCGGATTCCCAGGATTCCTGCCTTCCTTGTGATTCAAGCCAAGCCTCCAGCTCTCTTTCGCGGTCACTGCGAGTGATGACGTCAAGCCCAGTTGGATGCCTCGCTTTTTCTTTAACGCACCCTTCTATATCCACCAGAATCCCTTTCTGGTCATCGTTCAGCCCCAACTGGCTCACCCTGGTTTGAGCTTTTTCAAAATCATCGAGGTCGGCTTCTAACTGCCCGGCGCCTCTAGTGACTGCGATTGCTGGATTTTTGAGCTCGTGAGCAACCCCAGCCGTGAGCGAACCCAGCTGAGCCATTCTTTCATTCCGTAATAATAGCTCCTGTGTAATCCGCCAGCGTTCAACAATCGTGCAGTATAAAGTATGCGCTGCCGATACGCTGGTGGATAACAACTGATCTACCTGCTCCTTATGGATCGCCAGTAGTGTGCTCTCAGATTGTGCCCGCGCACTGACTATACGCGGGTAAGATTCTAGTAAGGCCATTTCCCCAATAACCTCTCCCGGCCCACGAACTGCCAGTAACACTTCGTTGCCGCCAGAATCTTTCAGGATTTCGATCTGGCCTTCCTTTAACACATAGGCCATCTCCCCTTCGCTGCCCTCAGCGAACAGAAGTTCGCCTGCTTGTAAGTGAATTTCTTCGATCATATCGCCAAGCAGCTCTAAATCCGCCGGGGAAAGATCGGCAAACAAGGGTACTTTTTTCAAGAA
>Ga0315551_10002193_pt1 | contig 14399 bp, 18 predicted proteins | sample SalMarSW160290MG_FD_203678 | JGI IMG/M metagenome (GOLD analysis project Ga0315551, IMG submission 203678) | Salt marsh sediment microbial communities from the Plum Island Ecosystem LTER, Massachusetts, United States - Salt Marsh Sediment SW1602-90 ... | reverse complement strand
GCCAAAAGCCAAAATGCCAGCTATGCTGGGATACGCGGCAAGGTAATTGACGAAACAAAAAACACTTTCATAATTCTGCATGAAGGGAAGCCGAAAAATGTAATAAAAAACTCGGCAGTTTTTAACTTCAAGTTTTTCGACGGAACAATTGTTGAAATCGACGGCAAACTTTTAGTGGGAAGACCTGAAGACCGCCTCAAAAAAAGCGTGAAGAGGTTATGGTAATGTCTTTAACTTTTAAGAAACCTAGGAAATCTTGCGATGATAGGAATTGCCCTTTCCATGGAACGCTGCCTGTGAGAGGCCGCATTTTAGACGGCGTTGTCGTCACCGCGAAGATGGATAAAACCGTTGTTGTGGAACGCGAGTACCTTCAATTCTCCCCTAAATTCGTGAGGTATGAGCGAAGACGCAGTCACATTCCATCACACAATCCGCCATGCATAGACGCAAAGGAAGGCGAAAGAGTAAGAATCGCGGAATGCCGTCCCATCAGCAAAACAGTAGCCTTCGTTGTTGTGGAGAAACTGGAGGCGAAGTAAGATGGCAGCTAAGGCAAAACAAAGGGCACTTATCGCAAAAGGAATGCTTTCACACGGACAGAAAGTTTCGAGGGGACTCTTGGCTGGTTCGATATTACGATGCACTGATAACACTGGAGCGCGAGTATTGCGTTTAGTTCAAGCCATGGGCTATAAGGGTCGATTGAGGCGTTATCCATCCGCCACTGTGGGCGACAAGGTTACTGTTTCTGTTAGGCAAGGGTCACCAGACATGAGAAAGAAGATTTTCCAAGCGGTGATCGTAAGACAGAAGAAGACTTACAGGAGAATTGACGGCGTCTGGATTCAGTTTGAAGACAATGCAGCGGTGATTATAACTCCTGATGGTGAAATGAAAGGCTCAGAAATCCGCGGTCCCGTAGCAAGAGAGGCTGCCGAAAGATGGCCAAGAATAGCAAGTGCCTCAAGCACAATAGTGTAGGTGAAAGTGCATGCAAGCAACAAAACCAGTAAAGAAACCGAGAAAACAGCGAAAACATCTCTATAACGCGCCCGCTCACTTACGCCACAAGTTTATGGCTGCTCCCCTCTCGCAGGAACTTATCTCGTCAAAGGGCGCAAAGGCTCTTCCAGTCAGGAAAGGCGACACTGTCCGCATCATGCGCGGAGACCACACTGGATTCGAAGGAAAAGTCAGCCGGATAGACTTGAAAAGATACCGCATCTTTATTGAAGGCTTAACACGCGAGAAAGTTGACGGAACAAACATATTTGTTTCAGTGCATCCGTCGAAGGTCATGATCAGAAACTTGAAGCTTGACGACAAATGGCGACAAGGAATCGTTGAAAGAAAGAAGGAACTGGAACTGCCCAAGAAAGAAAAGAAGATAGTGAAAGTAGCGGAGAAACCTCCGAAGAAAGTAGCTAAAGTTAAAAAAGAAAAAACCGTTAAAAAGCAGAAAGCCGCAGCCAGAGCAGAAAAGAAACTTCCAGAAAAGAAGCCAACAGTTAAACCTAAAGCAGCGCAGAAAAAGCCCGTTGCAAAAAAGAAGAAAGAAGAGGCACCGGCGGCAGAAGAAAAAGCAGCTGTAAAGAAGAAAAAGAAAGTGCCGACCGTGGCTAAAGAAAAGCCTGTTGAAAAAGAAAAGAAAACTAAGGCAGTGAAAAAAGCACCAGCAAAGCGAAAGACTGCGGCTTCGAAAAAGAAAGGAGGAACATAGTTTGGGCAAGAAAGGAAAAACTGGAAGATTAAAACGAAAGCCCGCTCCGAGGTTCTGGCCGATTCACAGAAAAGAATTCCAGTGGACAGTGAAACCTTCACCTGGACCTCACTCCCTCGAAAAGTGTTTACCCCTCTCACTTGTTCTCCGCGACATTCTAGGAGTAGTTGAGACTAGAAAGGAAGCCAAAAAGATAATCTCGCAAGGCAAAGTTTACGTTGACGGCAAAGTCAGGCGCAAAGACGTTTTCCCAGTCGGTTTGATGGATGTTATTTCGATTCCTGACCTGAACAGCTTCTACAGGGTAATGCCTTCGCATAAAGGTCTATTCCTTAATCCAATCAGCAAAGAGGAAGCAAGTTTCAAACTGTCCAGGATCGAAGGCAGAACCACAGTCAAGAATGGGGCTTCGCAAATTGCTTTCCACGACGGGTCAAACATGCTTATAAAAGTGGCAGACCCCGAAAGCCCACAAGAAGTTGTTTATGAAACTTTTGACATATTGAAGCTGAGTCTCCCAGAAAAACAAGTGCTTGACCAACTGAAAACCAAGAAAGGCAATTTAGCTGTTATAACAGGCGGAAAAAACATTGGAAAACAGGGCAGAATAGTCGAGATCGAAAAGACCGAGGCAAAGAAACGCAGAAACGCCCTCGTAGTAGTCGAAGACGAAAAAGGCAAGCGTTACCAAACAATTTTAGACTTCGTCTTTTCCATAGGTGGCGCCAAATCCCTCATATCTTTACCGGAGGCAACTTCCATTGTCTGAGGATGCGCTGCTTAAGAAGTGGGAAGAGCAGCCCATGCTTAAACCCAGAATAGAGAAAGTTGTCGTCAACCTCAACGTTGGAAAATCAGGCGAACCGCTAGAGAAAGCTTCCAAAGTATTAAAGGAGTTGACAGACCAGACGCCTGTTAAGAAAAAAGCTAAGAAAACCATAAGGGACTTTGGAATAAGAAAAGGCGAATCAACCGCATGTGTTGTGACGCTGAGAAAACAGGCAGCGATTGACTTCCTTAAAAAGGTTCTACCTGTTGTCGATAACAAAATTTCTCGCGCGTCTTTTGACAGGCAAGGTAATTTTGCTTTCGGCATAAAAGAACACATTGAAATAGCAGGGGTAAAGTACGACCCTGATGTGGGAATATTCGGCATGGATGTGTGTGTCTCCGTGAATCGACAGGGGTACCGCGTGAAAACCAGAAGAAAAGAAAAAACACACATCGGTCACAAGCACTTGTTAACGCCCGAAGAGTCAATTACCTTCGTCAAGCAAACTCTAGGAGTTGAAATCGTATAAAACAGGAGAAGGATGTATGGCTAAACAGAAAATGAAGAAGGAACGGAAATATGGCAAAGGAGCAAGACCTTGCGTTAGATGCGGTTCTTACGGACCCATTATCCGACGTTACAATTTATATTTGTGCAGGCACTGTTTTAGGGAGACAGCGCCAAAACTTGGGTTTAAAAAATATGAGTAGCGAGGAAAAACGATGGATACTTTGACAAATGGCTTGATAACCATCATAAACAACGAGATGCGCAACAAACGCGAATGCATAATTAGCCCTGCCTCCAAACTTTTAGGACGCGTATTAAGGATAATGCAGCTTAACGGTTACATCGGAGAATTCGAATTTATTGATGATGGCCGCTCAGGCAAGTTCAAAGTACAACTTTTGGGCAGAATAAACAAGTGTGGCGCTATTAAGCCACGCTTCTCTGTCAAAGTTGGCGAATTCGAGAATTGGGAGAAGAAATTCCTGCCGTCGAGAGATGTCGGAATAATGGTTGTCTCAACCTCGAAAGGCGTGATAGCCCACAGGGAAGCTGAAGAAAAGAATATGGGAGGCAGGTTGTTAGCCTTCGTTTATTAGCTAGGTGTTTTTTGATGCGGCTGCCAGAAATCTCCAAAATCATTCAAGTTCCAGACGGCGTGGAAGTGACCATAGAAGGACGGAAAGTCACAGTTAAAGGCGTCAATGGCGCTTTGACGCGCGATTTTTCTTACGTTCCAATATCAATTGAAGGTAATGGTAAAACAGTTCGCGTTTGGGCTGAGTGGCCTCGCAAGAAGGAAGCCTCCCTCGTAGGCACGATATACTCTCACATTCAAAACATGATTACTGGTGTTGAAAAGGGCTTTTCGTACAAGCTCAAAATCGTGTTTTCTCACTTTCCAGTGTCAGTCAAAGTTCAAGGCAAAACAGTTGTGATTGAGAATTTTACTGGCGAAAGACGAGCCCGAAGGGTAAAGATAATCGGTGATGTTAAGATCAAAGTCCAAAGCGAAGACGTAGTTGTTGAAGGCATAAACTTGGAGGATGTAAGTCAAACCGCCGCAAACATTGAACAAGCCACAAAAGTGAAGAAGAAAGACCCCCGCGTTTTCTTGGACGGCATATACGTGTATGAACGCAATGAGGGAATGGAGTAATGGCAGAAAGAAAAGAATCCCTACCGCAAAAGCCGCTAAAAGCGAGAAAACGCGCGAAAAAGAAGAAACCAGACTTTGTCAGGTCAGAAAGCTGGCGATATGCGAAATTGAAGGAAAGCTGGCGTAGACCTCGCGGCTTAGACCACAAGATGCGACGGAAGATTAAGGGGTGGCCGCCCACCGTCAGCGTCGGCTACAAAGGACCAAAAGTTGCTAGAGGGCTTCATCCGTCTGGATACAAGGAAGTTTTAGTGCATAACGCGAAAGAAATATCTAATGTTGATCCGAAAACTGAAGCTGCCCGAATTGCCCACACGGTTGGCAAGAAAAAGCGGGTTCAAATCATAGCTGCAGCCAAAAAGAAGAAAGTTTTCATTTTGAACTTCAAGCCAATCAAGGAGTTGGTGGAAAAAGAAGAGGAGAAGCCAGAGGAAGCAGAAGAGAAGCCGACAGAGAAAAAGAAGAAACCTGCAGAAAAAGAGGAGAAACCGAAACGCAGACTTATCGGTAGAAGGAAGGGCCCCAAAAAGGAGCAAAAGACACCAGTTAAGAAAAAGGAGAAACCGAAAAGGGCACGCGAGAAAGCTAAGGCTAAGAAAGGAGCTGAAAAGCAATGACCAAACTTAGCAGTCAAAGGCGTCTGGCAGCGCAAATACTGAAAGTCGGTCAAAATCGGGTGTGGATTGACCCTGAACGAATGGATGATGTTGAAACAGCCATAACCCGAGAAGAAGTTAAAAAGCTGATTCATGAAAAAGTCATCACAGCTTTGCCTGAAAAAGGCGTAAGCCGCGCTCGAGCAAAAACAATTCGAGAAAAGAAAAGGAAAGGGCGGCGTAAAGGCGTTGGCAGCAAAACTGGCGCTGGGCACGCGAAGATTTCTAAGAAAGAAGTTTGGATGAGCAGGATTCGTTCTTTGAGGAAACGGCTCCGCGAGTTGAAGGCAACCAGAGTTATCACAGAAACCACTTACAGAAAATTATACAGTGTGGCTGGTAGCGGCAGGTTTGAGTCAATTGCCGACTTGGAGCGCTATTTGAAAGCTCATGATCTTTGGAGGAAACGTTGATGGCACGAGGTTCCAGTTATAGAGTTCCGCTTAGACGAAGAAGAGAAGGAAAAACCGACTATAAAGCGCGAAAGGCTTTGGTTCTTTCTGGAAAACCGCGGCTTGTGGCTCGTTGCTCACTCAAGAATGCTACTGCACAAATAGTCGTCGCTAAACCATACGGTGACGAGGTCTTGGCTTCAGCGCACAGTCGAGAGTTGAAGAAAAAGTATGGGTGGAAAGCTCCAACGGGCAATATTCCAGCAGCCTACCTGACGGGGTTGCTCTGCGGGTTAAAAGCCAAAACCAAAGGAGTGGAAGAGGCTATTCTGGATATAGGATTGATTGCGCCGACAAAAGGTGCAAAGGTGTTTGCCACTTTGAGCGGCGTTTTAGACGCTGGTGTTGATGTCCCTCATACTGAAGAGAAAATTGTTGAAGAACGAACAGAAGGGGCACACATAGCCGAGTACGGGAAGAGTTTGGGACCTGGCTCTGAAATTTACTCAGCCACATTTTCTAAGTATTTGGAGCAAAAGGTTTCTCCTGAAAAGCTTCCTGAACATTTCGCTAAGGTGAAAGCTGACATTATTGATTCATTTAAGAAGGGTGAAAAGAAAGCATGAGGCGTAGAGACAGAAGAAGTGACAGAGGAACAGAAAATTTAGAGGCGTGGGTTCCTAAAACACGGTTAGGCAAGATGATTCAAGAAGGCAAGGTAACGTCTATTGACGAAGTTTTCTTGAGTGGCTTGAAAATCTCTGAGCATCAGATTGTTGACGCGTTAATTCCTGACCTTCAAGAAGAAGTAATAGACGTTAACTTGGTTCAGAAGCAGACGGACGCGGGTGAAAAATCAAGGTTTAAGGCCATTGTGGCTGTGGGGAACAGAGACGGCTACATAGGCTTAGGTTCTGGAAAAGCAAGCCAAGTTCGAACCGCGATAGAGAAAGCCGCGGCAGCAGCGCGTTTAAACATTGTTCCCGTTAAACGGGGCTGCGGCAGTTGGGAATGCGGCTGCGGAAAACCTCATTCAGTGCCGTTCCAAGTTGAGGGCAAGTGCGGTGGCGTGCGGGTGGTTATTGTTCCAGGTCCAAGAGGTTTAGGGTTGGTGGCGAGTGAGGTGGCGAAGGTGATTTTGGGCTTGGCGGGCGTGAAGGATCTTTGGGTGAGAAGCCGTGGTTCGACGAGAACTGTGCCGTCTTATGCTTACGCGATTTTTGATGGGTTACGTAAGACTTATGCTCTTATAACGCAGGCGGACTGGGTGAGGTAGTTGACTGGAAAAGCTGACGAGCGCAAATGCTTAGCCGTTGTGAAGATTCGGGGGACAATAAGCGCTCAACGTGAAGCCAGAGAAACTCTTGACATGCTTCGCTTGGCCAGAACTAATCATGCAGTGCTCGTTGACAACCGCCCCTCATACATGGGCATGCTGTACCGAGTGCAGAATTACGTTACATGGGGCGAAGCTTCCAAAGAAACTGTGGCTATGCTGCTGAAAAAGCGTGGACGCCTAGCTGGCAACAAGAAACTAACAGACGAATACATTCAGAAAATCGGTTACAAATCATTAGACGCGCTCGCCGAGGCGATAGCAAACTGCAAAGCGGAGTACCAGAAGCTGCCGAACGTGCAGCCTGTTTTCAAGTTGCCCCCTCCAAGCAAGGGCTTCAAGGGAAAAACCAAGAAAAGCTACAGCGCAGGCGGCGAAGCAGGCTACCGCGGCGAAAAAATCAACGAACTCATAAAACGCATGGCTTAGCTTTACTAAGTCAAATGTCAAAGGCATCAGCTAGCCAAAATAGGATTAAAATTTAATCTTTTTTCCCCGTGTTCGTATGCGAAAAAAAGAAGTAACTTTTTGTCACGTTGCTCACGTATAATATTGTCTTTGTAGCAATCGCCGCAGTAATGATATGTAGATTAAATTTTAATCCCCAAACCCACTTTCTAACTAACTCCCACTCTCCTATTAATTCTCTCTCTCAACAAAAAAACAAACAAGACGAAAACCTCAAGAAACGCAGGTAAGAAAAAGCCTCGCGGAAGCAGTATTCAATTTGAGACAAAAAATCATATAACACAGTTGCCTCTATGGCTGAAGCCTGAAACTTCGTTTTTTAGCAATTTCGGTTTCAGACATCGTACTCTATTGGAGCGGCGTCTTCCTTTGTAGAAGTGCTTTCACAGCGTTGACCAGCTCTTCGCACGCAAATTGTCTGTCCTCTAAGGAGCCGTCAGTGTCCAAGCCCTCAATATTCTTCTCCAGACTTCGCACCTGTTCGGTGACTGGTTGTTTCCTTTTCTCATACTCGTCGTGGAGTTTTCCTTGCTCAACCTTAAAAGCCTTCACAGCCGACTCAAGTTCGCTTTTAACGGCATCCAGTTTCCGAGTTACCTCAGCTGTTTCATGTGACTTAGCCCTTCTCGCAAAAGGACTGAAGATGCTTACTTTCATTCGACTCGTCTCTTCAAGTTCTTCTTCGAAGTCATGGACTCTGCGGGTTAAGCGTTTGATTTCACTGTTTCTTTTCGACGCCAGTTTATGGGTTGCAGAGACATATTCCGTATCAATCTGAACAAGAAGATGATTCTGGTCCGCAAGCCTTCGTGTAGCTTTTTCGAGAACAACTTCCTCACGTCGTCTCTCGGCAAGTTTAAGCTCAACGTCAGCGATTACTTGTGAGCTCTCCTTCACGAACTCGTCATCCATGTTTATGGCTGGATTCGACTCAAACTCGGAGAGAACGCTCTTCAGACTCAATAACCAATCGTCAAAATACTGGCTGAACGGCGAAAACGCAAAAATCTGGTCTCCAAGGTTGCGCAGCCTGACAAGAGTTTTCTCCACAACCTCTTTGAAAGTGGGAGCCTCACTCTCTTCCAGCAGGTATTTGCCGCCAGAACGATGCTTCTGTCCTTTCCGCTTTGCCTTCTCGTGGTGCACCTTTCCGCGTCCTCGCCCAGTGCCGCGACGTGAACTCGTTTGAGGTCTGTAGCTCATGAATGAACCCTTCTTGTTTCAAGGATAATTAAATAACGGTTTGACTGTTAAGAGTTACTGCCAAGCTGAAACTGTTTTCTGAGAGTTAAGGCAGCCGTCTGCATGAAACAAGAGCGCAAAGCGAGCCGGGAGCGCTTTTCTTGCCCAAGTCAAACGCTTTCAGGTTCTGCTCCACGGTCTTCTTGGGCACAGCCTCGAATGCTCTTCGTGATGTAGCGCTCTTCAAGTGGAAACGCCTCAAACTTTATTCTTTAACTTGTTTAGCTTTTATGGCAGCTAGTTTTCCACCTGATTTCAACATGCCTTTTTCACGGTCGCTAAGGTCAAGCTCAACCTTGATCTCCGCACCTTTCGTGACATTCTTCACACAGAGATTTCTCTTTAAACCCTTGACGCCCAACTCTAGCATGTCGCCCTGAGCAACGTTTGAGTAATCTTGCTTGTCCATAAAAGTCAAGGGAACAATCCCGAAATTAACCAGGTTTGCAAGATGTATCCGCGCGAACGACTTGGCGATGACGGCTTTTACGCCAAGATATTTAGGCGTCAACGCGGCATGCTCCCTTGAAGAACCTTGACCGTAGTTTTCGCCGCCAACAATAAAGCCGCCTCCTTTCGCCAGCGCTCTATCTGCAAAACTCGGGTCGACGTAGCGAAATGCATGCTTGCTTATCTCGGGAATGTTGCTTCTCAGAGCCATTATCTCTGAACCGCCCGGTAGAATATCATCGGTTGAAACGTTATCGCCCAGCTTTAACAAAACTTCTCCCGTAAGCCTATCCGCCATTGGCGGGAAGTTGGGCAGAGGCTTTATGTTAGGTCCTCGCCTGATTTCTCCTGCAAAACGTCTTTCTGGAAAGATGAACATGTTGTCGTCAACTATGATTTTCTCTGGCAGAGTTATCTTAGGATATTTCCCCAGTTTTCTCGGGTCAGTTATCTCGCCATATATCGCAGAAGCAACAGCCGTCTCCGGGCTCACCAAATAAACTTTGGCGCTTTGAGTTCCTGACCTACCCTTGAAGTTTCGATTGAAGGTTCTAAGCGATACGCCGTCAGTTGGCGGTGCCTGACCAATTCCGATACACGGTCCACAAGCGTTCTCCAGTATTCTGGCTTCTGCTCTAATAATATCCACGAGTTCACCGCTTGCAGCTAGATTCTCCAAAACCTGTCTTGAACCTGGCGAAATGGTGAGGCTGACGCTGTCACTGATTTTTTTGCCTTTCAGAAGGGCAGCAACCATTTTTAGATCGCGAAGTGAAGAGTTGGTGCAGCTGCCGATGCAGACTTGATCCACAGGCGTCCCTTCAACCTCGCTTACCGCTTTTACGTTATCTGGACTGTGAGGCAGCGCTATCAAGGGTTCAACGGTCCCAAGGTTCACCTCGAGGGCTTCATTGTACCTCGCGCCGTCATCAGCCTTAAGCTCAATCCACTGGTCTTCTCTTCCCTGACCTCTCAGAAACGCTTTTGTCACTTCGTCCGAAGGAAAGATGGATGTTGTTGCTCCTGTTTCTGTTCCCATGTTCGCTATTGTTCCTCTTTCAGAAACGCTTAAGGTTTTAACGCCAGAGCCAAAGTACTCCAAAATCTTGTTAACCCCGCCCTTAACGGTTACTTTTCTCAGAACTTCCAGTATCACGTCTTTTGCTGAAACGAAAGGCGAAAGCGCGCCTGCCAACTTCACGCCCATAATACTGGGCATCTCTAGGTAGAAGGGTTCTCCAGCCATAGCCGCGGCAACATCGAGCCCTCCAGCGCCCATGGCAATCATGCCTATACCTCCTGCAGTGGGTGTGTGGCTGTCGCTTCCCAGCAACGTATACCCTGGTTTAGCGAAGCGTTCCAGATGGATCTGGTGGCATATGCCGTTGCCGGGGCGTGAAAAAACAACGCCGTATTTGGCTGCGACTTCCTGTAAATATCGGTGGTCATCAGCGTTCCTGAAGTCGTTCTGCAGCATGTTATGGTCAACGAAGCTTAGGCTTAACTTCGTCTTGACGCGGGGGACGCCCATAGCCTCAAACTCAAGGTAAGCCAAGGTTCCAGTGGAATCTTGCGTGAGAGTGTGATCTACCCTTAAGCCAATCTGTTCGCCAGGCTCCATTCTTCCTTCGACTAGATGCTTCGCGATGACTTTCTCTGCTAAGCTTTTGCTCATGCATTTTTCCCCTAGGGACTTTTCAATGTGTAAATATAACGGGAGAAACCGTTTCCTCAGTTCTCAGCCAAAAAATGAATAAACGGAAATTTAAATTTCGCGTAACAATATTGCTTTTTTAGTCATTTAACAACATTAAAAGTCGCTGGCGGAGACGTCGAAACAGTAAAGGTTATGGGTTCCTCACCGAAATAAGAAAAGGGGTTGCAAGTGTTGTTCAAGGCAAAAATGGAAGAGACCGCCAAGAAAAAAGAATCCAGCATTGTTTTAGCGCTGGATTTTCCTTTTCACAGTCCAGAGAAACGCGAAAAACTCCTCGCCAAAGCCCAAGATGTGCTGGAGGCAGTTAATTCGTACGTATGCGCCGTGAAAATTAACCATCACCTAGTTCTTCCTCTCGGTACGTTTGACGGCGTGAAACAACTTGTAACGCAAATCCACGAGAAAGGGCTTCTTGCAATAATGGATTGCAAAGTGAACGATATCGGCGCAACCAACCAAGTTATAGCAGAGTACTATTACGCCGCGGGTTTTGACGCTTTGATAGCTAATCCGTTCATCGGATGGGAAGAAGGCTTAAAACCCATTTTCGACATTGCACGCAAGCGCCAACGCGGCGTAATACTCCTCGCCTACATGAGCCATAAAGGAGCAAACGAAGGCTACGGCCAAGCAATATACAGCGAAGAAACAGGCGCAAAAACGATGCAGTACATTTCCTTCGCAAAAAAAGCCCTAAAATGGGAGGCTGATGGCGTAGTAGTGGGCGCCACGTACCCTGAAAAAATAAGGGAAATCCACGAAATATTGAGAGAAAACGTACCCATCTACTCGCCGGGAATAGGCGTTCAAGGCGGAGCAGCGGAAACAGCGCTTAAAGCAGGTGCGCGGTACCTTATCGTGGGGCGAGAAATAACCCTCGCACAGAATCCACGCGAGACAGCTAAAAGGCTCTGCACGGAAATAAGGCATGTGAGATAAACGCGTTTAGATAAGAATTTGGGTATGGAATGCAGTTTATCTTCCGCGTTTTTCCCAGAGTTCTTTCTTCAGCAAATCCCTGACTGCTGACCGAATGACCGAACTTCTACTCGGATACATGTTAGCCCTAACAAGTTCATCTAACCCTTCGAGATAAGCTTCTGGTAACAGAACCGTTACAAGTTTCACAAGTTTCCCTCCCCAAATATGTTAGCAATATAACATGCAGCAAATATAAGATTTAATCCTAAACCGAAGATCATTTTCGGTTAACTGCTAATCTCATAGCCTTTCTTGCCATCTTTACTTTCTTTGGGTATAGTCATGGTGAACTGAGCGCCTTGACCTTCTTTGCCTGTTTCCTCTATTGCCCAGCCGTAGGCCTCACATATTCTCTTTATTAAATAAAGCCCGTAACCCGTGCCTGCCCCGTAACCTTCCTGGAAAAGGTGGCTCTTAACGTCGCCGGGTATTCCCACCCCATCATCTTCATAAATGAGCTTCAACTGATTTTCCTCTTCTTCGTAGTGCACTCTGATTCTGCGGGTTTTCTTGCCATACTTCAGTGTGTTATCGATTAAATTATAGAACAGTTGTCTCAACAAGGAATCCGCAAGCACCGTTAACCCTTGGCACTCATTGACAAGCGTGGCACCTTTCAAATCCGAAAAAAGAAAAGCAGCTTCATTGAAGTGCCTTTCCACATCAATATTCGACAGTTCTTCTGCGCCTACTTGAACATAAATTTTCTCAAATTCAATAATTCGCAACATTTGCTGAGACACTGACTCCATCTCTTTTAGGTGCTGCTGGGCTTCTGGATTGTCGCCGAATCGTTTCTTCAAGAGGTAGAGCCGCCCGTTTAAAGCGGAAAGCTTGTTTCGGATATCATGTCTGGTCAAGCCCTCAACGACGCGCAGTTTCTCATTAAGCTCTACCACTTTTCCGATTGCATCGTCGAAAACTTCTTGCATAAACTTCTGCTCGGTTATGTCGGTTGACACCCCGATAATTCCAATCATTTCTCCTTTATCATCTGTAATCGGCGAATTCGTTACAATCGCTGGGAAAATATTGCCGTCACGACGTTTAGCAATAAACTCGCCTGACCAGTGTTCTCCCTCAATCAACCGCTTCATAATATTTATCGCTTGTTCCTTAGAAGCCTCCGCAGGAGTGACATCTACGATGTTACGACCTAGCACTTCTGCCTCTTGCCAGCCGTAGAGCTGTTCTGCAGCGCTGTTCCAGTACGTGATATTTCCTTCCAAGTCTGTGGCTACAATTGCTTGCCCTACAGCGTTCAGCAAACGCGCTTGTAAACGGTTTTTTTCAGAGATTTTTTTGCTTTCTGTGATGTCTCTGAATACTCCTTGAAGCATTTTCTTGCCATTAACTTCGATCAGGTTGGCTTTTATTGCGACATCCCTAACTTCCCCGTTTTTAGTGATAACTTGCCCTTCAAGTACAACCCCTTCTTTGTTCATGCGATGCTGTTTGAAGGTTTTGCTAAACTTTCCTGCATTTTTTTCTGGGGGATGAAGGAACCGTTGATGCATGCCAATTAATTCTGATTTTGTCCTGTCAGTTAGAACTGTTGCGGCGCGGTTGCAATCGATTAGGATTCCTGTTTCAGCGTCTGCAACAAAGATTGCATCCATGGCTTCTTCAAACAGCTTTCTGTATTTCTGCTCTGACGCTTTTAACTTCTGCTCTATTTTTCTGCGTTCTGTGATGTCGCGAGAAGTAAACATCGTGCCAGTGATCTGACCATTTTCATCGGTTAAGATTTTCCCGATGCCCTCTGATAAAATGTAACTTCCGTCAGCGCGTCTAACGCGAACCTCCATTGTTCCTCCAGAATTATCTTTGAGTGCCTTTTTAGCGGCTTCCATCGCCCGTGTCATGTCGTGTGGGTGAATAAAATCGTAGACACGCTTTCCTATCATTTCGCTTGGCTCATACCCCAAGATCCATTTATGCGAGGCGCTGGCGAAAGTGCATATTAAATTCGCGTCGGTTAGCAGAAGCATGTCCTGCATGTTCTCAGTGATCAGACGAAGACTGCTTTCGGCTTCTCGCAAAAGTTTTTCCGCTCTCCGTCCCCTAACCGCATCGCAGATACTGCGTTTCAATTCGGCATACGTTGCTTCAGCTTTGCCCTCCTTTCCAACATAGCGGTATACTCCAGAATTCAAAGCTTCGATGGCGATTTCCTCTTTGCCTTTGCACGTGAACAAAATAAAAGGAACATCACTTCCTTTCTGCCTTAGCTCTCTAAGAAGTTCCAAACCGTTTTTGCCAGGCATCTGATAATCAGTGACAACCGCATCGTACTCTGAGTCTTTTAATTTTTTAAGGGCTTCTTCAACAGACAATGCAGTGTCAACTTCAAATTGGCTCTGCTCTTCTAAGCATTGTTTCGCAACAGCTAAGAAACCGGCATCGTCATCCACATGTAGAACTCTTATTGTTTTCTCCTTACAGAGATCAACATACACTTCACTTGCTGACTCGACCGCGACCTTGGTCATCCAAATCAACCGCGACTATTCTATCACGATTTAGATTACAGCAAAGATTAAAATGGTTATGAATTAGCCATATGAATTTAAATTCAAAGGATAAACATGAATTCCAAGACAGGTAGCTCCTTAAGAAAAAGAAAAAAAAATAAGCTCACCAACGCATTTTGCCTAAAAAGTTAAGGACAAAATAGTTTAATTGCGATTTTAGTATTGGCTATGCATGCACCGCAAAGAATTCACTCCTGTTCTCATCGCGCCATGCGGCATGAACTGTGGAATCTGCAAAGCTTATTTAGCCTATTCTAGAGGGGTACCTAAGCAAAGAGGCAAAGTAACCCATTGCGCAGGGTGCCTTCCCCGCCACAAAAACTGTTTCATCAAAAGAGGCTACAAGAAACTCGCGAAGAATGTGTTCAGGTTTTGTTTCGAGTGCGAAGCTATGCCATGCGAGAATCTGGGTCGCGTGGACAGGCGTTACCGAAAGCGTTATGACATGAGCATGGTGGAAAA
>Ga0315551_10002191_pt1 | contig 14412 bp, 16 predicted proteins | sample SalMarSW160290MG_FD_203678 | JGI IMG/M metagenome (GOLD analysis project Ga0315551, IMG submission 203678) | Salt marsh sediment microbial communities from the Plum Island Ecosystem LTER, Massachusetts, United States - Salt Marsh Sediment SW1602-90 ... | reverse complement strand
AGGAGATTCCCGCTTGTTGTTCTGAGAAAAGCTAAGGCTCAAGCGAACTCGGTATGAACACGTCAAACAAAATAGACTCCTTTGCTCTGGCAATCCAAGGCGGTGCAGGGACTATTCTCAAGAGCAAAATGACACCCGAAAAGGAGCAAGCGTACCGCAACGCTCTGGTAGAATCCCTTTCCGTTGGATATGATGTACTTGCATCTGGAGGTACAGCTCTTGACGCTGCGCAGAAAGCGGTAAACGTTATGGAAGACTCGCCGCTATTCAATGCCGGGAAAGGGGCTGTGTTCACGCATGACGGTCACCATGAGCAGGACGCGTGCATCATGGATGGCGCCACCCGCAATGTCGGGGCGGTAGCAATGTTGCACCGGATTAAGAATCCAATTGATCTGGCGCGGCTGGTTATGGAGAAATCATCGCACATCTTTCTGGCCGGTGAGGGTGCAGAGGAATTCGCAAGAGCGCACGGTATTGACTTCGCTGATGATGAGTACTTTCACACGGAGTTTCGCTGGAAACAGCTTCAGGAAGCGCTTGCGAAAGAGAGAGCCATCGTCTCTGAACATACGCGACTGGATCATTCTGTTGAAGATAAGACCGGCACTGTCGGGGCGGTGGCGCTTGACCGTCATGGCAACCTTGCGGCAGCGACCTCGACCGGCGGCATGACCAACAAGCGCGCGGGCCGTATCGGTGACACACCAATGATCGGCGCCGGCACCTATGCCGACAATGCTACCTGCGCCGTCTCAGCCACCGGTGTTGGTGAGTTCATTATGCGTGCTTTAGTCGCGTACGACATTGTGGCGCTGATGATGTATAAGAATATGACCCTGGCGGATGCAGCCGATGAAGTCGTGATGAAAAAGCTGACGGCTTTAGGCGGCAGCGGCGGCGCAATTGCTATCGACCGTTTTGGCACCATCGCCATGCCCTTCAACAGTGAGGGGATGTATCGGGGGTATCGATTGCCGGATGGTGAGCCGTTTGTTAGAATATTCAAGGACTAACGTGATGGTGAACAGAGAGTGTCGCCCTTCGACTCCGCTCAGGGTGACACAACATAGTTCAAACTGTAGATTATGAAGCAGGCTATGCCTGTCATGGTGAGCGGAGTCGAACCATGGCTGAAAGAGGACGGTTCGTGAGATGGGGCAGATGAGGACATCTGCCGCCCACAATCGCGTACGACATTGCGGCGCTGATGATGTATAAGAATATGACCCTGGCGGATGCAGCCGATGAAGTTGTGATGAAAAAGCTGACGGCTTTAGGCGGTAAGGGCGGCGCAATTGCTATCGACCGTTTTGGCACCATCGCCATGTCCTTCAACAGCGAAGGGATGCATCGGGGATACCAGTTGCCGGATGGTGAGCCGTTTGTTAAAATATTCAGGTAGGTCGGGTTCCTTATGAACCCGACATAAACGTCGTGGTGAGCGGAGTCGAACCATGGCTGAAACTGGTAGGGCAGGTGCCCTGCGCACCTGCCAGTTTATGCGGCAGGATCACAGGGATCCTGCCCTGCGAGGCTATAAGAATGGATAAACCATGAGAAAGGCAACTATTTGTATTGGACAGCTACTAACTAAAAAGAAGAACTATCCAAACATCCCTCAGCAGTTTTGGGAGTACATTCACAATGCGGACAGATGTAAGGTTCAAGATCGTTGGCTGTCGGTTCTAATGGGACCTGACAGTAGATCTATACTACAAGACATCGACGGACGATTTCAAAGAGCAGGTAAGATTCTTAATCTTTCACCTTCTAAGATAGCAAAAGCTCTTGATCTTGATCCGAAGAATGTTGCACACAACAGGCTTGACTCGTTTTTCGCCCAGTTTAGAGTTGTCTTTTTTCTTGGTGGTCAGGGCTTTTCGAACATCACTCCATTACGCCGGTCTTCCAAACCTTCGGCGGATTTCGTTGCCGAGTACAGATCGATTCGGTATGCGGTTGAGGTGTTTCATTCTTCAAGTGATAACTATCAATGGCCTAACCACGAATCACGACGATGTGACTTAATTCGATACTTTGTAGACAAGGCCAAGAGAAAAAGAGATCAAGTTGACGCAACGCGAGAAAAGAAACAGTGTGAAAAAGGTATATTGGTACTTGTTCTCGATTCTTATCCTGCCAAGGCTCTGCTCTGTCGCAGTGATTTTCAGCACATTCTCGAGCAAGTCCATAATAAACTCGTTTGGGGAGAGAGCTATTATTTTGGAATCATTACAGGCATGGAGTCGATGAATCAAGGGCTAGATGATATTCTTTTTCCTACCCTCAGATTAGTAGGGCAGGAGTCCCCGACTCCTGCCATTGAATAGGCAGGTCTCAGGGAGACCTGCCCTACGTATAAGATAAGAAGGATCCATAAATGCCAACTGACTATCGACAATACCTGAACCCGGAGATTGTCTCGAAGCTCAAAGGGATGGATCTGCGGGCGCGCATGGTGGTGGAGGGATTTGTTAAGAAAGCAGGCAGGATCACAGGGATCCTGCTTTACGAGGCTGCGGTGATTTGGGGGCGCCCCTAATTCAAAGACGACGTGTGAGATAGGTTGGACCACGAATTTCAATCAAGCAGCCACAGGAAGGGCTACCGAGAACCCATAACATCGCTAGCCCCCCATAAGGCTGATTTGTGGGTCATCTTCCTTCTTGTTCTGCTTACCTCGACACTGTACTGGACTTTGCGTTCTGAAGAACAGTCCGGTGACAGTCTTACTTACGCGTATGCCATTGAGACGGGGGAAGATCTGTTTCATCCCCATCACATCATATTTTCGCCGGTAGTGCGCGTGCTCGTTTTGTTTGCGCGTTGTATCGATCCGTCTGCGGATGCCATCTCTATCGCTCAGATACACAACATTTCCTGGGCTTGCCTGGCAATCGTATCCTTGTATCTGGCACTCAGAATCTTACTGGCTTCGCGAATTATTCCCATGTTTGCTGCTCTCATGCTGGTAGCGAGCAATGGACTGTTTGTCTATTCGACACAGGCGGAGGTCTATGTACCGGCGACGGGGTGTCTTTCTCTTGTTCTACTTATGCTTGTGACCGGTTATAAACATGGTTGGACAACAACCAGACTCCTGTTTCTGTCAGTCTTCTTTGCGCTGTCCGTACTTTATCATCAGTCCAACCTGATTTTCGTTCTTCCCCTCATTCTCGCGCTTTTAGTTGGAGGCATGCGACAGAAAGTAAGAAACATAGCCTCGATCCTATGTTTATCAAGTGTCATCATTGTCCCGGCATACATCCTTGCGTATACAAGCACAGGAGCTTTGTTGACTCTCGGGGATTTCATGCGTTTTTGCCTTGCGTATGTGGATTTTCCCAATCCTTCATGGGGGACGATGAGGCACTTCAACGTTGCTGGAGTTGCTCTGTTGCTGAAAAGCCAGTTGCGCAATATCGTTTACCTCCCTGCTGGCAGATCAGCTCCGGTGCTCTGTGCAGTCACTCTCTTCGCACTTTTTCTTGGAGGGTTGGTTATTTATGGCATTCGTCAGGTTTTCCTGACTCTCAAGTATCGTGAGCTTCGCATGTTTCTCATAATCTGGCTTATCACCTATTACGTCTTCTTTCTTTGGTGGCTCCCTGGAGAAGACGAGTTTTTCGTTACCACGCTGATCCCGCTGTTCATGTTGACGTCGCTAACAGTTCAGGATCTTTCGGGTTACGCTACGCGATTATCTGTCAAGAAGGTTTACTCCATGCTGGCGATAGTTGCGGCAGTTGCGGTTGTTGCAGTCAACCTCACCTGTTCAATACTTCCAAGGTCCTTCTCAGAAGGAGCGACATTTGAAGAGGCTTCCCGAATTACCGAGCTCGTGGACAAAAGTTGCACTATTGTTGCTGAATATAGCGTGCTGCAACATCTCCGTTATTATTTTGGAAGAGAGGAGTTAATCGAGGCCGAGCTTATGCTTCTGTATGCCTATCAAAGCGGTGTTATCCCGGATACGTTCCAGCTTGGAGGTGATAAACGTATTCTGATACCGCTCAGAGTTGTCGTGCCTAGCTACAGTGGAGCAGGAACCGACGGCCATAGAGACCGATTGGGTTGGCTTACATTTTTTATTTGGCTGTTTGATATTCAAGAACTCTACTCACCAGCTATGACATCGAGGAGATTCGAAACGGTTCGGGATAGCACGGGGACAATCTACATTTTGCTTTCTGCGCGCAAGGTCGAGGTCGCCAACCTGAAACAACTATTTCAAGACCTTGACCGAAGCATTGAGATCTTAACCGGGCGAAAGTCCACCATCTTCGTGAGCTGGTTCGAAGAGGCGAACAGTTGAAAGATAACAAGCAGTAGGGAAGGAGCCCTGTGTTCCTGCCGACAATAGGCAGGTCTCAGGGAAACCTGCCCTACGAAAGAGATAGGAAGGATATATAAATGCAAACTGACTATCGACAATACCTGAACCCCGAAATTGTATCCAAACTCAAGGGCATGGAGCTGCGGGCGCGGATGGTGGTGGAGGGGTTTATCGCCGGGATGCACCGCTCGCCGTATCATGGCTTCTCGGTCGAGTTCGCCGAGCACCGCCAGTACATGCCGGGGGACAACATCCGCGACATCGACTGGAAGGTGTATGGTAAGTCAGACCGCTTTTACATCAAGGAATATGAAGAAGAGACCAACCTCAAGGCCTATCTCCTGCTCGATTGCTCCCGCTCGATGGCCTACCGCTCCGGCAGCCGCATTATGAAGCTGGACTATGCCCGTCTGCTGGCGGCGGCGCTGTCGTACATGATGTTGCGCCAGCGGGATGCGGTCGGGATGGTGGCGTTTGACGAAAAGATCCGGCGCTATGTCCCGCCCCGCTCAAAGTATGGCCACCTGCACGTGCTGCTGACTGAGATCGCCACGCAGGAACCATCGGAGAAGACGGACGTGGGCGTGGCGCTGCATGAGATGGCGGAACGGATCAAGCGGCGCGGGCTGATCATTGTCCTGTCCGATTTGCTGGATGATGCGGCGACAATTATTTCCGGGCTGAAACACTTCCGCTACGACAAGCACGAGGTGATTGTCTTTCACATCCTCGATCCGCGCGAGCGCGACTTTGCCTTCCCCCGCGAGGCGATCTTTAAGGACATGGAGACCGGTGACGAGGTAACGACGCTACCCTATCAGATTAAAAAAGACTATGCCCAGGCGGTTCGATCCTTCGCCGAAGAGATTTCCTCCGCCTGCCGCCAGGCCAACATCGACTACCACCCCATCGACACCGCCACCCCCTTCGACAAAGCGCTGTATGCCTTTTTGGCGAAGCGGGAGAGGTTGTATTGAGGGAGGTTGGAGTACGTTCGAGATTATGTTGAACGAAAGAGAGTTCTGTGAAATTTGTGGTGTTGTCTTATCAGAGATCTACTATAGATGTAGAAAATGTCAGCGAATAACCTGTCCGAACTGTCAAATCAAAGAAGAGAGGTGTTGTATTGATTGTGCGGAAGCGGTCCCTCCTAAGGTTGTCCAAAAAAGAAAGCCGAATCCCGCTCTTTTGCGGCCAATGACGTTGTCTCCTGAGTTAGCTGCTATTGTAGGCGAAGGGCCTCTGCCGAGAACTGAGGTGACTAAGAGACTGTGGGTGTATATCAAGAAGCGGGGGTTGCAGGATTCCACAAACCGTCGAATGATAAACGCTGACGAGAAACTTACCGTGGTATTCGGTGGCAAACATCAAGTCTCAATGTTTGAAATGACCGCTTTGGTAGCTAAGCACCTTACCAGAACTTGACGATGGCAGAACCTCTGGAGGGTTCTGCCCTAAAACTATTGTTAGGAGGCGAAATGACGAACCGGCAACCGCAGCAGATAGCAAAGTACCAGATCAAAGTCGATCTTGAGACTTGCAATATCGCCGGAGGTGAGCCCAACTGCCGATCCCCCATGCACGCACGCCACGGTCGTCACTACGACATCACTATTCACTCATTCCCTTCCCGTTGCCGAAGCGGCAGAGGGGCCCGCAGGCCACCGACTCGATATTGGGATGATAATAGTCGACAAGGCTATACGCTTAAAGGCGTAGTGACTCAGGCTCGGGTTATCATCGGTCAAGAACCAAAACCCATGGACAGGCGGTGTCGCAAATGCAACGTTCCACCACATCCTCCGGATTGGGACTAGGGTGGGCGCCAGCAACAGGTAGGGCAAAACCCTTTGTGGTTTTGCCTATTATTGACATCGGCAGAACCGCTGAAGGGTTCTGCCCTACTGTAAAAGAATGGGTCGTGAGAAGGGGCAGACGAGGACGTCTGCCGCCCACAGTATAAAGTAACCCTTCACTCAGGCCGCTGCGGCTGGTGTGGTGGGCAAGGTGTCTGCCTTGCCTCCACTTGACATAAGAGCCGTATCTGCACATCATAATCGAACGTAATAGACCCAGTTGGGTATCACTCACATGGAGGAAGTTCGATTGAACAAGAACCACCATATTCAGCACGTCTGCACGATCTGCGGCAAGAGTTTTTTCAGACGAGACCTCGTTCCCGGAGCAATTGTCCGAAATAGCCTGGCAGAATTGATTGTCCGAGACCATCCGGGTTGGACGCCTGAGGGTTTTATCTGCCGTTCCGATCTGGCTCATTATCGCTCGGAGTACGTGCAGTCTCTATTGGAGTCGGAAAAAAGAGAGGTCACTTCCTTAGAGGAAGAAGTATTGACGAGTCTTCGGAAACATGAACTCCTCGCCACGAACGTTGATGCGGAGTTTGAGAAGGAGTGGACCTTTGGCGAGCGACTGGCTGATCGGATAGCCTCATTCGGAGGCAGCTGGACATTCCTGATCTTCTTTGGCGCCTTCATAACGCTGTGGATCGGCATAAACGCGGTACTGCTGGTGTCCCGCCCGGTAGATCCGTACCCTTTCATCCTGCTGAATCTGGTGCTCTCCTGCCTGGCGGCTATCCAGGCGCCGGTCATCATGATGAGCCAGAATCGGCAGGAGGCTAAGGATCGGCTCCGCTCGCAGCACGACTACCAGGTGAATTTGAAGGCCGAGCTGGAAATACGCCATTTGAATGAGAAGATCGACCATTTGCTCTCCCAGCAGTGGGAGCGGTTGGTCGAGATTCAGCAGATTCAGCTTGAGTTGCTCTCCGAGATTGGCCGTGGCTGATGATGCCTAATAGCAGCGACAGCTCATTTTGATATGTTTCGCACATCAAACTGTGCGGTCCTACAGGGTTAATAATATATGGTCAGCAGGAATGATGTTCAATTAGGGAATACCAGGCTCACAGTCTCGTGTCTTTCGTTTGGCACGGTCTATATGGGGCCGCAGGGTGATAAGTTGTCTCCATCCACGGGTGGCGCCCTCAAACTTGTTTGGGGGTTTTTTTCAAAGGCGTTAAACTCCAAACAAGTTTGGAATTGCCACCTCGTCTTTCATTTCACAGTTGACATCGCGCGAGACCTGCTCTTTCACTCATGACTTTTCCCTTCCCCTCAGAAGAGCCGTTGTGATTTCGGCCACATGCCTACCCTGGAAGCGGGCAATGGCGAGCTCGTTCTCGCTTGGCATACGCTTTCCATCAGGTCCGGTGATGGTAGAGGATCCGTATGGCGAACCGCCCGAGAGCTCATTGATATCCATGAGGCCCTGCTCAGAATAGGGAACTCCTACAATAATCATCCCGTGATGCAGTAGGGTGGTGTGGAAACTTGTGATGGTGGTTTCCTGGCCCCCATGCTGGGTTGCTGTTGAGATGAACACACTCCCCACCTTGCCGATCAATGCGCCTTTCTGCCATAGGCTTCCGGTTTGGTCAAGGAAGTTGCGCATCTGAGCTGCCATGTTACCATAGCGAGTGGGCGTACCAAAAATGATGGCGTCGGCTTCCGCCAGTCTATTGACCTCTGCAACAGGGATGTGAGCAAACGCCTCACGGGCAGCCTTGGCCCCGCTCTTCTGCAGAATATCATCCGGGACCAGCTCCGGCACCTGGTATAACTCCACAGAAGCACCTTCAACCTCCCGCACTCCCTCAGCTATGGCCTCGACCAACCGATAAACATGACCATACATGCTGTAAAAGATAACATGTATCTTCATTTTTTGATCCTTTCCAGACACCGTAGAGCAGTACCCGAAGCGGTTCTGCTACTTATTTCCCTTCTTTGTATTGACTATTTACGGTCTAAAAAAGTTTCACTATGTCAAAGCTACTAAGATACTACTAATCCGGCAAGGTTTATCTCGACGGTTGGCACACAGCTCTGCGGTGATATGAGTTTTTAGAATTGTGGGGTAAAACCCAAAGCGGTTTTTACATATTATGAGGATTGGCAGAACAGCTAAAGGGTTCTGCTCTACGAGTGCTTCCTTTTCCAATCTTTTTGTTGTTCTGTTAGGGTCAAAACTGTATGAATGGACAAATGGACGAGTACCGTTTACTGAACTGGATCGAGTTATCTCGCTCAGCGTTAGCAAATAACATCAAGTCGCTGTCAAAGCTGGCCGAGGGGAGAACGCTGGCTGTGTCGGTCAAGGCGAATGCTTACGGGCACGGCCTGAGCGAGATTGTGCGCATGCTGGATGAGATGCCCGAAGTTGACTATGTATCGGTTCACTCTCTCGAAGAGGCAGTGGCTTCACGCGAGGCTGGTTGGAATAGAAAGATCATGCTTTTGGGGCATTTTTCACAAGATCGAGTTGAAGCGGTGATCGACTATGATCTGGAGCCGGTCATATTCAACCGTCAAACTCTCAGAAGTCTGGGAAAGGTTGCCGACAGGCGCGGCAGGCAAATTAGAACGCACTTAAAGCTGGAGACCGGCACCAACCGTCAAGGTGTAACTGAAAAGGAGTTGCCGGGATTCGCAGAGATATACAAAAGACACTTAAGCCTGAGAAAGCCGTACGGTGCCAGTACACATTTTGCGAATATCGAAGATACTACCAATCATAAGTACGCTCAATTTCAGTTGAAGAATTTTAATCGGATGGTGAAGAACATGAGCCGACTGGGTATCAGGCCGACGGTGCGCCATACGGCCTGCTCGGCGGCTTTGATTCTTTTTGACAAGACCCGATTTGAAATGGTTCGCCCCGGGATTGCAGCCTACGGGCACTGGTCCTCAAAAGAAACATATCTCTCCTATCGTCTCCAGGGGGGACAGGATAACTTGTTTCAACCGGTTTTGACCTGGAAGGCCAGGGTTACCCAGATTAAGGAGCTTCCCGCCGATGCTTTTGTGGGCTACGGGTGTACTTATCGTACTACTTCCCCTACCCTATTAGCTGTTTTGCCGGTAGGGTATTATGACGGGTATGACCGTGGTCTCTCCAACCGAGCCCATGTGTTGATCAGGGGAAAGCGAGCACCGGTGCGGGGGCGGGTCTGCATGAATCTCATAATGGTTGATATAACCGATATTAGGGGTGTGAAGTTGGAGCACGAGGTGATACTGCTTGGTAAAAGCGGTGATGAAGTCATTTCGGCTGAACAACTGGCTGATTGGGCGGGGACGATTAATTATGAGGTTTTGGCCCGCCTTTCGCCTATTATTTCAAGAATCGCAGTGAGGTAGGCAACTTTTTTCAAGAAGTCATTTGGTTTTCATTAGGGCCAATAAGTTGTTGAAATAGATCAAGTTCGACGGAGTCCTCTCAATAGGGTTACAGAAATTCACTTGACACTGAAAGGTAGAGTTTATTAATTACTTGTGAAGCATTTCACATGTATAGAATGTATATATAAGTTATGTTGAGGAGTGGAAATGAGTTTCTCCCCCATAGGAAATTTTAGTAAGCGGATCTCAGAGTCGACCATCCACCGTTTGTCATTGTACTACCGGGCATTGTCCCTGTTTGAGAAGGAGAACTATGAGACTGTTTCCTCAAAAGAGCTTGCCAAGCGGGAGAAACTATCCCCGGCCCAGGTTCGTAAGGATCTGTCATTTTTTGGCTCTTTTGGCACTCGGGGATTGGGGTATCCGGTACATGAATTAAGAAGGGAAATTGCTTCTATTCTTGGCATTGACCGACCGTGGCGGGTAGCTCTGATAGGGGTGGGGAATATCGGCTCGGCATTGGTCAGTTACAAGGAGTTTCAGAAGCAAGGTTTCCAGATTGTCAAGCTGTTTGATAATGACCAGCGTAAGATTGGTTCCAACCACAAGGGTATAGTCGTTTCTGACATAAAGAATTTGGAGAAGGAACTACAAGACGCAAAAATCGAGTTGGTTATACTTGCTGTCCCGGCTACAGTTGCGCAGTATATAGTCGATGATGTTGTTAGGGCAGGTGTAAAAGGGATTCTCAATTTTGCTCCAGTAATTCTGAGGGTTCCTGATGATGTGCATCTGCGTAATGAAAATATGGCAATGGAACTAGAGTATCTTTCTTTTGCTGTGGTGAACAATAAGCGTCAAAAATAGTTAATTAAAGAGTAGCAACCCCCGTTCATGGAAGGACGGTGGACACCTCTTTTAAGCGTCTTTTTCGCTTAAGGACAACGGCTCGCATAAAGCGGGCCGTTTTTTTCATTCGGTGAACCCTGAAGCAGTTGTTTACAATTCGTCTTATCCCGTCCGAGAATGGGCGGGGTTTACGCGGTTGACATTTGATTGGCAGTTTTAGCAGACAGTAAGTATTTGCAGGAGAGTCGCAAATATCAGCTAAGCAAAAACGATATTTTACCGAAGTAATTACAGAGTGCACATAAGGAAGTCTTTCTTGAAAAGGTGCTTGACTACAAGGATGGAAAACAGGATAGGGGGGTAGCCGTGACTGTATTGGTCATTGATGATGAAGAGATGATCAGGACTCTAACGCAAAAAATCCTGTTGCGGGCAGGATTCGATGTGCTCACGGCAGAGTCCGGTCAGAGGGGTGTCCAGCTTTATTCTGAGCGCTCTGGCCAGATAGATTTGGTCCTGCTGGACCTTACTATGGATGATATCCCTGGTGTTGAAGTGTTGAGAAAGATCCGAGAAATCTCGGGGGATTTACCGTGCATAATCTCCAGTGGGCAACCACCGGGTACTGATGAGATTCCCGACGAACTCCAGCGGAACGTTTACTTCCTGCAAAAGCCGTATCGGGCTAATCAACTGTCGGATATGGTTGGTCAAATCTTGTCGGGAGTTCAAAAGCAAACCTGACACAGCAACTCCCTCAAGCATCCTCTATTCAGAAATCTCTTTAATAACTTCTTCAAATTTCCTATCATCTTTTTGTTCAATACGATCGTTGAAAGAGAGATGACAGTTATGACTTATAACAGCAGAAGAGTACTGGTATATATCGGGGTTTTAATCGCAATTATTTTCGAGGCTGGTGCGTCAGCTCAGTCTGCGAAACGGTTTCGTTTGGGTTACTTCGAGGGGGGTGCCTATCCCGTCAATTCAGTACTACGCGAGGAGTTTATCCGCCAGCTTGAGTTGGTCCTTCCTGTAGGATATGAGTTTGTTTTCGTGCCGGAAGGATACCGGTCAGCGGGATGGAAAAGAGACTCGTGTCGTGCCATGGCTCGGCAGTTGGTGAAAGTGGCAAGCATAGATATGGTGATAGCGGTTGGGCCATGGGTGGTTGAGGACCTGCTTGAGGCTGGATATACCAAGCCAATACTTGCCATGCATCAGTTTGATCCGGAGGCTCAGGGATTGGTGGGGGATGATAAACGAACTGTTGCGCCCAACCTGACCGTTCATGTCAGGCCGGGGAAAGTTGGGGATGACCTGCGGGTTCTGACGAAGATTTTGGAAGTCAAGAGGCTTGGGGTCCTGTATTTCCCATCCGGAGACGAAGCTGAAAAGGTTATTTCAGCCATAGCTTCACTTGGGAAAAAACTTGGGTTTGAGGTTGTAACGGCCGAAGGCTTTGACAATTACGGCACTTATGCCTTTTTCAAAGCCTACCATCAGCTCGATAAAAAAATTGACGCCCTGTATTTACCGCCGCTGTGGGGGATGGATGCTATCAAAGTCCAGGAATTCTTACGGATGGTAACCCGTGACCGAATACCCACCTTCACATGTGAAGCAAAGGATTTGGTAGAAAACGGGGCTTTCGCCTCCGGTGCAGCTTACTCCATAGTCTCCGAAGCTCGATACAATGCTCTCAAGGCTGCCCGTATTATGCAAGGTGAGCTGCCTGCAAATCTGCCGCTTGAGTTCCGCTCGGGGACAGCTCTGGCGTTGAACGAACAAACGACTCAACAGTGCCATATCGCTTTGCCGACAGAAGTTGTTAACGACGCTTATCTTGTTGCGGCTCCTGTTCCCGAGACAATGTCGCACTATACTTTACTTGAGGCTGTCGAGCGTGCGCTGTCGTACAATCCGGAGTATTTATCGCGTTACGACGCTCTGGAAGCTACCGCCCAGGCCGCCAAGCAGTCATTTTCCACCTACCTTCCTCAACTAGTTGCCGGAGTGTCGGCTACGCATCTTGATGACAATGCCGTGGCCAATTCAGAAGGGAGATTTGAAAGTGATCGCTATCGATCAACGCTTCTTTTGCACCAGACGGTCTTCTCAGTTGAGGCCATCAAGACAATTCAAGTGGCAGCCAAACGGAGAAACCTCGAAAAGATCAATTTGCAACAGGCAAGGCTTGATTTGGAACTGGCTGTAACGGCGGCTTACCTGAACTACCTTGGTGCGAAAGAGCTGCTCAAAACACAACTTCACTATCGAGCCCTTGTTGACCGTAACCTTGAGATTGCCGGCACCCGTTTGCTTCTCGAACAGGGCGATCAGATTGATCTTTTGCGTTGGAAGGATGAACGCCATCAGGTGACTTTGCGGGTTATCAATGCAAGGAAGAATGTACAGATAGCCACAGTGCTTTTGAATGTGCTGTTTAACCTTCCCGGCAACAACTCCTTTGTTCTTGACACAAATTTATTTTCTAAGCGTCGTTTTGTTAGTGATTTCGATATATTGCGTTCTCAGGCATCTACTGCGGATGATCAAGGGCGTCTTCAGGATTTTGCAGTGGATAAAGCCCTGGCCCAAAACCCGTTTTTGCGATCCTATGACGTTGATATCGCAATTCAAAAAGATTTACTTTCTAAAAGCACCGCGAGGTATTATCCCATGTTGGATTTCCGGGCGTCGCTCAATTACGCCGATGAGCTGGTTGACAACCCGCCGGTTTTCACTGAGGAGAACACTACCTGGTCAGTATGGGGTGGCCTAACTCTTCCGATATTTCTTGGCACTGACCGCATCAGAGAGCGGGCTAAATTAAAAGCTCGGTTAAGCCAGGTTGAGTTTGAGAAAGATGCCTCCAGCCTGAAAGTGATGGGGAAAGTACGGAGCGTTATGTATGATCTTATCGCTCAAGGGAGCAATGGGCTGCGAGCGGCACGTTCGGCTGAGCTGGCCGGAGAGAATCTGAAGCTAGTGTCTGAGAGATATGAAGCCGGAGAGTTGGGCCTTGTCGATCTTCTCGACGCTCTCGATAACGCCCACGATGCCGAGGAGAGTTCAATTGTGACCCGTTACAACTTTTATCTCTCTATGGCTCGCTTAGTTCATGACATTGGCTGGTCGCCATCTGAAGGGAACGAAACTTTCAGAGAAGTTTTCAACCGTCAATTAGATGAGAATTTCAATCAGAAGGCAGTTGACCGAAGTGGTTGAGCAAGTATGGAGATCATCAATCTCACAAGCCAATACGAAACGCACATTCTCCAACATAATGACCTATTAGCCTATGAGAAAACATATCCGGCTTTGTTTCGTCACTATTTCCAATACTGGGCCGATAGAAGCCGTTTTGCCCCAACCCTCAACGCTGTCCAAACGCGAAAGCGAGAAACGCTGATCGTTGCCAGCTTAGACCACATCGAAAGCAGGCTGAGCGCTCACGGATTGGATCCAAGACGGCTGCGAATTGTCCTCTTCGTTGGCCAGAATACCTCTAACGGGCATGCGTTCAAAGATGGTCTTGATTTTGTAGTGTGGATTCCAGTTGAAACATATCAGACTACGCCGGATGTAGAGGTTTTTGTCACCCACGAAATCATTCACGCCTTACACTATGTTCGTTCCTCGGAGTTTTATTTCAACAACTTGGTGGGAAAGCAGTTAGTTTGGCGTCAGTTGATTACGGAAGGCCTGGCGACCTATCTGACCAAAACAGTTCTAAACGTGGATGACGGTGTCGCTCTGTGGGCCGACTACCTGCCACCGGAGGCCATCAAGGATTGGCTTGGTTGGTGCTGCGACAGGGAGCAGGAGCTGAAGAAGTACTTGTTGGAGAACTTCTCTTCCAGTAGTTCTGAGGTTGGTCTGTTTTACGCCAGGGACCGGCAAGACATCTTTCAATACCGGGGCGGGTACTACATCGGCTTGAAGTTCATTGGATGGCTTGAGCATAAGAACAATCTAACTGCAGACCGCCTACTTACCATCCCGAAAGAGGAATAT
>Ga0315551_10002190_pt1 | contig 14415 bp, 13 predicted proteins | sample SalMarSW160290MG_FD_203678 | JGI IMG/M metagenome (GOLD analysis project Ga0315551, IMG submission 203678) | Salt marsh sediment microbial communities from the Plum Island Ecosystem LTER, Massachusetts, United States - Salt Marsh Sediment SW1602-90 ... | reverse complement strand
ACCGCAACATAATCACCAGGTTGGCTTATTGCAGTCTTACTAAATCAGAATGGGCAAGAAGTTATTATAACGAAAAAAGGGCGGAAGGTAAGAGTCACTATCACGCATTAAGATGCCTTGCAAGGATATGGATTAAGGTGGCATTTTCTTTATGGAAGAAAAGAGAAAGATATAATGAAGATAAACATATGGCTGCGGTTCAGAGGCACAAGATTAGAAATAGATTAGCACGGAAATCGGCATAATTAAATCAGGGGGTTGACATAGTAATTCTAATCCCTAAATCCCAAATCCTATTTTTTCTCTCGAAACTAGAAATACGAAACCCGAAACTCTAGTTATTCAAAAAAAACTTGACCCTTCTACATACCTTATTCGTCGCTTTCCGGTGAAATTTCAACTCCACGTTTGTCAGTAGGTTGAATTTCGGCTTTTTCCATATAAGGATAAATGGCCATAGGTTTTTTGAGTACGGGTATGTAATAGTCATATGGTACATCGTACTTCAGAATTTCTCCCTCTTTTTCCTGAGGGCTTTCATAAAAGAGCCTTGTTTGAACATAATATGCCGGTTCTATATATCCTTCACCGTCATCATATAGAACAAGATCTGCTTTTTCCACTATAATTCTCTTAGTACCCTTTGCGCCCTCTTTGAGTCTACCTTCAAGAGTACTCTTTATTTCTTTATCGGAAAGAAGCTTTTCAGGTCCAATTTTTTGGCTTTCGTCGACCTCACCCCAATCATAAATTAAACCAACTAATTTTCCATTTGTACCCATATTAACAATTATTCTTGATGCCCCCATGACAGGTAATCCGGATAATACTCGATTATACCGTATTGTAACAAGTTTATTATAATTTTTAGTATCATCCTCTCCTTCTTTTATTACTGCCATATTCAGACCGCCTGTATGTACTAAGTTGAATTCTTCTTTATTATTAGGTAATAATCGTAACTTTTTTAAATGTTCTAAAGCTATTGATTTAGCTTTATCTCCTGTTATAAGGTTTGGTGTACTGGCTTCTTTTTTATATTCTGCCAGACCGCTATTATAAATAAAACTCCCGGATCTTGTATCCATCTTAAATAAAGCAGAGGGGTCTTTTTCGTTTCTTAGAATCATAGATCCGTTTTTCATGTCAGTTAAATTTTTAAAATTTAAGGGTTTACCAGAAGTTTCTGATAACTGCCTTGCCATTTTCAATATACTTTCTCTACTTAAATCCTTTTCGTAATTAACTCGAAAGGAGGGGAGAGCTTTATCTTTAAGAGTAATAGGTTTAATTGACTCAGCGTATTCAATTTTTGCCATTATCGGTTTCCTTTCGCAGGATACAATAAATGATGTCAATACTATTGTTGTTATTAAAAGCTTATACAAATATGAAGTATTTTTCATGTATAACTCCTTTTTTATATTGTTTTTTTTAATATTGATACCAAATTCTTAACCAATTGCTGTTTTCTGGTGGATCTGAAGCATAATTTCCGTAAGTATCGCCATCACATAATGGATACATGACTGCTGCTCCCATTTCATTGCTTTTTCCGTAAACGTTAATGGCAGCGAACCATGATTCCCATACTCCAAAATTCCAACTGATTAACAAGCCAAATAAATTGGTTATTTTTTGATCGGTGGATTGATATGAATCTGTCCTGAAACCAACTGCTTGATGTAATCCATCAAAAATATCATCCGATTCACTTGTCCAGTTAGAGTACCAATCCGTTACATCTAATGGACTGGGAATAACTTTACATGATTCAAAAGCAACAAATTCACAATCAACATCGCCATAACCTTTATCCGAACTACTACCTGCCGAAGAGAGGCTTAGCCCACCATCAAGCAATGAAATGTGCCATCGATTACCATGACCGGCAAATATTGCAAAATCCATTGCATCAACTCTGTTGTTATTATTATAGGACCATTGATGTTTATAACCCCAGTAATACTGGTCGTAATTAAAATGTTTTAAAAAGTTGTAAACAACTGTAGGATGTCCCTGGCCTTTACAACCCACGTATCCTCCTTCTTCATGATCCACAGCTTTTGTTGACGAAAACGGGAAGATAATAACACATAACGAGACTATCAGTATACGTGACAATTTATTTGTCTTCATACAACCCTCCTTTTTTGTTATTTATAGTATACGACAAAAAAAACTAATTGTCAAGGGTAAAATTTATTAAATACTAAAAATACCTCTTTAACTAAAGTATGCATTTTTTGTTATTTTAGTACCTTATGAAGAGAGAGAATCTTGTTGTTAATATGTTCAAAAATTGTCAAGTGTTGAGATTTGCCCCAGAAATACAGAGATACGGAGAACACGGAGATTTTAAAATGTTGGTCGGTTAGTCGGTGGGGCTGTTTTTTCACGCACCAACACACCAACCCACTAACACACTAACCAACAAAGTTCGTCGAACGAATTTGTTGTTGTGAATTCCCTTGACACTTTTCAAAGAAGACCTGACTTCAAATACATACGCTAATTATGCTATTTAGCAATTTACTATTTTGCAAATAATTCTCGAAACACGAAAGTCTTCTACTCGATAAGGTTTATATTTATTTCTCTGATTTGCCTAATAGGTATCCTGCGATTGTGCCAAGCAGTCCTATCATCGGCGCAATTTGATCTTGTGTGTAACCCGCAGTAATCAGAAATAAGCCGGAAACTATCACAAGCGTGATACCTGTTATTCGAATGGAGTTACTTCCCCAACCTTTGCCGACCTTAAACATTATACCAATCTGAAGTCCAAGAATAATAAGTCCAAATAATAGAACCGCTAGACTCAAATAAATCTCTGTTGTTGAACGTCCACCTAATCCAGGAGTTATTATACGACCAGGTTGTTGAGCGAATGTGGAGATTGTGAAGAGTATACATATAATCAAAGCTAAAAAAATTTTTCCCATTTTCCCTCCTTATTCATATATTATATCGAAAAAAGAACTAAATGTCAATGGTGGTATGCATCATTAGGTACCAGGTATCAGCTGTTAGGTCTTGGTAAAAAATCAAGACCCGACCCCTCTGTGTGTGCTAACTCTAACTACACATATATATCCAGGATATATATGTGTAGTTAGAGAAAGAGGATAAACGGATTCAAGCACTGTCCTTATATTTTCTACATTTTCTAAAAAAAACAAAAAAAGCCCCGGAAAAGTGTATGAAAAAAATCAAAATAACGATTAAAATTTTGAATGGGGAAAAAGAGTGAATTTATTATGATTTATTTGTCAGTAGACCTGAATTCGAATTTCCAGAAATCCTTAGGTGGTATAATCGGAATATTTTTGAATTTCTTTAAAATAAGTAGATCTTTATCGCCTGTGATAAGGCAATTAGCCTTTCCGCTTAATGTGCCTGCTATTACGTTATCGTCGTCCGCGTCACGGCAAACTCGCTTTTCTAATTTTTGGGCTTTTACAACTGTTAAATTTGCTTTGAGAAATGATAGGGATTCTTCTGTTAAGTGATTGTTGAAGTTTAGCTTCTTTTTTAAACTTTTATGATATTCGCCTAACACCCATTCGGTAGTTAGGATTGTATGTCTTGTTAAACAATGTTCAAAGAGTTCCGCGCAGATACCGTGAGAAATAAAGGCGGCAATAAGAACATTTGTATCGAAAAATACCCTCATGAAATTTTTTCGAATACATCCTCATCGGTATATATGCCTCTTTTTTTCGCTTCAGGAATCATTTTGCCTCTTAAATTTTTGAATTCCTCTTTCGCGAAAAATTGGCGCAAAGCCTGCTTTACGATTTCACTTTTGCTGTTTTGTAAACTCCTGGAAAGTTCTTCTAATTTTTTCTTTAAATCCGTAGTTAAACTGACTGAAATAACTTCTCTCATTTTTTTTGCCTCCTGTATTACAATTTAATAAAAATATTTCTTTTGTCAAGGATTGAATTTGCCACTAAGGCACTAAGACACGAAGTCTTGTGTTTTAATTTTTAAGCTAATAGCCAACTACAAAAAGCTATCTGATTAATATAACTCTATCCTTATGTATATTATTGCCTGCTTTTAGCTTGTAGAAATAGGTTCCGCTTCCGAGTAATTGGCCGCTGTTATTATCTCCATTCCATCTATATGAATAGTCTCCCTTGGCTTGAATATCGTTGACCAGCGTTTTTATAATTCTCCCATTTATATCATATAATGTTAATTCTACATGGTTTTGTTCTGCGAGAGAGTATTGGATTGTTGTATATTCTGAAAATAGACGCGGGTAATGCATACATTCGATATTGTCGTATTCTTCAATACCGCTGGTAAATGATGTGAGTCTTTCAAGTATAAAAGCATCGGTGTAATTTGGGTTTGTTTCATTTGTATCGCTTTTTACGCAGACGACCCCTCCGCGATTTTCTGCTACGAATTGGTAGTTTATAAAAGCTATAGTATCAGAATAAACAGGGATATCGCTTACGTACATTGTCATAGCACAAGTATCGTAGACACGCGCACGTAGACACTCAAAACTATCGTAAGGTATAATGACAGTACCGTAAGCGTCATATTCTACAAATCCGTAATGATCATATGCCATGTAACTGCCGGGAACTATTTCTTCGCGAAACCCGTAATGAAAACCATAAGAACTACCATAACTATGAGGGCAGGGGATCGAATCTGGTGGGTCGTATTCCCATACAAAAGGTGTGGTGGAGGATACTGCTCCCAACCCCAGTATTAATATATAATTACTATTAAGATTGTAATATTGATAGACTGTGTCGGAGCCTGCGGGTGAGCAGTAAACAAGATTTGCGTCCGGGAAGGAATCTGAATATGGACTTAGAGAAGGTTCGACAATTATAGCAGGACTATTTTCTGCGCCCAAAGGCTGAGATGTGAAATTCCAGGTTTGAGGTCCACCGGTTGAACCTAGGGTAACTGTTACATTGAGCGCGCTGTTTTTTATCCACTCCGTTCCTACTTCATGAGGTACTTCATCTGAGTCGATAGTGATTTGTCCCAATAGACTGAATGAAAACATAAGAGATAAAATACTATATAATTTAATTAACTTCATATAAACCTCCTTAATCTTTTTAGGAGTATATTTCAGAAGTGAAGTTTTGTCAATGCTGAATTTACTAAAAGTAAATTCAACAGTCGCGAGTCAGCAGTCTTGTGTCAAGAGTCAAAACTAAAACCTAACACCGAAGACCTAAAACCTAATTGCTCACACGGAGCCACGGAGGGCACAAAGGAAAAACATTTTATTCAACCACTAAACACGCAAAACACACTAAATTTTTTATTGTTGTTTTTTCAGTTCAAAATTCATAATTCAAAATTAATAATTCTTACAGCCGTTAGCTATTTTTTTACTCACACGGAGCCACAGAGTTATAGAATCAAAAATATTGTTTTAAAAAATCGGCTGGTTTTAATATTTTTATTTTTCGAAATTCTGAAAGTTCCAGTAAATGAGTATCTCCGGATATAATAAAATCGGCTTCCGATTCGATCGCGCATTCAAGTATTTTATTATCTTGGGGGTCTTTTTTTATTACATCTAATTTGGTTTTCGGACTAACAAATTTCGCGATAGAATCAAGAGAGGAAATTATGTAACGCAAGTTTTCTTCTGTAATATTAAACTTTTCTCTGGATAGAACTCCCTCAACTTCACGAATAATCTCTTTTGAAAGGTACAATTCTATTTCACCCTCTATTACGAGTTCCAGACATTTTCTGGGAGAACCGCCGAATAAAATAGCAGAGATTAAAACGTTAGTGTCAAAAACGACTTTGAACAAGTTATTTCTCTTTTCTGTAAGTTTCTATTTCTTTTCCCAAATCCGCTTCAGCAAGTCCCTTTTCCCGGGCAAGGATATCTCCGTAAGAAAAAATCTTTTTCCATCTTTCTTTTCTCTCGATGTAGATCCTTGCCGCTTCACGTACAAGCTCAGACCGGGAACGGGATTCTTCTTTTGCGATGTCGTCGATTTTCTTTAACAATTCTTTCTTAAACGATATATTTACAGTTTTATTCTTCAATTTAACCTCCTATATACAATATATGTATTGATAATATATACAATATTTGTATTATGTCAAGGATATTCTTACCACGAAGGCACGAAGAGTTTTTAACAACAAATCACACAAATAGCACAAATTGTTTTAAAAAAATACCACGGAGAACACAGAGATTTTTTTTGTTTTCATTAAAAACTAAAACCTAATTGCTGTTAGTTATCGACTATGCTATTGTTTTTCTTAGCATAATCATATGTTTTAACAATAATCCGTTTTCGTAGATAGGTTTGGGGTAATTATTGATATAGAAATTCTCTTTTATGTCATATATTTCAAAACCCGATTTTTGATATATATACAATTGCTTGAAAGATGCATTTGATGTTCCGATAAGCATAGTTTTAAATCCTTGTTCCTTTGCTTTATTGGTGGCGTCCCTTAATAAAAATTTTCCTATTCCTTGTCCTTGATAATCTTTATCTACAGCTATATTTTTAATTTCTATTTCATCTTTTTTTAATAATTGAAGTACGTAGACTGCTAAAATTTTATTTTCTATTTCCAGTATATAGATGTCGGAGTCATAAATGTATTTATTGATTGCTTCCATTGCTTCGTCTGCAAGCAATAATAAATCATATGGAATTTGTTCGTTCTTACCAAGTTGACGTACTTTTTTGCTTTCTAAATCTAAATTCATGATTTGAATTGTAGATATTTTGTAGGAAATGTCAAGGAAAATTATCCACGAAGGCACTAAGACACGAAGAGGTTTTTGTTGTTTTTTGACTCATGACTCACGACACGCGACTCACGACGCAGTTATTAACCATTTTACTTAGATTCGAAGAATCTATAATAATGGACGCAGATAAAAAATGATTAAAGGGATTCGTTTTGTTATTTGTCAAGTGTTGAGATTTCTGTAATTGACAAGGTGTTTTTTTAGGATATATTTAATTAAACAATGCAATTTTTTCATAGGTGATCTTATTAATATGGAGGAAGATGGTTTAAATTCAATAGTTATGAAATAAAAATGAACATCTATTTAAATATGAAATTTTAAAAAAAAGGAGTATCACATGTATCGAAATAGATCTCAAATAATTTTTCTATTATCAGGTATTTTATTCTTTTCTTTTTCGATCAGACCTTCCTTTTTGGCTCGAGAAACACATGGAACGAGGGCACGAGCAGAAATCCTACTTGAAGTTACTGATAGGCTCGATCATTCTGAAAAAGAACTTACCATAGAGACCAGTGAATGGAAAGTTGTTTTCAGTCTTTTCTATAATGGCGGCATATATCAAATGTATGATAAAGTGCACGATCCTGATATGGAGGATAATCTTGTTACCAGCCCGGGATATGAATACTGCCAGGGCGGTATTTTTGATTATGACGTGTACCTTCGGGGTGATCAGGAATTTACTACTTCGGTGGGTATAAATAATGATCCGGGACGAGCATCCCTGGAAATTTTGGAAAACACACCGGTTAGAGTTCGTGTAAGGCAAATATGTCACCCCCGGCTTAACAACGGTGACGGACCTCCAGGTGATCCTTTCATTGAACTCGACATGGTAAAGGCAACCACGGAATGGACATTTTATCCAACAGGACGAGTTAATATCAAATTTGACGCGATAATACCTGAAGATTGGAACGAGGTTCGTTCAACTGGACCTGGCGGTGATAGTATGGGAATTAACGCTGACGGTTTCATAATCACGGCAACAAATGGTACAAATTTTTTAGACCCCTGGGTGACACGTGGTGATATGATTGAAAGTGTTACCGGTGCATGGGGACCCGTGGAAATCGATGAACGTATCAGTCAAAACCAGCTGCGGTTGACAGAGCCAGTATCAACGGGAAATAATCTTGATTTTATAATTCGACGAACCAATATTCTGGATGAAACTATCTCTATACATGCTGATGGTGATCCTGGCCCAAGTCCACACACCAGTTATTGGCAGGGGGGCAGTAATGGCGTTCCTGTCTGGCAAAATGGCACGTATGGTGATTTGTTCAGGGGAAATACACCGCCACTTTCTGAGGATTATGTTTTTGCTCACTGGACACGAGCACCAAGAGGATTCGGCTCTTTACTTGCATTTAATGAATCGCTTGCCAGTTGGACTTATGCTGTTTTTAATGATGTTTCATGGACTGATATTTCATACACGCAGGTTGCGCGGCGGGGTTGGCGAAGGTTTCAGGAGCATCACCGGCATTTCATGGCGCATCTGGGAACAGAAAGTGCTGCGGTTCTGCCACGTATCAAAAGTGCTGCTGATGCTATTCCGTTTGCTGATGATTATCTCAATCCTTACGCCGAAGCGCGTGCAGGTATGCTAGATACAGGCGATGGCATCTCAGAATATGGCTTTCATGTTCCGACTGGAGCCTATCACATTACGGCAGATAGTAATAATGCCGAAATTGTATTTGACGCTCAACGTAATGGTGTATCGCCGTACGCTTACTTCAACCCGGCGGTCTTGGTATCAAATATAAATGTTTCTGATGAGCAATTGCAAATCGAACTATCTCAGGATAATGGAACAACATTCGAAACATTGCCCGTTTCCTGGTATAACATAACCACCCAGGCCGAGTCTCAAGAATTAGGCGATAGTAATCGACGCCTGTTACAATTGCTATGTCCGATTCCCGCAACGGCCACAGGGAGCAACGCATGGGTTTTGCGTTTTTCCTCAAATACGACAAACGTTAATGATAAAAATAAACCACTGCCTGAAGACATTCAACTTTTTCAAAACTATCCCAATCCATCTAATACGGTAACAGTTATTAGTTGGCAGTTAAGAATCAGTGATCATGTTGAGTTAAGCATAATCGATATCATTGGGCAAAAGATTGCCACACTGGTTAATGAAAAACAATCAGCCGGTACACATAAAATAGAATGGGATGCATCCGATGTTTCAAGCGGTATTTATTATTATCGATTGAAGTCAGATAACGGCTCTTCGAAGATTCGCAAAATGATGGTATTAAAATGAAAAAAACGAATTATATTTCTTTACACGAAACTCGAGATTTTAGTTATTGTACGCAGATAAACACAGATTTTTCAAATAGTTAGGACGTTAGGCGGTTAGGTCGTTAGGTAGTTTAAAAAAGTTACTAAATCCCAACCCCAAAATCCTAAAGAATAACCACAGAGCCTCCCCGATACGATCATTCTTCCCTACAGGGCAAGCAGAGAACACAGAGTTTTTTTTGTTGTTTTCCTTCCTAACCTTCTAACATCCTAACATTCTAACTTATGAAATCTTTTCACATTTCAAGATCTGATTTTATTATTCCGTTACTCTCAACAACATTAATTTTTTCGTTACAATAAAGTCATCAGAGGCAATACGGTAAAAATAGATTCCTGAAGATATATTTTTTCCAGACTTATCCGTCCCATCCCAAACAGCAATATGACTGCCTTGCGGTAATGTTTTGTTTGCGAGATTTCTTATGAGTCTTCCATCTATGGAATAAATATCAAGTCTAACATGGGTTTTATAAGGTAATATAAAAGGAATAGTTGTACTTGTAGTAAAAGGATTTGGGTTGTTCTGATAGAGTGAGAAGCCAAAGTGTATGTCATTGGGAGGATTTTCATTGATTCCGGAATTTCTTGTCCTAAAATCGGAAACAATTGGTGCCCTAATATTGATTGTCCTTGCGTTATCAGCTGAGCTATCAACTATAGCAGAATCAACTCCAGTAGGCTGACCTTGGTAGTAGACATTAGGGTTGGAGAAATGTAATATTGGCGGACCACCATAATTAGAGACTGCCGTTCTCCAAGCTGATGGTTTATTATGATCCCAATAAGCATGAGAATAATCAAATGTGCCTTTAAGACCTTCAACACGAGTATGCCCGCCGCCTAAATTGTGCCCGACTTCATGTTCGAAAATGTAGTCTGGAGCTGTAGCGTGATTCCACTCAACAAGGTTAAAAGCAAAGCGTTCGTTTGAATTTACCCATGCATAACCCCAATATCCACTTATTCTCGACTTAAGCAAAGTCACTATATCTGCTGCGGAACTGTCTCGTAGTGGGTGTACTGCATCAAGATAACCATCATCTTTAGACGTTAAACGATCTAGATCGGTATAAGCACTAACATCACTCTCTAGATCTTCATAATCAAACTCTGTGGTGTGAACCAAACGAACAACAGCGCTTATCTGGCTGTTATTAAATGCGGTATTCAGTTCCGCAACTGCTAAATTTATTAGTGCAAGCATAGCATCTGTTCCGCCGACTTCTATTCTAGCGTCAGTCGTATAAACAATCATCACATCAATTGTGTCTATTATACTGTCGCTTCTAATAGTTGGCTCAAAAATATCATTGTTTTCTGACGTAGGTAAATTTATTGCTCCACAAAGTAGCTCTTTTGTTGCTTTAACTTGTGAAATCATATGTAAATTATCATCTACATAGCTGATTTTAAATGTCGTATCGCCAGGAAGAATAATACTTCCCATGATTGCATCATTTTCTACAGATAATATAACATGGCTATGAGATATATCGCCAATATATCCGGTTAAAGTGTAACTTTTCAATGCCCTCTTTTCTATATGTGTAAATATTGCATCAAGGATACGATCATCGAATAAATTTAAGACTATTGTATCGCTTTCAAGATTCCTTGTTTCTATAGATTGTAACAATTCGAAATTAACGGTAATGTATCTTGTTCTGACAACAGAAGAATCCCTATTGTTATGGAACACCTCTGAAAACACAATATCAGAAAAAAGGTTTGTATGAAGGGTTACGTTACTATTTGGTTGTAATATCAAAGATGAGCTAAAGATAAATATTAAAAACATATACCTCCTTAATTATAAATATTATCAAAGAAACCTCTAAATGTCAATGGTATTATACAATATTAGGTACCAGGTATCAGGTATTAGGTTTTAGTAAAAAATATCTCCCAACCTCTTAACTAAAGAAGGAACAACAAATCACACGAATCGCACGAATAATTTTGTTTTGTTTGCAATTCAAAATTCAAAACTTAAAATTCAAAATTATTATAGTCCTATACCCCAGATCCTAAATCCCATTTATCGACTTGTGGCTATCGACTGGTGACTAATGACTATGTTGTTTATGAATATCCCTTGACTAATACTTATACTTTTAATATCTTATAAAAAAGAGAATTGGGGGAAATTATAAATATGAAAAGTTTAGAAGAATTAAAGAGAATTATCAATCAGCATAAAGAGGAGCTAGAGGAAGAATATAAAGTAAAAAGTATAGCTATATTCGGTTCTTATGTACGAAACGAACAAAACGCCGAAAGCGATGTAGATATACTTGTTGAATTCAAGGAACCAGTGGGTTTACTTTTTATCCATCTTGCAAATTATTTGGAAGAAATTTTGAGCGTTAAGGTTGACTTATTAACACCTGAGGCAATAAAACCTAATCGCAAAAAATACATATTAGAGAAATTGGTCTATGTCTAAAAGAGAATGGAAGCTGTTTCTTGAAGATATCTTGGAATCGATGAGCCTTATTGAGGAGTATGTAAAAGGTATGAGTTTTGATGATTTCAAAGAAGATAGAAAGACAATTGATGCAGTTGTAAGAAACTTTGAAATAATAGGGGAAGCAGCAAGAAATATCCCTGAGAATGTAAGAAATAATTACAAAGATATTGATTGGATAGGCATTATTGGCTTAAGAAATAGAATCTCGCATGAGTATTTCGGAATAGATTTTTCTATTATTTGGAATATTATTGAATTTGAACTCTCAGTATTAAAGAAAGGAATTCAAAACATGCAGGAAAAAACCAAACCCTAAAAATTGCCACAAAACACGCAAAATACACTAAATTTTTATTGTTTATTTAAACTCAACCCCCAACCCAAAAATAAATAGGAACAACAAATCACACGAATAGCACGAATGTTTTTTATGTTTTTCCTATTTTACGATTCAACCATTCAACAATTCAACCGATTCGGAGAAGCCATAAAACTATTCAACTTAGATTCGAAAAATCTATTATATGAACGCAGATTAAACAGGATTAAGAGGATTTTTTTGTGTTGTTGTTTTTGACCAGTGACCAGTGACCAGTGACTAGTGACTATCGACTGGTGACTAATGACTGTGTTTTTGACACTTTTCAAAGAAGACCTGACCCCTCTATGACCCCTCTATACTGCAGGGCAGGAAAACGCTTGACGGTTTGAAATATTTTCCTATAATGTAAAAAAAGGAGGTTTTTTATGCATATTTTCTTATTGTTTCTTACGGTTTCCTTGCCGGCTTATAATCAAGCTAAGGCAGAAACATCTTTATTCAATGATAATCCGGTAATGACTTTTTCTTCTTATAACTTAGAAGAATCGGAGAACATAAATATCCGGGAGTCGGCATGGGAGAGACTTTCGGGTGAAAGATTCGATTCGTCGAATATGAGATTTGTGGGCAATTGGCCCTTTGGTTCTTCCTATGTTTTAACAGTCGATCCGGCAAGAGAACTAGCATTCTCCGGTTTAGGAGGAGGAGTTTATATACTTGATATATCTGATCCCTCTAATCCTGTTAAGTTGTCCGAGAAGATTCACACAAGGAGTATTGTAATGGGGTTATTCTACGAAGAATCTACCCAGAGACTTTATATCGCGGCGGGGGAAGCCGGTCTTGAAATATGGAATGTAGCAAATTCCTCAAATCCGGAGAAGTTGGGTTCATGTGCTACGAACGGCTATTTGTATGACGTAGCAGTCTCCGGTAGTTATGCATACGTGGCGGATTTGTATACCGGTTTACGAGTAATAGATATTTCTACACCCTCGATTCCATCCGAGGTTGGTTCGTGCCATACACCCGGCAGTTCATATGGTGTTGCAGTCTCCGATAGTTACGCATACGTGGCAGATTGGAGTGCCGGTCTCCGGGTAATAGACATTTCCACCCCCTCGAGTCCATCTGAGGTGGGTTTCTGCAATATACCCGATCGGGCAGGGGACGTTGCGGTTTCCGGTAATTATGCGTACGTAGCGGCTGCGGATTCCGGTCTCCGGGTAATAGATATTTCCACCCCCTCGAGTCCATCTGAGGTGGGTTTCTGCAATATACCCGGTCGGGCAGAGGACGTTGCGGTTTCCGGTAGTTATGCGTACGTAGCGGCTGCGGATTCCGGTCTCCGGGTAATAGACATTTCCACTCCCTCGAGTCCATCTGAGGTGGGTTCATACATTACAATTGGCTCTGCACGGGCTGTTGCAATCTCCGGTGGTTATGCATACGTGGCGGATTGGAGTTACGGTTTTCGGGTGATAGACGTTTCAACTCCTTCGAGTCCTTCCGAGGTGGGTTTTTATGTTACGCCCCACGATGCACGGGGCATTACGGTTTCCGGTGATTATGCATATGTGGCGGACGGGTATGCCGGTCTCCGGGCGATAGACATTTCGACCCCTTCGAGTCCTTTTGAAGTGGGTTCTTACGTTACACTCGACTATGCATCCGCATATGACGTTGCGGTCTCCGGTGATTACGCATACGTGACGGAATGGAATACCGGTCTCCGGGTAATAGACATTTCCACCCCCTCGAGTCTATCTGAGGTGGACTCGTGCAATACACCCGGCTCTGCATGGGGTGTCACGGTCTCCGGTAGTTATGCATACGTGGCGGATGGGGGTTCCGGTCTCCGGGTAATAGATATCTCTACTCCCACGAGTGTCTCTGAGGTTGGTTCATGCAATACACCCGGTTCTGCAGTTTGTGTTGCGGTTTCCGGTGATTATGCGTACGTAGCGGATGCGGATTCCGGTCTCCGGGTAATAGACATTTCCACTCCCTCGAGTCCCTTTGAGGTGGGTTTCTGCAATACACCCGGCTCTGCACGGGGTGTCACGGTCTCCGGTAGTTATGCGTACGTAGTGGCTGCGGATTCCGGTCTCCGGGTAATAGACATTTCCACCCCTTCAAGTCCATCTGAGGTGGGTTCATACATTACATCCGGCTATTCAAGAAACATATCCGTCTCCGATAATTATGCATACGTGGCAGACGGATATTTAGGTCTACGAATTATAGACATTTCGACCCCTTCGAGTCCATCCGAGGTTGGTTTTTGTTCTTCCCCGAGTTATGTATATAACGTGGCGGTTTCAGGTGATTATGCATATGTGGCAGCAGGGAATTCCGGTTTACATATATATGAAAATTTAGTTGGAGGAGTTATCGAGAGAGATAGGGATAAAGAAAAAGTTTTGAAAGTTACTCAAAATCTTTTCCTGGAAATGGCCGAGGTACAGGTGTATGGAGTAGCGTTACCGGTAACGCTCAATGTTTATGATG
>Ga0315551_10002188_pt1 | contig 14422 bp, 12 predicted proteins | sample SalMarSW160290MG_FD_203678 | JGI IMG/M metagenome (GOLD analysis project Ga0315551, IMG submission 203678) | Salt marsh sediment microbial communities from the Plum Island Ecosystem LTER, Massachusetts, United States - Salt Marsh Sediment SW1602-90 ... | reverse complement strand
GGTTAACATCTGAAGTTTCAGGAGTATATATCGGTAACATTGCCCCTTGCGAACCTGTGATAATTGGCCAAAGAACGGCCAGTAGAAGTACCAAGGCGATGGTCCAACGTAAGATGAGTTGAGGAGAAATCACTGGTGAGCGGAGAAATGGTTGGGATTTCCCTTCTTTCGCTATCATGTTCTTCAGTAACTCGGCATGCGATCGCTGGCTATCGGTCACGTGGATTTTCGCCGAATAGGTGGGCGGTTTTTGTACGCGAGCGATCTCAATCGGGGCTGAGAGCACCCCACGCAATCCTGCCAACGGCCCGGCTGTTTCGAGGTTATCAGGTGTGTCTGGCTCTATTGGCGCTTTAGGGGCAGCGTCTTCAACCGGGCGCATGGCTTCCAGCCAGCTGGGGAGTACCGCTGGTGATAGCTCAGGCTCTTGGGCGAGCTCTTCTGGTTGCTCTTCTTCCGAGAACTCTTTGCCTAACCAATCTGGCAAATCGGAGGCATGAACCAGCTCAATCTCATCTTCCTCTCCAACAGGAACCTCGCTGGATTCTTCTTCCGGAAAGTCATCACCTGTCCTCGACTCAGGGATGATTTCCTGCGCATTGGCAGCAGGTTCCTTCAGCCAATCTGGTAGTTCACCCTCTTCTGGCAAAGGGGAAACCTGCTCTAGCTCTTCTTCTTGAATTCCTGCCTTTTCTTCTTCCTTAACAACATCAAAGACATCACCAACCGTATCGGGAGAACTACCGGGCGTTGCTACGGGTTCACCTTCTGGGAATAGTTCTTCTTCATCATCGCTCAGTTCTTTACCACTCAGTTCTTTCAGCCATCTAGGAATATCTTCTTTTTCTTCAGAGCCATCCCACTCCGGCTCATTTTCACTTTGATCTGAGGTCTGGCTCTCCGCCTCTTCTGTGACCTCTTCCGATCTCCAATCTGGCACTTCCTCAAATGGAAAATGGCTGTCATCCACCCCCGCTTCCCCAGACTCTTCTGGAACGACATCTTCTTCAATCTGTCTCCCTGCTATTTCATCTTCATCACCGGAAGCCTGCGGGATGGTTTCGTCAACTGAAAGTTCTGAAGCTTGCTCGATGTTTTCCTCGGGAGGGAATTGGGGTTCTAATTCCTGCTCAGTATCATCCGTCTGCCGCTCACGTAAGCGCTGCAACCATTCTGGGACTTCGGATTCTTGCTGGCTAACCTCTTCTTCATCCCAGGATTCAATAGGTTGCTCGCTATCTGATCGGAGACCTGTCAGCCAGTCGGGGAATTCAACTTGGTCGGTCAGCTCTCCTTCAGGAGACCAATCAACCGGAGGGATGGGTTCATGATCTTCCTCTTCCGTTCCCATGTCGGAATCCGCGTCTATTTGTATTCGTGATAGCCATTCTGTGGCTTCAGCCTCAAACTCGGATTGAGATTCTTCTTGGGGTTCCCCTTCCCGAGAAACTTCGTCTTCACGCAGACCAGACAACCAATTTGTTGGTTCCGCTTCGGATTCAGCCTCATTTTCTCGATAGGAGTGATTTTGCTCCTGACCCGTTTGAGCGCTTTCATCTGGAGCAGGCGGAACTTTCAATGGTTTTAAGCGCGCTTCACAGAACTGGCAAACCTCCAGCTCGGCAGGGTTGAGCTTTCCACACATCGGGCAGCGAATTTCACTCATTTCTCAACCCCCGAATGGCCGGTCGGCGCCTAGTAAAATGCGCAACGCGGTAGCGGTGATCCCCAATCCAACACCTAATAAGATACCTCGGGCACCAGCTGCGGCTGGTACCTGGATCACCCATAAACGAAATTCGTTTAAACCTGGCACTTCGACGCCGAATATCGGAGCGGTCGAAATGAGCACTACGAGAGCGCTCACTACGAATACGATAGATAGCAAATTCAACCTTCTTTGCAATAAGCGGATACTGGCGTAAGCCAGTATCACGGCTAAAATTGCCATCAGGCTTGCCTCGATCGGTAGTTGAATGTTATTGAAAATCCACATGGAGTAGCTGTGCGTCGGGCCAAACCAGCCGACGATTGCCAGTGTCAGACCGAGTGAAACGATTAAAACAATACTATTGGCCCGGCTTACCCCTCCATCTCTTAATTTTCGTACGTGGCTGTAAACCAAATTGGCGACTCCAACTAAAAGAGCTACAGCAGCTAAGATCACTCCCCATCCCAGCAAAATCTCTCTCAGCTGCATCAATCCATCTATAGGAATAAAGTATCCGAATAAGACTAAAAGGCCAATTGCGATGGCGATGGAAGTAGAAATTGGAGCTTTCACAACACACCTGCCAGCTTAAGTATCGCTCCAATCAAGATGATAGAGATTAACACCCACCTCAGCAGATCTTGAGCACGCAAGCTGGCGATATGGGAAGAGCCAGCTCCCAGGTAAGCGCCGCTAGCATAAGTCTCTTCACCAATCAATGGCTCCTGGGCTGAAGCGTATAAGATCGCTTGAGCGGTAATGTTATCCGTCCCGGCCACTGTGAGGCTATTGGCACGTTCGCCAGCCTCCGTAATCAAGGCAACTTCGCTACCGAAATTCCCGATCAGAATGTTAACCCCCACATTTTCATCGTTGATCACGGAGAGAACTCCCGCCGCATAGGAAAAGGGCGTTAGGCCGCTCACACGTCCGTTTAGAGGATCAAACTCTGCTCCAATGCTGCGTGATATGCTCCCAAAGGTATCTTGAGAGAGAATGCCAAGAGGACCGGTCCCGCTGGTTGCTACTGGAGAACGGTCGCTGTTGGCTGTGGTGTGCCCGATTCTAGCCAGCGCGCTTAACCCAACCAGACCGACTGAGCTCTCCGGCCCTATTATTTCACCTCGACCCAGAGAGAGATGCAAACGTGTCCCTGCTTCAACCACCAGCCCGACTGCATTCCGCAATTTCATAAAGGCAGGGATTTCCCGAAGGTAACTTTTTTGGAGTTTGCGGCTGGTAAAAGTAAAAACGATGATCAATCCGGCGAAAAATAATACAAAAATTAAACCAATAATTCCAGCTAATGTCATGTGGAATTCCTCTCCCGCAAGAATGTAGCGAAAGCCTGCATCTGACGGCTGTCTTCCAGTAAACTTGTCAGAGCATCTAATTGGTCATCGGGGAGAACACTTCTTAATAATGGTTGCCCCATATAAATTGCCTGAGTGCCTAGCAAAGCTAAAGGACCACTTGCTTCCAATAGGGAAGCTGCCAGCTCTTCTAACCCCCATCTGTACAGGGCATCCGCCCAGATTTGCCAGATATGGTGGTTAGAAATCATGGTCTAAAGTATAGCATAATTCGATATAATCCTTTTGTCGCTACCCGACAGCCTGATTGTATAACTGGGTTTCAAGAAGGTCAAGAGAGTTTTCAATTTTGTATGATGTTGCTATTTTTATTAAACCACCTACTTTTGTCTGAAATATGACAGTACGCAGGTGTTTTTTATGCCTTATATTACTATGGGAATACCATGAGAGAGAATACACTTATATATTGGTAAACGACCGGCACTATTCCAATTTAAGAGAAATCACGCTGACTGCTCGGCGTGTAAAATTAGAAGAATGGAGTTGTCGAAGATGAAGAGACCCATAATTACTGTCGATGGGAATGAAGCTGTAGCGCTTGTTGCCCATAAAATCAATGAAGTGATCGCCATTTATCCGATCACACCATCCTCATCCATGGGTGAACTGGCGGATGCCTGGTCAGCTGTCGGGAAACCTAACATCTGGGGTACCATACCTTCAGTGGTTGAGTTGCAATCCGAAGGCGGTGCTGCTGGCGCTGTTCATGGGGCTTTACAAGCTGGCGCCCTCACCACCACCTTTACTGCTTCGCAAGGCTTGCTTTTGATGATTCCGAACATGTATAAAATTGCTGGTGAGCTTACCCCGACCGTCTTTAACGTTTCTTCCCGGTCGGTCGCCGCGCAGGCTCTCTCAATATTTGGGGATCATTCTGACGTGATGGCCACACGCTCGACGGGATTTGCCTTGCTGGCGTCTTCCTCCATACAAACAGCCCACGATTTTGCCCTCATCGCTCAGGCATCTACTTTGGAATCGCGTGTGCCTTTCTTGCACTTCTTCGAAGGTTTTCGCGTTTCGCACGAAGTCAACAAGATTGAACAACTCCTCGAAGACGACATGCGCGCGATGATCGATGATGCGCTCGTGCACGCTCATCGCGCTCGAGCTCTCTCACCGGACCATCCCTTTATACGGGGCACGGCTCAAAATCCTGATGTGTTCTTCCAAGCGCGTGAGACGGTCAACCCTTACTATCTTGCCTGTCCGGATATCGTTCAGAAAGCTATGGATAGATTTGCGGGCATTGTAGGGCGGAAATATCACCTCTTTGATTACATTGGTGCGCCGGATGCTGAACGTGTCATTGTCATCATGGGTTGTGGTGGGGAAACAGCAGCTGAAACTGCTAAATACCTGAATAAGAGCGGGGAAAAGGTGGGTATCGTCCAGGTTCATTTATACCGCCCATTTTCCGTCAAACACTTCGTCCAAGCTTTGCCTGCCACCGTCAAAGTACTGGCAGTATTGGACCGCACAAAGGAACCCGGATCTGCCGGGGAACCGCTTTACGTGGATGTCGTCACGGCCATTAATGAAGCCATGACTGAAGGCCTGGCACCTTTCGAGTTTGCACCCCGCATTATCGGTGGTCGATACGGTCTCTCTTCTAAGGAATTTACACCCGCTATGGTCAAGGGTGTTTTCGACGAAATGCGCAAACCGAAGCCCAAGAACCATTTTACGGTTGGGATTATCGATGATGTCACGCAAGCAAGCATCGACTATGAGGCCTCTTTTTCAATTGAAGACCGAGATACCGTGCGGGCGATCTTCTTCGGCCTTGGCTCAGATGGTACGGTTGGCGCTAACAAGAACTCGATCAAAATCATTGGTGAAGAAACCGAAAACTACGCTCAGGGTTTTTTCGTTTATGATTCGAAGAAATCCGGGGCTATCACAATCTCTCACCTTCGCTTCGGTCCACGCCCAATTCATGCGCCCTATTTGATCACTGAAGCAAATTTTGTCGGTTGCCATCAATTTAGCTTCTTGGAGCGTTTTGATATGCTCAAATACGCTGCTCCAGGGGCGGTCTTTTTGCTCAACAGTAGCTATGGACCTGAGGATGTCTGGGATCATATTCCCCAAGAGACACAAAAGGCGATTATTGACAAGAAATTGCGTTTCTACGTGATTGATGGATACAAAGTAGCTGAGGATACCGACATGGGTCGCCGTATCAATACGATCATGCAGACCTGCTTCTTTGCCATTAGCGGTGTTCTGCCGCGTGAACAAGCGATTGCTTCAATTAAAGACGCTATCCGTAAAACATACGGCAAGCGTGGTTCGGCGGTGGTACAAAGAAACTTTGAAGCCGTAGATCAGACTTTAGCGAACCTGTATGAGGTAAAGGTGCCCTCCAAAGTCACCAGCGATTCCACTCGACGTGAGCCGGTTTCTAAGGCTGCCCCAGAATTCGTTCGAGAAGTGCTTGGGCCCATTATCGCGGGTGAAGGGGATAGCTTGCCAGTCAGTGCCCTGCCATTGGATGGAACTTATCCTTCCAACACTTCTCGCTGGGAAAAACGCAATATAGCTTTGGAAATTCCGGTATGGGAGCCTGATATTTGCATTCAATGCGGTAAATGTGTCTTTGTCTGTCCGCATGCGGTCATCCGCGAGAAGGTTTATGAACCCTCATATCTGGAGAATGCGCCCGCATCATTCCTCTCCAGGGATGCTCGCTGGAAGGAATTCCCTGGCATGAAGTATACGCTTTCGGTATCACCGGAAGATTGCACCGGGTGCGGATTGTGTATCGAGGTTTGCCCAGCCAAGGATAAGAGCCAGGTTGGACGCAAAGCTATTAACATGGCTCCCCAAGCGCCCATCCGTCAACGCGAAAATAAGAATTGGGAGTTCTTCCTCAGCTTGCCGGAAGTGGATCGCACCAAGATCAACGTAGGTGTGGTTAAGAACTCGCAGCTGCTCCAGCCCTTATTTGAGTTCTCAGGTGCTTGTGCTGGTTGTGGGGAGACCCCTTACCTGAAGCTTCTCAGCCAATTGTTCGGCGACCGGGCGCTGATTGCCAACGCTACAGGCTGTTCGTCGATCTATGGCGGGAACCTTCCAACCACTCCCTGGGCGCAGAATGACGCGGGCCGGGGACCAGCCTGGTCTAACTCCCTTTTTGAGGACAATGCCGAGTTTGGTTTAGGCATGAGGTTAACCCTCGATAAGCAGATTGAATACGCCAGCGAATTGCTGCCTCAACTCAGCAGTTACGTGGGCGAGGAGCTGGTGAGCGAGCTGCTCAATGCAGACCAGTCTGACAATGCCGGCATCGAGGCCCAACGCCAGCGAGTCGAGCTGCTTAGACAAAAGCTTGCTAACGTGGATGATAAACGCGCTCGGGAAATGCTCAGTCTGGCGGATGCATTGGTGAAGAAAAGCGTGTGGATTGTAGGCGGCGATGGTTGGGCTTACGACATCGGTTACGGCGGTCTTGATCACGTCCTGGCCATGGGACGCAATGTCAATGTCTTGGTTCTTGACACCGAGGTATACTCCAACACGGGTGGTCAGGCATCAAAATCCACGCCGCGTGCAGCTGTGGCTAAGTTTGCTGCTCAGGGGAAAGGCCTACCCAAGAAGGACCTTGGAATGATAGCCATGGCTTACGGGTATGTCTACGTTGCAAATATAGCCATGGGCGCGAGCGACCAGCAAACTTTGCGAGCTTTCATGGAAGCCGATGCTTACGATGGGCCCTCCTTGATCATCGCATATAGCCATTGTATCGCCCACGGTTATGATCTGGTGCATGGATTAGAACAACAGAAATTAGCGGTTGAGTCAGGTTTCTGGCCTTTGTATCGCTTCAACCCGGATCTGGCAGCTCAAGGACAAAACCCCTTGAAAATCGACTCCAAGGAACCCAAGATCTCATTGGAAGATTACGCTTACAACGAAACTCGCTACAGGATGTTGCTCCAGAGCGATGAACAACGTGCAGAGGCCTTGATGAAGATGGCCAAGCAAGATGTCAAGCGACGTTGGAATCTTTACCTTCAGATGGCTGCCATGCATTACAACGGTAGTGACGGCCAGGACTGATCTACTCGATGGGGTGCCTGGGATAAGGGATAGACTTCAACCAGCGACCAACATTCACCTCTATCCCTTTTCTTTTTCATCCTCTCATAAAACGAAAGGAACGATTTATGGTTGACCTCTCTACTACTTATTTAGGCCTCCATTTGAAAAATCCCCTGATAGCTTCCGCATCTCCACTTTCGCAAAAAATTGATACGGTAAAACGGCTTGAGGATGCCGGTATATCGGCGGTTGTCATGTACTCGCTTTTCGAAGAACAGGTGATACAGGAGAGTCTCAGGCTGGATCGTGACGTCACCCAGGGTACCGATTCTTTTGCTGAAGCGCTCTCTTACCTGCCAGACTTAGGCGCGTATAGCGAATTGCGTCAGTACAGCATTGGCCCGGATGAATATGTGAAAAACCTACAGAAGATAAAAGCAGCGACCGACATCCCGGTAATTGGCAGTTTAAATGGCATCACGACCGGAGGTTGGACGGATTATGCCAGGGAAATAGAACGGGCTGGCGCCAGCGCTCTGGAGTTAAACATCTACAATTTACCCACAGATCCGGAAATAACCAGTGCCGAGTTGGAAAATAATTATCTAGAGCTGGTTCGCACTATACGCAACAATGTAGGGATTCCCTTGGCAGTCAAGATCAGTCCCTTTTTCACCGCATTACCAAACTTCGCACGGCAGCTTGTAGAAGCCGGTGCCAATGGCCTGGTATTGTTCAATCGTTTCTACCAGCCGGATTTTGATTTAGAGGAGTTGGAAGTCGTCCCAAACTTGGTGTTGAGCACCTCTAATGATTTACGTTTGCCTTTACGGTGGATTGCCATCCTATATGGACGCATTCAGGCCGACTTCGCACTCACCTCAGGGGTCCACACTCCTGAGGATATGATCAAAGCCACTATGGCTGGAGCGAGCGCTACCATGGTCGCTTCTACCTTGTTAAAATATGGTATTGACCACGCCGTTGGACTGATTAATGGCATCAGGGACTGGATGGAAGAAAACGAATACGAATCAATATCCCAGATGAGAGGCAGTATGAGCCAACAGGCTTTAGCTCAGCCGGCAGCCATTGAGCGCGCCAATTATATGAAGGTGCTTAGCTCCTTTGACTATCGATTTACTCCCTAAGATTGGCGGAACTCTAAATCTCCCCCTTTAAAACACTTCGAGGAGAGTCGCAAGGATCATTAGTCTGACACCTGCGACTCTCCTCTTATAAAATTAAAATAATTCCGGGGCGTGGTCGGGATTACGCTTCAGCCTTTGGGGCAGGCCCGTGCTTTTTGTGACGATAAACGATGCGCCCTCTGGTCAGGTCATAAGGCGAGACTTCAACCCGTACTCGGTCCCCTAAGAGGATGCGAATATAGTATTTACGCATTTTGCCAGATAGATAAGCCAGCACTTCGTGGTCATTATCCAATCGCACCTTGAACTGAGTTGCCGGTAAAGCCTCTACGACAGTACCTTCGACTTGAATTTTACCTTCATCTTTAGCCATGCACACCTCCGGAAAATAAGCTTTGTTTCCGAATCATTTGCTATTCATTATCTTTATAGTCGCGACGTTTGTGTCGCCGAATCGACTTCTTCTTTTGAATTCGACGCAGTTCGCTTTTGGAAACAAACCAGCGTTTGCGACGCACCGTACTCAAGATTCCGCTCTTGGCAACTTTCTTGCGGAACCGCTTGAGCAATTGATCTTGGGATTCATTCGGGCGTAAATTAACTGTTGCCAAACTCCTCACCTCCTTTTCTGATAACGATTAATTGCGTTTGGATGGTAGACAAAAAAAGCCCGGCTGACGTTTATGCTTCCCAGCCGAGCCAGTCAGTGACTCTATTTGCCCTTTACCTTTCGCAACCTTCAACCTGTTCTTTACGTATCATCATCCATTGTTAAATAACGTAAGAGCATGAAAGCAAACGTTTAATTCATTATAATGTATGCTTGCTTATCTGTCAAATTTATCTATATTATAGCTTAGAGATTAAGGGCTTCTTTTAGAATGGGGTTAAAGAAAGAGCCGGACGTGGGGGGAGCACGCCCGGCAATCTAAGGAGGGCCACCAGCAAGTCGTCAACAAGGAGATACTTGTTGTCCAAACTAAATCCAGTGGCTAGACACCTGTGAATACCAATAAGGGGGAGGGCAGGTGTCACCTCTATAATAACTCGAAAAAGGAGTCAGGTACATTAAAATACGATTAGAATTCTCCGAATTATCCATATTCGGTTAGTTCTCTTGTTCTTCTCCCCCGAATAAATTAAGCCAGTCTTCCAATTCCTCCTCTGAAATTTGAGGGTCTGTTGCTTCCTTAGTCCCTTTATCAGCTTGAGATAGCTTGTTTATCACCATTTGGGCAAATTCTTCGGATGGAATTATCCTGGCATGTGCACTTCGGGCAGCTGCTTGAACTTGCCGATCAGAACTCACCACAGTCCAATTTCGCGCCGACCCTCCCAATCGGTAGAGTTTCATCTTGATCGCTTCATCTGCGGAACTACTTTCACGGATATATCGGGCAATTACATTACCAAAGTTACGTGCCCGCGGCTGACCAGGTGGAGACTTATCGAAATAAACTTCAGCCTGCTTTCTGATGAGGCGGCAATATTCTTGCAACAAATTAACTAATTCTTGCTCGTCATCCAAATCTTTTAATGAGAGCCCTGGAATTTTGGGGATCAAATTGTGTCCATCGATAATGTATGGCATCGCTTACCCTCTTTCTGCCCGGGATACAACCAACCGAGGTAAGCCATCACAGATTTATCATCAATTGCAGACTGACGACATTTTAGTTTCAAAATTAACCGCCGTCAATCCGCAGATTGTGCTATGATTTGCCTGGGAAACTGTCAGGTGAAATAAATATCCTCTGATCCCCAAAAAAAGTGTTCATTCAAAATCTGGGAAAAGAGCATCGTTATGAAGAAATGGAAACGCCTGGCTTATTACTTGATGATCAACGTTCTGGTATCCGCCTGCGTCACATGGACGGTGTTATCGATATGGGCTCGCACGCACCCGTCGGGATTGATCGCCGTAGAGACGACTGCCCAAGGCACAAGTAACCCTACTCTTGCAGCGGGTTTACAGGCAAGTTCTGTTTCCGATTTCCCAATTCTTGAACCTCAAACTGCATCAAGTGCCACAGAGGCCGGTCCCAGCAATCCGCCGGAAATCCAGGCAACCCGAATGGTGCTTGAATATCAGGTCCAAGCCGGTGATACTTTGGGGGCTCTGGCACGCCGTTTCGACGTCACCATCGATGAAATCGTACAGGCAAATGAATTAAGCGACCCTAACCGATTAGACGTCGGGCAAACCCTGCTTATCCCGGTCACAAACGAATTGATCCCGACTGCTACTCCACCCGCTTCAGACGAGACGGGAATGCCTTCCCTAAGTACGGAAAAACCACCGGAAGTATCAGGAGCTGGAGAGGTGAAAATTGATAACGTCGTCGGAGCTGGTGACCTGGCATCTGAAAGAGTCCAACTTAAACGTGTGGGTACTGGCGATCTGTCCCTGGCAGGCTGGCAAATATTGGATGAAGATGGTGATGTTTTCACTTTTCCTCAATTGAACCTTTTTGAAAGCGGAGCTGTAAACATCTATACCAAGGCTGGTCAGGATACCGTTGTCGACCTGTATTGGGGATTAAATGACCCGGTATGGCACTCTGGAGAGACAGTTATTTTATTAAATAACCAAGGGAACGTGCGTGCTACCTATCGGGTGCCGTGATAAAAAATAATGCACAGGTTGAGTACATAGAAAATGGCAAAGTGGAGGAACGTGAATGAGTAATATCGAGGAACACATCCGCCGTGCCATGGAAGAGGGTCAGTTTGAAAATTTGCCTGGTAAGGGTAAACCGCTGCGATTGGATGACAACCCGCTAGAAGATCCTGAATGGCGCATGGCTAACCACATTATGCGTAATAGTGGTTTTTCCTTGCCTTGGATCGAAAAGAACCGGGAAATTGAAGCGGCTCTGGTAACCGCCCGGGAAACTTTGGCGCGCTGGTGGGCATGGTCTCAAGCTTCTACTGGCGAAGAATACTCGGCCAGGTTTGTTGAAGAAGAATGGAAAAGGGCTGTGCTGAAATTTCGAGACGAGATTCACGCTATCAATCAGCAAATTGTCTCGTATAATTTAGAAGCGCCATCGCCCCAATTCCAACGACAGCCACTCAGCGCTGAACGGGAGCTAGTCCGGTTGACCGCTTCACCTCTCTCTGATACACTCTAACTATGTCGCAAGCTCTTTACCGAAAATGGAGACCACGCCGGTGGGAAGATGTAGTGGGTCAGGACCACATCGTTCAGACGCTGCGCCATTCAATAGCTTCAGATCGTGTGGCTCACGCTTATCTTTTCGCTGGACCACGTGGCACTGGTAAGACCTCCACCGCCCGGCTTCTGGCCAAAGCTGTTAATTGCTTAGATCCTGATCTGGAAATACGACCCTGCGACAAATGTGACCATTGCCAGGCATTGAGCGCAGGGCGATTTTTGGATTTGATCGAAATCGACGCAGCTTCAAATACCAGCGTGGAAGATGTGCGGGACCTGCGAGATAAAATAAACTTTTCACCCAATCAAGGGCGTTATAAAGTATACGTCATCGATGAGGTCCACATGCTCTCCACCGCGGCTTTCAACGCCCTGCTGAAAACCCTGGAAGAGCCTCCTTCACACGCCATATTCATCTTGGCCACAACAGAAGCTCATAAGATCCCTGCTACGGTCCTATCTCGCTGCCAGCGACATGAATTTCGTCGCATTCCTGTAAACGATATCATCGCTCATCTCCAAGAGATTGCCGCGCATGAAGAGATTCAGGTGACCCCCGAGACAGTGGCGTTAATTGCCCGGCAAGCCACCGGAAGCCTGCGCGATGCTATCTCGTTACTTGATCTATTGGCATCTTTGGGGGGAGCCGTCAGCCTCGACATGGCCCAGTCTGTCCTGGGCACGGCTACGAGCCAGGTCGTTGTTTCGGTGATCGAAGCGCTGCTCGCTAGAGACTCTTCCGGTGGTCTTGAACAGATTCATTTGACCTTGGATTCCGGTAGTGATCCGCGCCAGTTTTCCCGTCAGATCGTCGATTACCTGAGAGATGTGTTGCTCATCCACATGGGAAGTGGTGACCAGGTAGATACCACCAGCGAATTTAAGGCTCATATGGCTCAACAAGCAAAAGGATTCTCTGTTCCCCAGTTGTTGAGGTTACTCCGGGCGTTTAATCAGGCTGCTCACGATTCGAGAGGGACATGGCAGCCAGCATTACCGCTGGAAATGGCCTTTGTCGATTCTCTTGAAATCCTGACTGATGATGTCACCTCGACGGATTTCACCAATACTAATAAGCCCGTTAGGGTTCCACGGAAAAGTGCCGACAAAACTGCAGATCAGAGCCATACAAAAATCCAACCGACTGGTAACCCGGATGAGCCGATCGAATTGGAGAAAGATGAGCACGAATCCGTGCCAGAGGAAAACCCAGCCTGGCAAGCGATGTTAAAGAATTGGCGCCAGATACTCACTCAGGTGCGGGAACAGAATCCAAATACCTACGGCTTGCTTAACTCGTGCAAATCTCGTCATTTAAAAGGCAATGTGTTGACTCTGGGGTTTGCCAGCGATGTGCTCAAAAACCAGATGTCCAAGAGAGAAAATCTGGAAATCGTCCAAAGGGCTCTTTCTCAGGTGCTTGGAGCAGATTTGTTGGTGCGTTGTGTGATAAATACTGCCAAGCGCAATGCACTGCCCCCAGATGTAGATCATAATGGCATGGTGGCTACTGCTCTGCGAGATCTCGGTGGAGAGCTTGTAGATATCCAGTAGTGCTCTAACAGCTTGAGAGTTTATGTGATTTTCAACAGGTATTTACCTAGGCATTTATCAGTGAATGGGTTATTCAAAAAAGTTGGAGGAATTTAATGGCAAAGGGATTCAAAGCCTCAAAAGGCAAAAACCAGGTGGGGATGATGCAGCAACTACAGAGATTGCAAGAGCAAATCCAAATGACGCAAGCGCAACTGGCTGAGGAGACAGTTACGGCGACGGTAGGTGGTGGGGCGTTGAAAGTGGTGATGACCGGCGACCAGCGATGTAAATCTGTAGAAATCGAGCCGTCTTTATTAGAAGACCCGGATGTTGAGATGTTACAGGACTTAATCCTGACGGCTGTGAACACCTCGTTGGACCAATCTCGTGAATTGGCTACAGAACGCCTTGGTCCGTTATCCAGCGGGTTGCCTTTTTAGGATTACAGGTACTGGGATTCATTAGATACTCAAACGCACTTTGAACTATTGTGGAATGATTTCCCCTTCGTGAGCGTATGCTTCTACCTACTCCCATCCAAGATCTGATCAACGCCTTATCGCGCCTCCCTGGCATTGGTCCAAAGACTGCCTCCCGGCTGACTTTTTTCATGCTTAATGCTCCTGATGAGATATCCCAGGATCTGGCAAAGGCATTAAGAAATTTGAAGAGCGAGACTGCCTACTGCCAAATCTGTTTTAACATCACCGCTGCCGGCCGGGAGATATGTGAGGTTTGTTCCAACCCGGATCGAGATGCTGGGGTGATTTGTGTGGTGGAGGAGCCGCTAGATGTGTTGGCTTTAGAACGCACACAAGGTTATAAAGGTCGCTACCATGTCTTACACGGTGCCCTCTCTCCAATAGAGGGTATCGGACCGGACGATCTGAAAATCAGAGAACTGTTAGGGCGGGTGAAAACCGGGCAGGTCCAAGAAGTGATCTTGGCAACCAATCCCAGTATGGAGGGAGATGCAACTGCCATGTACTTGAACAAGCAGCTCACTTCGTCTGGCGTGCGCCTGACCCGCTTGGCGCGTGGTTTACCGGTCGGGGGTGATTTAGAGTATGCTGACCAGAGTACCTTGTTAGGAGCTCTGGCCGGTCGGCAGGAGATGAATTTATAGCTTTAGTAGTTACGCAGTTCAGGGGAAAATCGGGGGTGTTTGGGCAACGCCTGCCCAAACACCCCCATCCTCCCACCAACTGGGTAAGTCCTAAGCTTGATATTCTTCAGTAGCACAGATATGCCCTTTAAATTTAAAATACCCTTGACCAAGGGGTGTAGTTCTGGGGTAAGAGAGGTTTGGGGTGTTGTGAATTTCTCCCCAGATTGGGGGTGGGTTGTAAACTCGCTCCTAATCTGACAGAGTCTATAACATAGGCGGTGGGTTTTGACAAAAAGGGCAAGCTCCTAGTAAGAT
>Ga0315551_10002187_pt1 | contig 14431 bp, 14 predicted proteins | sample SalMarSW160290MG_FD_203678 | JGI IMG/M metagenome (GOLD analysis project Ga0315551, IMG submission 203678) | Salt marsh sediment microbial communities from the Plum Island Ecosystem LTER, Massachusetts, United States - Salt Marsh Sediment SW1602-90 ... | reverse complement strand
GCCTTCCTAAAAAGAGAATACACGACGTTGGCGATCTTCGTAGGCGTTGTAAGCGTATTGCTGGTGATTTTTCTGCCGTCACCCATCTGGATGGGTGATCCACTACGAAACATTGGGATAACGATAGCGTACATTTTCGGTTCAGCATGCTCTGCCCTAGCAGGCTATCTGGGCTTATCTGTCGCTACCAAAGCAAACGCGAAAGTGGCTCAAGGAGCAAAAGAAAGCTTGAACAGGGCTTTTCCAATAGGCTTCCGCGGAGGCGCAGTGATGGGATTAGCCGTAGTCGGTGTTGGTCTACTCGGCATAAGTGTGGTCTACGCGATTGTCGGCTTATCTCCAGCTGAGGAAGTTCCAGCAGTGTTAGCGTACAGTTTCGGAGCAAGCTCTCTCGCACTTTTCGCCAAAGCCGGTGGCGGCATATACACTAAAACCGCTGACATAAGCGCGGACTTAGTCGGGAAAGTGGAGCTTGACTTACCTGAAGATGACCCTCGAAACCCAGCAGTCATCGCTGATAACGTAGGCGACAACGTAGGCGACGTTGCAGGCATGGGCGCTGACCTCTTTGACTCTTACGTTGCAAGCATCGTAGCCACCATGATACTTGGAGCAGCTCTTGCGATTGGCGGAAGTTACGTGTACTTGGAAATTCCGTTGGTGTTTGCGGGTGCAGGAATATTCGCTTCGATAATAGGCGCTTTGATAGTCCGAATCGGCAAGACAGGTAACCCTGGAAACGCGCTAAACGCCGGCACCTACGTAACATGCATAATCTTTGGCGGATTTACAGCAGTGGCAACCTACCTCATGGACTATCCTTGGGAAATCTGGGGCGCTGCGGCAGTAGGCTTAATTGCAGGGGTGATAATCGGCGTAACGACTGACTACTTCACCTCCGAGGATAAAGCGCCCGTAATAAAGACAGCTGAAGCTTCGAAAAGTGGTCCCGCAATAAACATAATCACTGGTTTTTCGTACGGCTTGCGAAGCATAATTTTTCCTTTGATCGGGATTGGCATTGCAGCTGCAATTTCGTATAAGCTGCTAGAGCCTTTGGGCGGTGTGTCTTATGGCGTCTTTGGTATCTCTATGGCTGCCGTCGGCATGCTTTCAATCGTTGGGTTAACGGTTTCAAATGACGCTTACGGCCCAATCGTTGACAACGCTAAAGGCATAGCAGAACAGTCTGGACTCAGCGAAGAAGTCATCGCAATCACGGATAAGCTTGATGCTGCGGGAAACACGGCTAAGGCAATAACAAAAGGCTTTGCGATTGGAGCTGCCGGTTTGACTGTGATCTCGCTACTGGCTGCCTTTCAGGAAATCGCTTCAAAAGCTGGGCATACTGCTGTCTTCGACATCATGGACCCAATAGTTTTGATGGGAGCACTTATAGGTGTAGCAATTCCCGCCGTATTTTCAGCGATGCTAATGCTAGGGGTGGGCAAAAACGCAGAAAGAATGATCACTGAAATCAGAAGGCAATTCAGAGAAATTCCGGGCCTTAAAGAAGGAAAACCAGGCGTTAAGCCTGACTACGCCAAATGCGTTGACATCGCTACTGTTGGAGCCATTCGCGAGTTGATGCCCGCCAGTGTTGTCATAATTGTCGCTACGCTGATTGTGGGCTTCGTCGGCGGGATTAATGCATTGGGCGGTTTCTTGGCTGGTGCAATTTTGTCGAGCTTATTGTTGGCGCTACTTATGTCAAACGCTGGGGGCTTATGGGATAACGCTAAGAAGCTGATTGAGACTGGCGTTCACGGTGGAAAAGGTTCGGATGCACATAAGGCTGCCGTTGTTGGCGATACTGTTGGCGATCCATTCAAAGATACGGCTGGGCCTTCGTTGAACACGATGATTACGGTGATGTCACTTGTGGCTTCATTGTTTGCCGCGCTGATTGTCCAGTATAATCTACTTGGCATGTTGGGCCTGTAGCTTTTCCCCATCCTTTTTGTTTCATGTGTTTAATGCGGTTTCGTAGTTACGTTAGCACCTTTGCGGTGAACTGTGTCTCCCTTTACGCATCGAACTTTTGGTTGATCCATATTTTTCGCACAGCAAGATTTATATGTACTACTTAAAATAAGTACTACCGTGGTCTAAGATGGAAAACGAAGTGGTAGTAACAAGGAAAGGGCAGACAACCATTCCCATAAAGCTTCGCGCCAAGTACAAGATAGAAGAAGGAACACGACTCGAAGTTACCGACACGGGAAAAGGAATACTCCTAAAGCCCAAACTATCCATGCTCGACTTAGCTGGTTCAGGCGCCAAATATGCCACTGTAGAAGAAATGAAGAAGCTTCTAGATAAACTCAGGGAAGAAGATGTCTAAAACAGTATACGATACAAGATTCTTCGTCGAATACTATTACACACGAGACTCGGCAATTATGAAAAAAGCGAAGGAAGCTATGCGCAAAGCTAGAGAGCGCTTTGTTTCAGCAATCGTTCTGCATGAGTTTTACCAGTTGACTCTGAAAAAGGAAGGACGAGAAACCGCAATCCTGAGGACAAACCTGCTTGAGAAGGAATTCAAAGTGGTAAAGATAGATTCTGAAATAGCGAAGAGCTCAGCTGAACTCAGGCACAAGTATAAAATGTCAATGGCTGACAGCATAATCGCTGCCACCGCTTTGCTTTTAAAGGCAACATGCCTTTCTGATGATCCTCATTTTAAGGCTGTAAACGAAATCAAAACGGGGTGGATTTAAAGATTCAACTTAATTTCACATAACATATTTTCAGTGCGTGTGCTTATGGCTATGTTTGAGAATTTTTAGGGCGTTTTCAGTTATTTGTTTGTGTAGACTTTCTCGATTTTCTAATGTGACAGATGTTGTTTCCGCGTCTTCTCTCTTTTTTGCTTCATTAATTAGTGTGTCTTGTGCTTTCCAATGTACAACCGCCAAAACAAGCTTGTGGCTTTCCAGCGCTTTTCGCACGGCATCTTTAAACCTTTTCGAGAATAACTCCATAGGTCCAATTTCATCGATGGCAATAACTTCACATTTTTTCACAGCATCTGTTATCGCTTGAGCGCCGACGGTGTTTAGGTCTTCGATGTTGACGCGGTATTTGCCGACTTGCGGACCGTTTTTCTGGTTAACATGTGCCAGCCATCCACATCTGCCGCTGCTAAGGTCCAAAATCTCGAAGCCTACGCGCGTTCCGCCTTCGCGGACTTCGCGGCTTATCATTCCGCCCACGTGAATTCCTCTTTCTTTCAGAGCGTTAACCGTCTTCATCAGCACAGTGGTTTTTCCGACACTTGGGGGGCCAGTCAAAAGCAGCACACGTTTCGGCAAGGCATACACACCTGTAATAACCAGAAGTCTAATATTCCCATAAATTTCTTCTCTCTAACCAGCATGTGGAGCATAGCCAAACAATGGTAGACGCTGATTTCAAAACGGATTTTCCAAGCGAAACAGTGAAAGAAGGCAAAGTAAAAGCCGTAGTTCCGAAACTTACAGCCTTCGTGAAGCAGCCTTCCGATTACGCGCCCTCCAAAGCACCAGTGTTCTATAACCCAGTCATGGAGTTGAACCGCGACATATCCGTCTTAGCCTTCCAAGCCCATCAACGTGTTGTTAACAGGGAAATTTCCATATGCGAACCCTTGACGAGTTCGGGAATTAGAGGCATCCGCTTCGCAGCCGAAATCCACGACGTCAAGAAAGTTTTAATTGGCGACATCAATGAGAAGGCCTTCAAACTCGCAAAGCACAATGTATACTTGAACGGGCTTCAGAACCGCGTCACCGTCCAGCACAAGGACGCAAATTGTCTTCTAAGCTGTCATGGCGCACCCCGTAAAAGATTTGATATTGTAGATGTGGATCCCTTTGGTTCTCCCGTGCCATATTTGGACTCAGCTATCCGCGCCTTGCGCAACAATGGACTCTTAGCTGTTACCGCAACAGACTTAGCGCCTCTGTGCGGCGTCCACTCGAAAGCCTGCGTGAGAAAATACGGCGGAAAACCCCTGCGCACCGAGTACTGCCATGAACTTGCTGTTCGCCTTTTAGTAGGGTGCATAGCCACAGTTGCGGCGAAGCATGACATTGGCATCCGCGTAGTCTTCAGCCACTGCACTGATCACTATGTGCGAGTTTACGTTACAATAGGTTACGGTGCAAAAAAGGCGGATGGAAGCGTCAAAAACCTCGGTTACGTACTGCACTGTTTTAGCTGTCTGTACAGAGAAACCGCGAAAAACCCCTTCGACAAACGCATCGAGAAATGCCCCGAATGCGGCTCAAAAATGGACTACGCTGGGCCTCTCTGGCTGGAAAAAATTTTTGACAAAAGGTTCTGCGAGTTAATGGCGAAAGAAAACGCGCACACGGCGTTCAGAAATAGTGGAAAAATCACCAAACTCCTAGCTTTGGCAAAGGAAGAAGCTGAAGCACCAGCAACGTATTATGTTCTTGACAAGATCAGCGACAAATTAGCCTTGCCAGTGCCTTCCGTTGACGCACTGCTTCAAATTCTTTGTGACAGCGGTTTTCAGGCTTTTCCAACGCACTTTAATTCGCGAGGCATAAGAACTGAGGCTCCTGCCTTGACCGTGCAGAAACTACTGCGGAAGCTTGTAGCAGCTGCTTAGGCAAGTTTTTTTGAAAGCGTGTATAACAAAAGTTTAAGAGTGAAATGGTGAGAAATTAAAGGAAGAGTGTGAATACCGATGACCGAGAATATTAGTGTAATAGGCGCGGGAATGATCGGCGGCGCCATAGTGAAAAGCCTGTTGAAAAGCGGATACTCGGGTAAGATTTCAGCAGCTGACTGCCAACCAGAAAGAATCAGAGCAATGGAAGAGTTAGGTGTAGTTGCAACCACGGATAACCGAAAAGCCGCAGCCGACGCCAAAATTGTTTTCGTCTGCGTCAAACCAAGTGACGTGGAAAAAGTCCTCAAAGGAATAAGCAAAGAAATCGAAGGCAAACTCGTAATCTCCACCGCCGCCACTGTACCACTAAAGTTTTACAAGAAAACTGTTCCCAAAGCCAAGTTCGTCAGGATAATGCCAAACATCGCCGTTATGGTGCAAGCGTCCTACACTGCATACTGTTGTGAAGAAAACGTAACCCAAAAAGACAAAAAGAAAGTTAAAGACCTCTTGAACATGATGGGAATATGTGAGGAAGTTGACGAAAAATACATGGACGCCATAACCGCCCTGACCGGCAGCGGACCCGGATATCTCTCCATAATAATCGAAGCTTTGATGTACGCTGGGTTAAAGGTGGGCTTGCCCAGAAATGTGGCTTTGTATGGCTCCGCGCAAGCTGTCTTGGGAACAGGAAAACTTGTTCTAGAACTGCAGGAGCACCCAGCCAGAATAAAGGACATGGTCACAACTCCGGATGGAACAACAATCGAGGCAATATACGAGCTCGAGGGAAGCTCAATCAGGCAAGCGCTGATGCGCGCGGTTGGGGAAGCAGCCAAGAAAAGTCAGCGTATCCGAGAAAAACTAAGCATAAACTCGCAGTAACACTTGTGCTAAACTGGATTCTGAGATGCTCGAAGCGGTTATATTTGACTGGGACGGAACCCTCGCTGACACCAGACAGGTGGTTGTGGCTTCGTTCCAAAAAGCCCTCAGTGACATCCACTGCGAAATCAACGGTGAATTCATTGAGCGCCGCATCGGAATAGGCTCAGCAGAAACCTTCAGAGAAATACTGCGGTCCTCCAAGATGCGCTTCGATGAAACGTTGATTAAGAGCCTTGTAAAAAAGAAGATTCACAACGAAATCGAAATGAGCGCGGATGTGAAACTGTTCGATGGCTCATTAGACCTTCTGGAACATCTGCAGGGCAAAGTTAAATTGGGCTTGGCTTCTATGAACGACCGGGATGTCATCAACAATCTTCTCAAAATGACAAATACTCAAAGATTTTTTGACGCCACCCTCACAGCTGACGACATCTCTAAGCCGAAGCCTAATCCTGAAATCTTCTTAAAGTGTGCACTGAAACTGGGGATTAGCCCAGAAAGGTGCTTGGTTGTTGAGGACTCGATCTTCGGCGTTGAAGCCGCCAAAAAGGCAAGAATGGGCTGCATTGCTGTTCTTACTGGTGTTTACTCAAGAACGGAGTTGGAAAACGCAGGCGCAGATTTGATAGTTTCTTCGTTGAGGGAAAAAGAAGCGATACTGCACTTTGTGCTAAATTAGCCTCTGGTTGATTAAGCCATGCGTGCCGAGTCTAAGTGCTTCGAATTTCAATTTTTCTGATCTGGTTTTCCATGTCTGTGAACAGGACTTTGCTGTGCATTCTAACGAGTTCCGTGTACACATTTATGGGGTCTCCGTTTTTGTTCAGCATTTTTGCGTTGTAGGCGCAGATGGCAATCATGGGCAACTCGAGTGTTCTGTGCAGTTTTCGTTCATAGTCAAGCAGTTCTTTGATTAAGTTGTGTTTCAGGAAACATGCCATTTCTCCTGTTACTCGAATAGCTGGAAAGCCTTTGGCTCTGCTCTCTTCTTGGAGTTTCTTCCATAGGTTTATCGTAGTTTCTGGATTGAATTTTCCATTTATGATGTATATGTCTTCATATCCAAGGATGCGTAAAGCGCCGGTTTCTTCGTATTTTTCCATCTTTCTGTCGAATTGCCTAATTGCTTTTCTTATTTCACTCGGTGTTTCATCGCTGGCTACGTAGATTCCTGCTTCTCCATTTTCCAAGCCCATCTTGAGGTAGTTGAAGAGAATATCTCGTTTAGCTTCTGGAGAATCGTAAACGAGTATTACGTGATTTGAGGTTTTCAGTTGTTCCAAAATGGTGGTCAATTTTTCTGGAACAGAATCCGTTGGAATGTTCTCCCAGTCCAAAGAGCTATGCCAAAGATTTTCGAAATTTCCCTGCAGAAGGGACACGAGGCTCTTGTTGTCAGTCCAAAGACAAGGGGTATCCGCCATGTTACCTTCAATGGTGGTTCCCACTAACGCTTGAGCAAAATCAGAGAGCACGTAATGAGTCGTGGCCAAATTAGTGTATCTCAGATCAGCAGAGTTTCCAGGAGCTATTTGTTCTTCCAAAATTCTGGGAAGGGAACTTCCACTCTCAGGGGCTTCTGCTATAATGCGGATTTTCACTCCCCTTTTAATAGCCTTTCTAAGCTGATCCGAGAAAGTGTATATGAGCTGCATGAGCTTAGTTGTAGAGCAAGTCAAGTTAAGTTCCTCATTCGAGCTTTCAATAATGTTCAACGCTTTGGTTAGTATTCCGTCCCTTTGCGAAATTAAAGCAAAATTGGCTTCTTCAGTAAATACGGCTGGTTTTAAACTGTTTACGTCAAAATCTCTCAAAAATTCCTTCGTTTTAACTTTCAATCGAGTTACTCTCTCGGAAGCCTTCTCCTCTTCGCGTTTAACCAAAGCGGCAATGGCTTCTTTGATGGGAGTAGCCCTAATCTTGGCGGGTGTCCCCAATAATTTCTCAATTAGCCCCATTTTCTCGAGTTTTGGCAATACCCTGTAAACGTCTTCTCGGCGCACTTTTGAGAGTTTCGAGATTTGACCAACAGAAGCTAAACCGAGTTGCGCTGTAGCTATATACACTTTCGCTTGGTTGTGTGTTAGTCCAAAATCAGACAACATTTCTGTAGCCTTCTCAACAGGTGACAAATTGTTTTGCACTCCTTTAATGAGTTGACTGTTACTGTAGTATCACAGTCACATATCTTTAAAAATTTTTCTAAACTATACTAAACAATGTCCTAAGAGTACGGACTAAGGGGAGAAAATAATGTTAAGCGAATTAGTCGAATTTAAAGGGGGGAAGCCGCAAACGTTTCAAGTGATGTTCCTACGGAATGAGTGCAGCCAAGAAGTTGAAGTTCACGAGGCTGAACAGGTTGATTTCTTGAAAATTCAGGAGCATCTCGAACGAGGTGAGTCAGTTTTTATTACGAGCAAAAACTCGCAGAAACTAAAAGCAGCCAGAGAAAAAGATGTAAAGAAAGTAAAAAGTAAAACCAAATCTCGCGGACAAGCTTTTTACTTTAGTCACCTCTGATTACAGACCTTAATCGAGTGGTATACATCGCTTATTCTTCAATAGTAAACCGCATTCGAAAGTGTAAATTTCCAAACTTAATATTATCGCAAGAACTGCATTAACTCGTGTTCTAGTACGAACTATGCGCAATAGAAGATTCTTTCACAAGAGTTATTTGTAGATGCAAAGTAAAGGATGAATTGCGGGAAGGGAGAATGTACAAGGATAGGCTGATTTCTTTAAGTCAAGTCACTTGTGACCATGCAAAACAGAGGCGATACACCCAAACACGCTTCGACATATTAAACGGGTTTGAGATAGTTTTAACAAGATGCATTAACTGCCATAAAATCCTCGCTTTTGAAGTGAAAAAACTAACCTAACCATTCACTCTTAGCCTATTACATTGAAGAAAAGTGCAAATTTTGAACAAATAAGCGTGCGTTTTTTTACATGTTTAAACCAAAGGAAAGCCCCAGCGGTAACTCTGCTTAAATACGGATTTTGTTTCATTCCTTTGCACCATTTAATAAATGAGTTGAAATTGAGCTTTCAACTGCTTGGCGCTTTTAAAATGAATAATTGAAAAAACGTTTTTACAGGGTGTGAGATTTAGCCTGTTGGTTAAAACAATCTTTTATGTTATGTTGTCCCTTCCTAAGGAAGGCAGGTGAATCGCATAAGAGACTTCAGGAGTGAAACTGATTTTGGTTGATCGGTTCGTTGATAGATGGAAGGAAAAAGAAAAACAGCCGTCTCTTATTTCAACAATTAAGGGAATAGGCAAACCATCTCAGGGCTTAAAACAGCAAATCAATACCGTTGTCCAACGGATAGAAGCGCAAAAGCACAAGTTAGATAATGCATTGAACCGTTTTGAGAAACGAGATGCGGTAATCTTTAAACGCATTGTAAAAGCCCTCTCAGAAAAGGATACAATGCGCGCAAACGTCCTCGCAGGTGAGCTCGCAGAAATACGGAAAGTTGAGAAGATGCTAATGCATGCAGCGCTTGCCTTAGAAAGCGTTTCTTTACGGCTTAATACGGTTTCAGAAATGGGCGACGTAGTCACAGTATTAGCCCCCGCAGCTGGCGTGCTTAACAATATTCGCTCTGGAATGGCAGGTATTCTTCCAGAGGCAGGTCGCGAACTGGAAAACATCGGCGGTTTGCTGACCGAAATAGTTTCCTCAACCAACCAAAGCAGTGGTATGCCAGTGAATATTGGGGCAGCAAGCGCAGAAGCAGCGAAAATCTTGGAGGAAGCAGAATCAGCTGCGGAGCAGAAACTAAAGGAGCAACTTCCCGAGGTGGCTACCGCAGTTTCCATGAGCGAGAAGACAAGCGTGGAGACTTAGCGCAAGTAAGCAGACGGATTAAAGACAAACCTCCGTTTTCCACCTTTTTATCAGCTAGCTCACTTTTCATACGTTATCGGCGGTTATTATTTCTTGATTCCTACGAATAGTTCTCTTCCAGCCATTAGACCATTCTTGAGATATTTTGATTTTAAACCTGCATCCTTTATAATACTAAGTGTCTTGTTGATTCCGAAAAGACCTAGTTCATGTCTATCTACGAAGTACTTGGCGTCTTTTCCTCTTTCAGCGATTAGAATATGCATGTTCAGAACCGCTGTGGCTTGCCTGATTTTCGACACGTTGATTCTCGCTATTTTGGCGTCTTTTCCATCATAAATTGTAATGCGTGGCTCACCTTTCACGTAGACCGAGTTTACGTGTGATGGCTCGATGAGTGCTAAACCGCCTTTCTTGAGATGCTTGGAAAAGTTCCGAACGGTTCTCTCCAGATTTGAGTAGTTCCTTACGTAGCCGATTGAACTGAGCAGGCATGTGATGACGTCGAATTGTTTCCCAAGCTTCAAAGTTTTCATGTCTGCCTCTTTAAAGGTAACTCCCTTCACATTTTTTCTTGCAATCTTGAGCATAGCCTTGCTGACGTCAATGCCAGTGCATGAAAAGTCATCTTTCAAATGTTTAAGATGAAGCCCAGTGCCGCATGCAACGTCAAGAAGGGTGTTTCCCCCTGTTTCTAAATATTTTATGATTAGGTTTTGTATGCGAACGGCTTCGTCTAAATAGTCCCTGAAGGAATAAACCCTGTCGTAGTATTTTGCTAGCTGATTATGTAACAATTGTTTGCTCATGGTTAGCATTATAGAGCTTAGCGCCTAAAAATTCTGCGGCGAAAACTGGCTTCTTAGCTACGCGACGAGTCGCGTAAGGTGTAGTTAATTGGTGCTGCGATAAAAATATCAAGCACATCCTTCATCTTGGCACTATTAATCTCACAATTGACCATTAAAGCACTTTTTTACGGTGATAATTTCCCTTTTTGTTAGTAACGTATAATAGAGCGCTTGGTTCTTTCGGCAGGCAAAATAGTACCGCTTAGAGTGCGCAGACCTCAAAATTGCGAAAGAACGGATCTGAATGTCCGATGAAGTTTAACGAAGACAAAGGAGAAGCACTGAAAACCCTTTTGAAAAAGCAGTTCCCGTTGCTTGGAATTTTGCTTGGTGCAGCCTTGTTATCAATCTCCTTAGGACCTTACTCTAGTTGGGATTCGCAAATAGAATTCACCGCTGCATCGGGAGTATTCAAATGGGGTCTTCCTTATACAACATTTGGAAATCTAATAAATGTACCACCACTCGGGTTTTACATTGATGTACTCTTCTTAAAGATCTTCGGCTTGTCCTATGAGCTGGCAGTCAATATAATTACTTTGTTTAGCCTCGGATGCGTTTTTCTAGTATACAAAATCGGCGAGGTATTGTATGGAACGCGAACTGGATTGTTCGCAGCTGCCCTTTTTGCTTTGACCCCTTGGCAGGTGATTATGTCAAGAGTTTTTCTGGTCGATGTACAATGCCTTTTCTTCAGCTTACTTTACTTGCTTGTTGGGATTTGGGCAATACGGAAGGACTCTCTCAAACTCTTTTTCGTGGCAGGGGTTCTTTTCGGTTTTGCTCTTCTAACAAAACTGTTTGCCCTGTTCATGTTGATTCCACTTTCGCTGATTTACATTTACTGGAGACCGAAAAATCGAATGCGCATGTTAGAGGGAATACTCGTCTTCTTTTTGCCTGCTTTCCTTCTTCAATATTCATGGTATGTGCTTATTACAGGGCGAGGATTGTTATCCGCATTTCGCCATGATGACTTCAACGTATACTTGCCTAGTGGTTTTGTTCCTTTGCCTTTCTTCAGTTTGAGTTTTTTCAGTGAGGTTTTAGGCGTGTTTTTTCTCCTAGGGACTTCTTTTTCTCTGCTATTTTCGTTTCTGCGAAGAAAGTTTTTCTCAAAGATTCTAGTTTTTGATCTGATCTGTTTTGCGACTATTGTTGGTGTTGTGGGCTTAAACACGTACTTAGTGGTAGGCAACGGTATGTTGATTCCCTACGTTAACTCCGTTAAGTATGACTATCTGGCGCTTCCGATGTTCTGTTTGTTGGCTGCCTCGTTGGCAAAGAAATGTTCAGTATTTTTTAAGTGGAAAAACATTAGCGGTAAATATGGTACAGTGATTTTTTATGTTGCAGTGCTGGGTCTATACCTGCTGCTGATTTCAATGATTTTTAACCTGTTGTCTCTTGGCATGATATCTAAGTATGACTGGTTGTCGTTCAAGGTTGACGGCGGATTTAGTTATTCTTTTGAGGTGCTTCCACCGATATTGGATAGTGGGCATCTTTGGGCGATTCAAATTTTTGGTTTTATATTGATTCAGTTTAGTCTTTTATGGGCTGTAAGGGACAAATTAGCGTCATTCTTGCGTCACGCTGAAAACAGCACTGTTTCTTCCGCAAAAATAGTCTAGCATAGTTGTGGCTGACTGTGAAAAAGGAAATCGCGCATGACGGCAGTTTTCATTCCAGTTTTGCTATTCAAGAAATGGAAATCATTTGCAGAAGATATGGCACTAGAACAAATGCAATGACGAGGTAGACGATGAATAACCCGATGGTTATCAGCAGGTTTCTGAGCAGGTTTTTGCTCCATGCTGCCCCGAAAGGAACTCCAATTGCGAACCCGATAACGTGAGAAATGTATGCGATGTTGCCTTCCACGCCATAGTAGACAGCTAACACGTTGTACACGATATAGATGATTGCTACAAGTCCCACAGGCATCAGAAAGAAAATAGAGAATTTTAAAGGTTTAACCAGCATAGCGATGGCAGTTAGCGTGAAGATAGCTGCTGAAGCGCCAATGAGGAAAGTTTGTGGTGTATAGAAAAAGATTCCTAAAAGAAACGACATTGTTCCACCCACAAAGAAGGCTAATAGTGTTTTTTGGGCTCCCAACTCTTTTTCTAGCGTGTTGCCGAAAACAAAGAGGAACAGCATGTTTCCAGCTAGATGCATCAAATCCGCGTGGAGAAACAGCGCCGTAAACAAAGTCCACACTCTACCCTTAAGCAGGTTCTCTCCGCTAAAAGCCAGGTATTCCGTGGTCAATTCGGGGTCTCCCACGAACCAATAAAGCAGAGAGACTAGAATGCAAGCAATTATTATCAGGTTAGTTTTGTTCACGCCAATCATTTTTCTAGACGGATTAAAATTTTTTAAAGCTATCGCCATGACGTTAAACCATAGACATAAATGCGCTAGGCTGTGCCAGCATAACTCGGAAAGCTTGTTTGTCAAATAGACCTATAGTACTGATGTGCTCGGCGAAACTTATACCCCCTCTATATATAGAAAGAACTGGTTCTGGTGCGTTTTAGGGTGACTGCCAAATTTTTTGTTCGCGTTGCGTATCGGGTGATGACTTACCGGGCACATCTCATTGTTCTAAATAAGCTGACTTATTACTAGGGTTAAAGATCAGTGTGAATCCTTGGTCTTCAAGAAAATCGTTGCCTATCAAACTTGGAATGTGTTGCACATCTCGCAATGTTTTTTTGTCTATCTTGGTGGGAATAAGTACACCCATACTCGTATTTACAGAGAAATATTGTCCATTTTCCATCTCGAAATTTAAGTGAGAGTTAGGAAGTTGGTGACGTAGAAAGCGAAACCCCGCTAAGAATACTGATTGCCTTTACGCATAGTCTTAATTGGTAATTTGAGTTTAAGCGCATCGGTAGGTGACAAGACAGTATAGGGGCTTCCCGTGTCAACTAACGCTTCTATAAAACCGAAAGAATGAGAGAATCGTAAACTGAAGGGAAGAAAACAGAAGTTGCGATTGCTAGCGAATTTCCTTACATGACAAGGGATACGCACCGTTCAGTTACCTTTAGAGTATAAATGAAACATTCTTCGGTGGAATAGCTTCAAGTAGCAAGCATGCTGGGTTATCTTTCTTTTTTTCGAGTTCTTCCAAGAGGGTATCTAGATTTTCGGAGACGGCGATGATGTCTTTGTTTTTAACGGCAACTACTTTGCCCTGATACTTTTTTAGGCTCTCATAGTGCTGAGTAACCCATGCGCTATCTTCTTCAAGTCTCTCTAAATCTTTTGATTTTTTCATGCTACAACCCAGTTTTTTATTTTAAATTCTAACTTTATATTTAAGGATTGTTAACTACATATCTTAATACTTAAGATACGCCTTTAAACCTTTCTCCTTTTCAAATTAATTTTGTAAAAACTCCGTAATAAAGTTATAGCGAAGTTTTCTATAGAACAAACATGCAACCACCTTTCTTTTAAGTTCTCGAACCAATTTAACGGAACAACTGAAAAAGAAAAAAAGCTCATTCGCTTTTCTTGCTAGCGTTCTGTATTAGAGTTTCCACTTATTTTGTCCTTCAATGATTATTCCACATGCTTCTGCTGGAGTTTTTCCGCTTAATGCTGCGTGTTCACTGACAAAGCTCTAATAGTGCTTACAATTTGTTGTTTTCGATGGAATAGTATTTTTAGAGGTGCTGCAGTTTACTTTATCCGAACAATTATGAGCGACTTGGATATAGCAAAAAACAGGCTTTACAGGGAAGATTTAACTCTTATCATAGTGAAGAAAGGTGAAGTGCTTTTTGAAACGGGTTCTCACAGAATTTCGGGCTTTTTAGGTGCAATTGAGCAGTTGGGCGCTGGGCTTGAGGGTGCTTCAGTTGCCGACAGAGTAGCGGGAAAAGCCATTGCGCTCCTGTGCGTTTACGTGGGCATACGCCATGTGTACGCTGAGGTTTTGAGCAGAAAAGCCAAAGCCGTGTTCGAAGAAAACGGCGTCCGCCACGAATGGAAGGAATTGGTGGATAACATTCTTAACTTGAACAAAAGCCGAGTATGCCCATTCGAAAAGGCAGCGGCTGACATATCCGACCCTAAAGACGCTTACAAGGCATTTAAGGCGTTACAGGAATCCTTACAGGCTTACAAGTGAAAACATGCAGTGCAGTCTGTGCGAACTGTTTATATCACAGTAAGTTGAA
>Ga0315551_10002182_pt1 | contig 14450 bp, 9 predicted proteins | sample SalMarSW160290MG_FD_203678 | JGI IMG/M metagenome (GOLD analysis project Ga0315551, IMG submission 203678) | Salt marsh sediment microbial communities from the Plum Island Ecosystem LTER, Massachusetts, United States - Salt Marsh Sediment SW1602-90 ... | reverse complement strand
AAGGTTTTTGTATGTAGTTTTGTTGTTGGCCGGCGTGTGGTCGCCGATTTGCAGGTCTGTGCAGTCGGCGGTAAGCCCTGCCTTTGCTGCGCTTGCGATTCGCGGGGCAAGGTCGCGGCCGGCAGCGGTGGCACCGTATAAAACTATCTGAGGCTTGTATTTGTGAATCAAATCGTAGATTACCTTTGCGTAGCTGTTGGTCTGGTAACCGGCGAGCAGGTTGTGCTGTGCGAGGTACACTTTGTCTGCGCCGTAATGAATCATTTTCTCCGCGAGGTTTTTGATATTGTCACCAAGTATGACAGCCGACAGGTTTACGCCGAGCACGTCAGCCAGGTGTCTTGCCTTGCTCATCAATTCGATTGACGGCTCTTCTATGCTGCCGTTGTGCTGTTCGGTGAATACCCAGACTTCACCTTGTCTGTTTACGTCTATCATAATTCGTTTTTTTTCCTATGCGATAATTTTATCTTCAATCAGCTCGTGGACCATACCGGTTAGGCCGGCGTCGGTTGGCTCGATATTTTTGCTTTCCTTTGCGGCGAGGACGACGCTCTGTATTCGATGTACCTTTGTTGGTGAGCCGTCCCGGCCGCACCAGGTCAAATCAGCCTGCAGAAAATCGAGGTTCCACTGCTTTATGAGCAGGCCTTTTTCTTCGAGCTGTTTGGTTTTTCTTTCTATGAGGGCTTTTTTAGTTTGCTCATCGGCCTGCGGATTTTCAGCGGTTACTTTCTGCTCGATTTCAACGGGCGTAAGTGCATTTTTATATTTCATCATCCTTTTTGCTGCGGCGACGCCGGGTTCGTTGGCGTCGCTGGTGACGGTCAAAAGGACTGGCAGCCTGGTTCTTATTTTTTGCCAGCCGGTGCCGACATTTCGCCTGACGGTTATAGTCCTTTCGGCCAGTTCGGAAAGCTGTTCTACGTAAGTAATCTGCGGGATGCCGAGTTTTTCAGCTAATTGCGGGCCGACCTGAGCGGTGTCACCGTCGATGGCCTGCCGGCCGCAAAGAACAATGTCGAAAGGAATTTTTTTTACGGCACAGCGTAATATGTAACTGGTTGCGAGCGTATCGCTTGCGGCACATTTCGGGTCGGTAATGAGTATTGCGTCATCGGCTCCTCGGTAGAGGGATTCTCTCAAAATGTCAGAAGCAGCAGGCAGGCCCATAGTGATAGTAGTAACGGTGCCGCCGTAAAGCAACTTAATCTGCAGGGCCATTTCGAGGGCATTGAGGTCCTCGGGATTGAAAATTGCCGGCAGAGCGGCACGGTTTACGGTGCCGTCGTCGTTCATTGCCTTGCCGGTGATTTTTTTTGTGTCGGGAACCTGCTTGATTAAAACGACACAGTTATAAGCCACTTGCAATCTCCTTGTTGAATTTTTACAGTTCAAAAATATAAGTCTGCTATATTGAGCAGAAGCTGATTCAGGAAAGAAGTAGTTTAGCTTTATTTGGGCTGGAGTCAAGGCTAAAGTCGCAAAGCAGGTGCGTCGATTTACAGACAGGTTAGTGCTTATTTTATATATTAACAGGCGGGGAATTTTCTTTGACATTTTTGTTGAGTTGTATATCGTATGTAGCGTTGAATTGGGCTGATTTACAGGATTAGGTTTTTAGATAGATGTCGAGTGAGACAAACTATGATTCGGTTTTCGGCAGGCTTGCATTAGAGCAGGGGCTCTGCACGGATGAGGAGCTGAAGCATTCACTTCTTGAGCTTGAATTACGTGACGAATCGGAGCCGATAATGTTGGCAGAGCTTATGGTGGAGCTCGGATATATTACCGAACCCCAGGCTGAGCGGCTGAGGGGCAGGATTAAGGAGACCAAGGCCGAGGCTTACCAGATACCGGGCTATAAGATATTGGGCAAACTCGGCAAAGGCGCAATGGCGGTAGTGTATAAGGCAAAGCAGCTCAGCCTTGACAGGGTGGTAGCGGTAAAGGTTCTGCCCAAGCGTTTCAGCGAGAATCCTGAGTATGTCAAGCGTTTCTACCAGGAAGGCCGTGCCGCTGCAAAACTTAACCATAACAATATCGTGCAGGCAATCGACGTCGGTGAGGCAGGGGGATATCACTATTTTGTTATGGAATACGTGGAGGGAAAAACGCTGTACGAGGATATGTCAGCGGGTAAGATTTTTTCGGAGCAGGAAGCGATTGATATAGTTATTCAGATTGCAAATGCACTCAAACATGCCCATTCAATGGGTCTTATCCACCGTGACATCAAGCCGAAGAATATTATGATAAATCAGGATGGTGTGGCAAAACTTGCGGATATGGGTCTGGCTCGTGAGACAACGGATATCGAAGCTGCGCAGAGCGAGGCGGGTAAGGCTTACGGAACACCTTATTATATTGCTCCGGAGCAGATTCGCGGTGAAATAGATATTGACGGCAGGGCGGATATTTATGGTCTTGGAGCAACATTTTATCATTTAGTGACGGGTCGTGTCCCCTTTATGGCAGATGAGCCTGCAGAAGTGATGCGAAAACATTTGAGAGACCAGCTCGTTCCGCCCGACCATATTAACACTTCACTTTCTGCGGGTGTGTCGGAAGTAATCGAGCTTATGATGGCAAAGCGCCGGGATGACCGCTACAGCGATGCCGACGAGCTTCTTGCCGACCTTGAAGCTATTAAGGAAGGCCAGCTTCCCTTGCGCGCTCACCAAAGATTTGATATGTCTGAGCTTGGCAGGCTTGAAGAGGGTACCGAGATTCCGCAGCAGCCTGAGACCGTTGATATGGAAAGAGAGCAGATGCTTACCAATTACCGCGTGGCGATATTGATATTGTCGCTTGTAACAGCGACATCGATATTGGGTTTGATACTGGCTCTTATTTATCGCTGAAAAGATTTTATCATATCAGTGCCGTTTCTAAAAAGAAACTTCTACTTTTATGTCATTCCCGCGAAAGCGGGAATCCAGTTTTTTAACTTCCTGGATTCCGCATCAAGTGCGGAATGACAAGTTGAAAAAGTGAAACTTATTTAATAGAAACGGCATTAGTTTTGGTGAACGAGGGGTGTATATATAAGAGCAGGAGGTTTTGTTTTTGCGGGAATATTTTTATTCATCGTGTTTTTTCTTTGCGTATTGTGCAACTACCTGCTGCTGGACGTTTGACGGCACGATTTCGTAGTGTGACAGTGACATTGAGTAGCTTCCCCGGCCGCCGGTAACGCTTTTGAGCTGGCTGTTGTATTGCGTAACTTCAGCGAGCGGTACCTGTGCTTTTATGACGACGAAATTGCCGGCCAGCATATCCTGGCCCTGCACTCTTCCTCTTTTAGATGCCAGGTCGCCGGTGATATCGCCCATATTTTCCGCAGGCGCAGTGACTTCGATATTAACGATAGGTTCAAGCAGCACAGGCTTTGCCTTTTGCAGGGCGTCGGTGAAAGCCCCTTTTCCCGCGGCTCGAAATGCGACTTCCTTTGAATCGACAGGGTGATGTTTGCCGTCATAGACCGATACCTTGATATCCTGTAAAGGAAAGCCGGCCACGATACCCGACTGCATAACGTCGTTGATTCCTTTCAGGACAGCCGGCTCGAACTGGCCGGGAATGGAGGCACCGAAGATGTCCCAGCTAAAGACTAATGACGGGTCGGATTCGCGCTCTGCCGGCTCGACACGCAGGTAAACTTCTCCGAACTGGCCCGCACCGCCTGTCTGCTTTTTGTGACGATAGTGACCTTCTGCGGGGACTGTGATTGTTTCCCGATATGGGATTTTAGGCTCTTTTGTATTTATCGACAGCTTAAATCGGTTTACCATTTTTTCGAGCATTACCCTCAGATGCAATTCACCGAGTCCGTTGACGATAAGCTCTTTTGTCTGCTGGTCCCGCGTAACCTTAAAGCAGGGGTCCTCCTCGGTGAGTCTTTCGATAGCGTTGCTGATTTTTTGCTCATCGCCTCTTGTCGCGGGTTCGAGTGCAAGAGCGAACATCGGCTGCGGAAGGCCGGGCAGTTTGAATCTGCCGGCAAGGTGGCCATCGTGTATGAGGTCGTTGGTTTTGATTTCTTCGACCTTCGTGAGTGTGATGATATCACCGGCAATGCCGGCCTGGATTTCCTTGTTCTCTGCGCCCTGGGATTTCATAATGTGGCCCGGCCTGATGCCTTTTTTCTCGTTGTTTCTGTACATATTGGCGTCTGATTTGATTGTGCCGGAAAAGATTCTGATTGTTGCGTTTTTCATATTGGATTTCGGGTCGAAACCGATTCGAAAAACCAGAGAGGCCAGCGGAGCGGCGGGGTCGGCTTTGAGCTCGGTGGTTTTGTCACCATCTGTTAGGATTACCGGTTTTGTCTGCTGAGGTGACGGCGTGAAATTTACGATTATCTCGAGCAGCTCTGTTATGCCGACTTCGGCTCGGGAGTTTGTGAATACTATCGGGATAAGAGTACCTGAGTTGAGGGCTTTGACAAAGACGGCGGAGATTTGCTCGTCTGTGATGTTTTCTCCGCCGAGGTATTTTTCCATAAGCTGGTCATCGGCTTCGATAACGGACTCTATCAGTTCCGTGTGGGCCTTGCCGGCGTCCCCGAGTGCTGATTGGCCGGTATCGTTTTTGATACAGTCGATTATCGATGCGTTGTCGGCTGCGGGCATATTGGCGCAGCGGCAGGATGGGCCGAAAACCTCGCGGATGTTTTTCAGCAGCTCAGGCAGATGGATGTTTTCGGAATCAATTTTGTTTATCACAATTATTCTCGGTTTTTCGGCTTTGGTGGCGAGCTCGAACATCTTGCGTGTGATGGTTTCGATGCCGGCCGAAGCACTTATGACTATTAAAGCAGTTTCTGCTGCCGGGATAGCCGTTATTGATGTGCCGATGAAGTCCGGTGAGCCGGGAGTATCTATGATATTGATTGTTTTGCCGTTATATTCGGTGTGTACAATTGCAGACTGAATCGAGTACTGGTGCTCTTTTTCCTCGTCGTAGTAGTCGCAGGTGCTGGTTTTTTCGTCCACGCTGCCGAGGCGGTTTGTTGCTCCTGTTATGTGCAGAATCGCCTCTGCGAGCGAGGTTTTGCCGCTTCCGCCGTGTCCTAAAAGAACTATGTTACGAATATCCTTGGTAGCTGCCATTTGGCGCCTCCAAAAAGCTTATCGTTTTGTCTTTATCATTTCTAAAAACAATTAATCTATAGTATTACAGCTTAAAGGACAAGTGATTTTTGCTGATTTTCCAAGTTTGGCGGTTTGGGATTTGCAGGCCCAGACAGGTTTGTCTGCTGCAATTTGTTTTGGGTGTAGAGGGCAATCCGTAATTGTTTTGGTTTTTATTTTTCACAAATTTTTGCCTTTAGAAGAAATTTGTCGTTTTTTGCTGTGCATTAGAGCAGCGTTACAACCGATTTTATTGGACATTGAAAGCAGCGGTCCCGATTATTCCGGCTTTATTCTATATATTGTATTAACGGCCGAAAGACAGCGGTTATATTGTGGTATATGTTATAGGGCGTTGGTTCTGTCCGGCTAAAGAAAAAATATGGCGAGTGTCGATATCTGGTTAAGCTAATAGGGGTTAATGTTGATTTTGAAGGATTAAAGGATATGAGCAAAAGGGAGTTGATAGAGTGCATTTGCGAAATTAACAAATCCGCAAAGCCGGAGTTTCTGGCGAGTTTCAGCGAGGAGGAATTAAGCGCTTATCTTGAACATCTTATGGAGCTCAATCTTGAAGAAGTAGCTGTTTGCAGTTGATAAGTGAAGCTTTTAATCCTGAGCAGGATTAGCGAAACCGCAGTTCGATACTATTTAACCGAAAAGGCCTCGAATCCCTTGAATCTGCCTGCGTTTTGTGTGTCGGCCGGCTGTACCAAATTGATAAACACGTCCGGGCCGGGTTTTACCAAATAGAGCACATAAAATTCTAAAATCTCTTCTGCTTTTTCCGTAATCCAGATTGAGTCGGGGAATGGTTTTTCGACAGTACCATCTTCTGCGATGACAAGACCGTCTGTTCGTTGTTCGGCAGTGACGGCGCAGTAGTCTATTTCGTAGATGAATTCATTGCCGAGTTTTCCACAGGCGATAACGCCGACAGGTTTGTGAATCCGGCCGCTCAATTCCTTGAGGACGGGAAGCTGGCGGCCTGTTATTTCGGAACCGACATTCGGATTGTTGCATTTCAAGGCAAGCAGGTTGTATCCTTCAAGAGGTTTGAGGAGCGAAGCAAGACCTCTAAGAGAACTGCGATACGAGGCTATCTGTTTTTCTTGTCTTGTTGGTGTTCGCAGTTCAGCTCTGACATATTCGATTTTTGAGTCTTTGAATTGAGGCTGTTCAATAGTGTTTTCTGTCTGGTATTGGGCGAACTCGTCTTCGGATTTTATTTCAAGGGATAATTCCTCCAGCAGTCTTAATTGGGCCGTCATTGAAACGCCGTAAATCCGGGCGGAACTGACGGCCTCTATTTCAGCAAAATCTTCAGCACATTCCGATGCGAGAATGAAGTAGCTTGTTGAGGAGACCTTATCGGCGGTGACCGGTTCGGGGACACGGGCGATGCTGTTTTGTCTGAATTCGAGCATTGCTGTAGTTAAGTCCTCCGGCACCTCAAAAACGAAATCAATCCATTTGCCCAGGTCGCGGGCAAGCTCGTCGGTCAAATCGTCGCGTGTAAGCTCAATTATGTCGGTTAATCTTGTTTTTTGCATTATATCGCCGGTTTTAAGATAGCCGATTGGGTAGATGCCGGTAGTTTTGCCGATGAATTGTTTCCGGCTGTCTTTCGGTTTGCAAATCAGTCTCAATTGGGAAATAGTGAACTGGCATTTTGTTGTTTTTTTAGGCCTTTTTATGCCCGTTCTTATAACGATAAAATTGCTTGCTGTTTTCGGGGAGACGGGATTTGACTCGGTATCTTTTAAGTCTTCCGGCGCAAACCACGCGGCGTCTTTTGTCGGCAGTACAATTTCATTGCCGATTGAAACGATTTGGATTTTGTCGCCTATGCCCTGTCGATTCAGAAAGAGCTGGTCGATGTAACAGGGGTGCATTGCGGCAAAACTTGTGTTTTTGTTGATAGCACTGAAGCTGCTTGAGCTTATGTGGCTGAACAGCCGGATGATAAATCCATCAGGATTGAGCAGGACTTTTTTGGGTCTTTGCGGGTCAGGCCGATGGTTGTCAAATCGCTGATAAGGATATTTCGGCGGCAGGGGAGCCATAGCAAGGGCGATAAGAAGAAGACCTGAAATAACAAAGCCCGTCAGTGCGCCGCAAATGATGCTTACGGTATGCTCTAACTTTTTCTCGAACTCAATTTTTTGACGAAGCAGCTGATTGAGTATGGTCTGCAAAATAGCGAAGGATAAGGCAAAGAGCAATACGAAGGAAAGGGTATGCGTCCAGGGTGCAAGCGCCAGAAAACTTTCCGGCAACTTTGGTATGAGCAGATTTGCCAGAAGCTCGAAGTATGCAAAGCTGATGATGCCTGCAGCAAGTGTTATTATTAACATCGCGAATGACTTTATCAGGCCGCCTTTTTGAAAGTGATATGCTGCGAATATTAATATTATCAGTATTACTAAAGCACTGGCCATTGCTGCGTCTCCGTTTTCCTCTAAGTTTATTTCGGCAGCTTGCGCGCATAAAGGCGGCTGCCGGCTGCTATTGTTTATTTTTGAGCTGGTTTTGCTCTTCTTGTTTTTGAAAATATCCTTACCATTTCGTTTATTGATGTTTTTCCTTTAATTACTTTTCTCAGGCTTTGTTCCTGAAGATATCGCATTTTTGCGTGTCTGAACTGTCGGCCTATTTCTGATAGTGACCCGAGTGGTATAATTTCCTTTTTCAGATTTCCGTCTATTAAGATAATCTCGAATATTCCCGTTCTGCCGAGAAAACCGGTGCCCTGGCAGGTTTCGCAGGTCGATGGTTTTCCGTGTTTATCATACTGGACTTTTCCCGCACGGTAGAACGGCTTCGCTTTTTCTGTAGGGATGTTGAATTTTCGCAGCAGCTCTTTATCGGGCATATAGGCCTGTTTGCAGTCTTCGCAGAGATTTCTGACAAGGCGCTGGTTGCTTATACCGAGCAGGGTTTCAATCGCAGTTTTTTTGTCACCTGCTAATTTAATCCATTTTCCAAGAGCCTCCAGGACACTATCAGCCTCAATAGCCAGATAAATGAGTTTATTATCTTTGGCTGCGCTGCAGCACAGCTTCGCCGTCTCCGAATCCTGGCAGCTGGCGACACCGACAATATCCGGTCCCATTCTAATCATAGTCTGCAGTTTCTTGGCGTACGTTGTTGTGCCTGTGTCACTTAGCTTGAAAGTTTGCTGTGTTATATTCGGAAGCTGGGCCGAGATTTCTATTTCGAGGGTGTTGATGTTATTTAAAAAAGCGTCGTGATTTCTCAGAAGGGCGTAAAGCGTGGTTGTTACGCCGCTTTTTTTCGGCCCGCTGATGATGAATATTCCTTGTTTTACGTTTCGAAAGTTCGTAAGTTTTGCTAAATGGTCGGCTGGCAGACCGATATCCTGAAGTTTAATAAGATGTTGTTCCATTTTCTGCCTGATTTGTAATTGTTCGCCGGTAGTGGAGCCGGCGGTCAGTACCTCCCAGTCGGTATCATTTTTATCTTCGCGTATTTTGAACATTCCCTTTTGGGGTTTCCTTTTCTCATTGATTTCGAGGTCTGAGAGGTTTTTTATGAAGCGAATAAGATACTCCATCTGTTCTTTCGGGACGGAAGGCTGTTTGGAAGCGACGCCGTCGATATAGTAAATCACACTATAGTCTTGTGCGGTTGGAGCAAAGATAATATTGCTTGCCCTCCGCCAGGTTATGTCACCGAAAAGGTCGTATGCAGTTTTATAACCGAAAAAGTCCGGTGTCCTTGGCTCCGGTAAAGGGACCTCATTTTTATTTGCCGTTATAAATATGAATTTTTTGTCTGAGGAGACTTTTTTGAAGTCACTTTTGAAAAGGCTTCTAACATGGCCTGCAGTAAGGATGCGGTCGGAGGCGAGGACCTTGGCATTGCGGTTTTTGATATAAGCTATCGATGCTGTGCCCACGGCGATGATGTAAAAGGCCAAGCCGATTAAAAAGACCGGTACAAGCAGCCAGATAAGGATAGCTGCAGCGGCTGCCGCAAGAATGACGCCTGTCCATAGATTGCCTTTTTCTTCGAGGGCTTCAGCGTCGTTGAAGACCCACGCCAGCAGCGGCGGCAGCGGGAAAAACAGAGCCAGGAAAACAATGAGTTTTACTATTGAGATGTAACCGCTGTATTCGACGGCAGCTATTATTGTTTCCGGCATAAGATGCTCCATAACAGGACAGGATTATAGAATACCGCTCGCAGTGGTTCTGATACCCTTTAGCGCCATTTTTAACTCTTCGACGTTCGGAGCGTAATGATACGCCTCTTTTGGGTCTACGAAACCATTTTGAACAAGGTAGCACAAACTGTTTGTGAAGTCCTGCATACCTTCCTTTTCACTCGCACGAATAACACTCGGCAGGTCGTTTTCCCGTCCTTCTGAAATCAGTTTTCTAACGGAAGGATTTGCCAGAAGGATTTCTACCGCGGGCATCCTGTCAACTCCTTCTTTTATGCTCGGCAGTAACACCTGGCTGATGACTGCTTTTAAGGTAAGACTCAATGTTTGTCTGACGAGGTTTCTTTCGCTTTGAGGGAACAAATCGAGCATTCTTTGAATCGTCTGAGAGGCATTTGCCGAGTGCAGCGTTCCGAAGACGAGGTGTCCTGTTTCAGCGGCTCTCATACCTGCCGTGACTGTTTCACCGTCGCGCATCTCGCTGACCAGCACAACGTCAGGGTCCTCCCTCATAATATATTTAAGGGCCTGGTCGTAGTCTTCGACGTCAATTCCAATTTCCCTTTGTGAAACGATTGCCTTGCTGTCCTTGAAAATGAATTCGATAGGGTCTTCAATTGTGATGATATGGCAGGAGCGATTTCGGTTTATATAATCTATCATTGCAGCGATAGTAGTGCTTTTGCCGCAGCCGGTCGGGCCGACCACGAGGACAAGTCCCTGAGCGTCGTCCGAAACTCTCTCCAGTACGGTGCTGGGCAGATGCAGGCTTTCGAATGGGGGGACTAATGAATTGACCCTTCTTGCCGCAAGGCTTATTACGCCGCGCTGTCGAAAGATATTTACACGAAAACGGTCCTGGCCTGTAACCTCGTGGGCCAGGTCAATAGTGCCGTGCTGCATAAAAAATTCTTTCTGCGGCTCGGTAAGGATTTCGAAGACCAACTGTTCGATTTTTTCCGGGGTCATTGCCTCGCCCGTGGTATTTTTCAGCCTTCCAAATATTCTTAGCTTCGGGGGCTGGCCGACCTTGAGGTGAAGGTCGCTTGCCTTTGTTTTGATGGCAGCTTTGAAATATTGATTCAGCTCCGGCTCATGGTCGAGATGAATATGTGTGTCAATGGGTTGTCCTTTGGGCATAGTTATTCATTAACTCCGTAAAAACGGTTATTTATGATTGAGCCTATTTTCTTGTCTTTCGGATAAAACCCTAATTCTAACCTGAAGATTTGTAAAATCAAACCCTCTTGAATATTATATTATAAGTTTTTTTAGGACTTATGTCAATGGTTCAGCCGGTTATGTATCGTCGATTTTAACCTTCTAAATGAGCTGGTTTTGCTTGTTTGGGCCTGTTTTGTCTTATGACAGGTCTTTGTTTTATGAATCCGGACACTCTTTTTTGCTCAGCCTGCCAGGATTAGCGCCAGAGTCATATAGATTGCGACGCTTATCGAGTCATTGGCAGTGGTTACCAGCGGGCCTGAGCTTATCGCAGGGTCGATGCCGATTTTCCTGAATAAAAAGGGCAGAAACAGCCCGAGTGTTGTGGCTACCATTATCGCGGAAAACATAGCTGTTCCGAAGGCCGACATTAGGTTTATTGTTTGAACGGTCTTGTCGGCTGACCTGATATTAAGCAGTACTGCGCAGACCAGGCCGCCGATTATTCCACAGCTTATTGCGACCAGTAATGCAACCCGAACTTCCCGGCTGACGACCTGCCTTAGTTTTAACGCCGCCAGGTGGCCGGTGGCAAGACCGGAAACGACGATGGCAGAGGTTTGCAGGCCGGCATTGCCGCTGATGGCAGCAATCATCGGTACAAATGCTACGGCGACGGTATACAGCTTGGCTAATTCGGCAAGGTCGTATTTGCTGTTAAAGAACATCAAAACTGTCGAGGTTATGCCTGTGCCAATCATACAGGGCAGAAGCCAGGTCATTCTGATTCTTGCAGCCCGAAAGACCGATACGTCTTCGAGCTCGTCTGCTTCGGTACCCGCCATTGCGTAAATGTCCTCAGCGGCCTCCTCGTCGGCGACTTCGATGATTCTGTCGGCGGTGATTCTTCCGACAAGCCTGTGATTTTTATCCAGCACGGGCACCACGATAAGGTCGTTGTTTCTGAAAATATTGCGTACCTCTTCCTGGTCGGTGCCGGTTGTAACGTAAATGGTGTCGGGGTCAATCAGCTCATTTATCTTCATATCCTCCTGTTTTGTCAGGAGATGGCGGATGCGTATATCACCGAGGAATTTGCCGTTTTTATCGACGACGAAGATGGAATAAAAGTCTTCGTCAATTTCAGACGAGCGTATTTTATTAACAGCCTCGGTTATTGTTGCATCTTCCGGGACGCTTATTACCATCGGGTCCATAATGCCGCCTGCCGAGTCTTCAGAGTAGGTCATTAGTTTTTTGATTTCTGCGGCGTCTGAGGAGGGCAGGTTCTTGAGCACCTTTTCACTGAGCCCTTCGGGCAGCTCGGCGAGCAGGTCTGCAGCGTCGTCGCAGCCGAGCTCCGAAAAAATGGTCTGCAGCTCTTTTTCATCGAGCAGGTCAAAAATTTCGTCACGCGTTGCCTGGTCAACCTTTTCGAGCACCTCGGCAGAAATACCTTTTTCGAGCACATCGAAGACCGCGCGTCTTTGCTCATTGTCGAAAAGCTGTACGATTTCAGCGATGTCACTGCTTCGCTGCTCAGCCAGAAGTTTTTTCAGCTCTTCTTTGTTTTCTGCTTCGAGCAACACTTCTATCTGCTGCAGCAGTATCTGCTGAACAAGTTGTTTTCTTTCTTCTGCCATAGCTTGATTCCATACTCAGCCGGGTTTCCAAAAATTGTCTATTGAGATTAAAGATATATGAATATTGGCATTTAAGCAATGTTTTTTTGTCCCTACATAGAATAGCGATTTAGATTGACTGGGAATTTTTGATTGTGCTTTTTTGCTGTTGAATTGTCCTCGATTATTTGAAAAAAAGATAAGGGGAAAACATTTGAAAAGAGCTCTTATGGATTATTTTGCCGCTGTTTATATTAAGGAAAATGAGCAAATTTTTTTGAAAAACGTCAGAACCGCTGCTCTTAAGCAGGCGATAATGTAAATAAGGCAATGTTAGAATAGGTAAAATATGCTTGTTTTATTGTATGTTTTTTTGTAAAATAAGTGATTGGAACCGGTATTTTAGGGATTTTAAGCTGTAACTATGGAAAATAGCTTTCGGGGAAAGATAATGAGAAGCTTTATTTATGGGACTTTATTTGCTTTGGTGCTTTTAGCCTGCTTTTGTCTGGCGGAAGTGCCTGAGCCTGCGATTGTGCAGGGGCCGGGGGAGTGGACGGCTGAGACGCGGTTTACACATCCTCAGCAGATAATGTTGGAGGGCGGTTTGCCGGACAGCAGGCCGATGCGGTTCTGGTATATAATTTTGACTGTAACCAATAAGACAAAAAGGGATGTGGATTTTTTTACAAATTGCGAGCTGATGACTGACACTTTTCAGATTATTCATTCAGGCAAGGATATGCCGTCGGTAGTTTTCGAGAATATAAAGAGGCGTCACCAGAGCAGCTATCCATTTATTGAATTACTGCAGGAGACCAGCAGCAAGCTGCTCGAGGGTGAGGACAATGCGAAAGACCTTGCAATTATTTGGCCGGACTTTGATGCAAAGGCCAAGAGCATAAAGATTTTTATTACCGGCCTGAGTAATGAGACTGCCGTTGTTTATCATCCTATAGAAAAAGACGAGCTTGGCCGGCCGAAGCGGGTATATTTGAGAAAGACGCTTGAGCTTGATTATGATTTAGGCGGCGACCCTGCCTTTCGCTCCGATGTCAGGTTAGACTATAAAGGCAAACGCTGGATAATGAGATAAATCCCCCGTTCCTGTTATTTCTTCACAGGCCGCAAGGCCTTATTCCGAAGAATAGTGCATTTCAATAGTCAATTCGTGAGACAAGCATTTTTTTTGATTGCCGGCGGATATTTTTCAATAATATCAGCAAAAAAAGCTAAAAATGTATTGTATTTTAGCGGCTTTTATGGTACAATCCCCTACGATTGAGGTTTTGTGGAGGCTTCATAATGAAATTTGCGGCAGTTTTTTTAATCTTGGGGATTGTGGCATCAGCCTGTGTTTTAGCTGATACATACTATGTGGATGACGATGGCCCGGCGGGTAATAACATGCTGGCTGATGCAGGCCTGTTAGACATTATTATTTATCCCAACATTCAGGCGGCAATAGACGACAGCAATGACGGTGATACGATAATTATTATGCCGGGGATATATACAGGAGAGGGCAACCGCAATCTCGATTTTAAGGGCAAGGCAATTACGGTTCGAGGTTCGGACCCGAATGACCCTGATATTGTTTCCGCAACGATTATAGATTGTGAAGAAAGCTCTCGCGGATTTTATTTTCACAGCGGTGAAGATTCAAGCTCTGTTGTTTGCGGCCTGACAATTATTAATGCGTATGCAGCTAATTATGGGGCAGGCATATTTTGTGATAGCAGCCATCCTTTAATCAGCCGATGTGTCATTCGAAATTCAGTTGCAGATTACGGCGGCGGCATTAGCTGCTTTAACAGCAGTGCGGTAATTGAAAGTTGTGTTATAGAGGATAATAATGGCTTGCAACAAGGTGGTGGTATTTACAGTAATGGTAATGGGCTCATAGAAAGATGTATTATAAACAGGAATAGAAGTGGTGATGAAGGTGGGGGCATATATTGTCTCTATCCCAGGATAAAAGATTCAATTATCGTAGGTAATAAAGCGGAAAATTCTGGGGGCGGGATTTTTTGCGAAGAATCAATGGTAATTAATTGCACGATAGCGGCTAATATCGCTATAGACGGCATCGCAGGAGGAATTTATGGCTCGGGCAGTCAGTTATTTAGCAGTATATTGTGGGGTAATGTTTCGAGTGATAGTGAATATAATCAATTAAATTGTGCGGCTAAATATTGCTGTATACAGGATGAAGACGCCAATGATGTAAATATTCCTGATGGTTTTGGAAATATTGACGATTACCCGGAATTTGTTCGTGACCCCAATGACGGCGGAGATGGATTCGGAGATGACCCGTGTACACCCGGTATTGATGAG
>Ga0315551_10002175_pt1 | contig 14485 bp, 12 predicted proteins | sample SalMarSW160290MG_FD_203678 | JGI IMG/M metagenome (GOLD analysis project Ga0315551, IMG submission 203678) | Salt marsh sediment microbial communities from the Plum Island Ecosystem LTER, Massachusetts, United States - Salt Marsh Sediment SW1602-90 ... | reverse complement strand
CGGACAAATAGACCACAACATGGTCATTACCGATTATAACGACTTTTTCGAGAATTATGGGAAATTTGACCTTCGGTTGAAAGCAGGATGCCCTGCGTGTGATGCTGGATCTAACGAAGGAATAACCGCCAGAGATTTTTCTCGGAATAATCGATTGCATGGCAATACGGTTGATGTTGGAGCAATTGAGTTTGTACCTGAAAGCAGGTAACTCATTGCCTTGGGTCTTTGCCCCCACCATCATAGCACAGCCCTCGTAGTGATTAATCACACTGACCACGACCTTCCTGCTTCACCTAATCGACTTTCACTACTCATCAATATCTCTTGGCTCATATGCATCACAAATGAATTCTCCTTCTCCCTGCTGATCAGCCCTTGTCAGATTGCACAGGATTTCTTCTTCTCCTGACTGTCCATCTTTCTTACAAGTGATGCATAGATCGGGCTTAGGGATTAGGCCTGGATTGATTTCTGTTCCATCATCATCACAGTATTTAGGTTTGTTTTCATCCATTGTATTACCCTACACCCCTATTCTATACTTTCCCACCTCCCTTTCCAACTTCTTTCCCCCACCTACCAGCCTATTCATCTTCTTCCAAAATTCTTTACTATGGTTCTTGTGCTTAGTATCCCCATACCCCCCTCACAATTGTCCAGGATTAGATATAATTAAAAAACTATTGATGATGAGACCTGTGGGGAGGGTTCTTTAAATTTATAATAAAATTAAAATATCAATTGGCCGATATAATAAATAAGGCAACTGCCAAACGGAGGAAACCTGTCGAAAGTTGTTGAAATTGAGATTTAGTTTTGTTATCATAAGGCTTGAGTTATACAGGAGTGCCTCAAAAACAGTTTCAACGTGTACAGGAGCGCCGTTTATGAAGTCAAATAGGAAATCCCGATTCGTGTATATTTTGGTTCTGTGGTTCTGCGGCTTGTCACAAGCGGGAGAAGCTATTATCAAGCCAGGTATAGCGGTAGACTATAATCAAATTGTCATTTATCCTAAGCGGTGGGAGGAACTGGAGGTCGACAAACAACTCATCCCGTGGTCGGGGGAAGAAGTCGTATTTCTGACGACGAAAAAAGATTTAGATTGCGAGGTCATGACGCTTTTGTTAGGCCGACTTGACGGGGCGTGGAGGCTCTATGCCGAATTGACAGGGCGGCGACCAGGATTCTTCAAGCAACTCAATGGCAAGCCAACCATCATCGCGGTGCCAAACGGCAGGCTTACCTGTGGATATGGTTGCGGTTATGTAGGAGCTACGGGTGTTGAAGTGGCTGGCTTTTACAACAAGGATTATCCGCTGCTCAAATCACAGCCGGATGCGATGCCGCACTATTACTTCTACGAGATGGGCAGGAACTTCTATACGTTCGGCGACCGCCATTCACTGTTCGTGACGGGTTTTGCCGTATTCATGCGGTACGTATGTATGGACGCGTTTGGATTCGAGGACCCAGACCTGAATACGCGTCAGACAATCGAGATTGCTGAGCAGCTCTATGCCAAATCCGACATGGGCTTCCTGAAGGCATTTACAACGTTGGACGGTTTAGATGAGAAGGCACATCGTTTGAAAAACAAAGAGGGCAAAACGATTGTTCCGTCCGACCAGCCTGTTCTGTACGCCTCTGCGATGCTAAAGATACGACGCGTATGCGGCGGAGATAAATGGCTCAAACGGTTCTTTCGTCAACTCGCGGGCTGTCCGGAAATAAAGCCAAAAAGCAAAGATGCCGCCGTTCGTCAGTCATTGAACTGGCTGGTTTCGGCCTCATGTGCGGCGAATAAGGACATGTCGGCTATATTTGTTGACCACTGGCGGCTACCACTGGTGCCAGAGACAAGGCGGGCGCTTTCACAGATAACCTGGGCCGATCCAAATATTGAGGCGTCGAGAGTCCTAAAGAAACTCGGTGTAGATAAACCTTAGTGACAGACCGGCAGATTACAGCGCATCAATGTTGACCGTTTATTTCTCAGGAAGCCCAAGAAGGTGTCCAGCTTCGATTTTGAAGCGTTAAAAAGTGGCAAAAATGAGAATGTCATTTTAGTCTAATGTGCAACAAGCACAATTAGACGTATTATGCAAGAAATTGGCGCACTTTGGCGCACCGCCTGTTTCCGGAGCAAAAGAGATTGACAGGGCAAATAAGAAGTCGTTATATTACCAAGACTTAAGAAAAGAGCGCCCGTAGCTCAGTTGGATAGAGCAACGGATTTCTAATCCGTAGGTCGCAGGTTCGAGTCCTGCCGGGCGTGTTTCTCTAACTCCTTATTAATATTGGAGTTAGAAAGAGAGGTCATTGCTCTTGAAAAGGGCAAAAACAGGTGGTGATCTGAAATGATCTGAAAAGAGCAGATCACCGGCAGTGGATTTTGGGTGTTTTTCCGAATCCGTTGCTCCTGCTGGGAGTGTGTTCCTTCTCTTGTCTGCTCGTTACTCCTGAACTTCACTATCCTTCAAGATCCGTCGAACTGCATCCAGTCGGGAGATGTCCGCAGACCCGTCTGCACCTCTCGATGGTGAAAGCCAGCCCCCTTCATCATACTCATTCCAAGCGTAGATGATGACGGCATTGGCCTGACAGGTCCGGGTGTGTTTCTGTACTAATGAGAGAGCGTTCTTCAGATGTGCAGAGATTTCAGCAGGCGTAGCCCTGGACGGAAATACATCTTGTCGGTGATAGCTATGCCCCTTTTCCCATGATACCGGATTGTCCTTACGAGGACGTTTGTCCCATCCGGTAGTCACGAGTGGTATGTACGGGATTTGTGACTTGGTTGCATTATGCCAGTAGCTCTGTTCCACGGCCCGTGCCAAGTCAGCAAACCTGGGTTGGTTGCCATCTTTGGCATACGCCGAGACCGCATCGAATCCCTTCTTTGCGACCTTTTTGAAATCCGAGGCCGGGTTCCAGCCCATATAGACACAATAGGGATTTGACCCCGCATCCCTGGCCGCTGTCAGAAATTCACTGAACCGGACAAATGGAAATCCTCCGCCGACGAAAGCAAAGACCAAGGGGCGTCCATCCAATACGGTTTGGTATCCTGGTTCCTTCAGGAGTCTTATGGCTCGATCCCGCTCCTTAGGCCACTGCTCGTCTTCTGCTTGGAGCGTGCTGTGCATAATCAGACAGAATCGGAGCTGCTTGCGATTCTGACTCTGTAGGTACTGTTTGAGGGCGACGCTCATGGAGTTGCCTTCCGGGTAGATCAAGAAAGCCCAGTAGTCCAGTCCCGCGTACGCTGCAAACTCGATCTCCCGGTCCATGACCACCTGCCGATTGCCGTCGATCTTGACTGTCTTGTCATCGATTACTTCGGCAAACCACGGTAAACGATCGTGATACTTCTTCGGACCAAGTGTCCGTTCGACCTGTTCGGTTACACCTCCGCCCGTCCAAGCATCCCATCGAATGGCACCGACCAAGGGTCGGCTCGTTTGAGCAAAGGTGGCAGCACTGCTCATAAGCACACCAGCCATGATAATTACTTGCATCATTCTCCTGTCACCCAAAGCCGCTGTCATCAAGCTATTCAAAAAACCACGACATCTCTTCAATGTTTTGATCTCCTGGTAAGGGTTATCACGAAGCGATTCTATCCCATTAGAGAGTCCGTGTCAAACCGATAAGAAATGACTGCCTGCGATGGGTCCCTACTCCCCCACCCCCAACTTCAATCCCAGTCCCACATTTGCCTATCGAGCTTTGACTGCTAAGGCCCAGTCCGAACGGTGAGGGGCCTTGAAGAACTGGTCTGTATCCGGCTTTAGGTCGGTGATCTCGATTTCTTTGTAGGGGCCCTTCGTATCGACGGCGACGGCGTAGAAGCTGCCATCAAGCTCGCCGAGGTTCATCTTAATTGAGTCGGTATCCTCCCTGTAGAAAACGAGCAGTTTGCCGGGTACTTTCAGGCAATAGCCGTCGCTTATGCTGTTGTCACGGACCATCTGTTTCTTGAAGCGGGTTTTCCAGAATTTCGACCAGGTATGAATCTGGTGCTTGTTGGGATAAGGATGTGAGACACCATCCGGGCGGGGGTTTAAGAGATTGCCCCAGATATTTGCAGCACCGCCAGCCATAGTCGAATGCCAGAGGCCGCGGCGGATCATATCAAAATCGTAATCCTTTTCCGGATAAACGTTTTTGCGGACTCGGAAGCGGTCTTCGAGGAAGGTGGGCTTGTTGGGGTATTGCTCGATGGCCTTGACGTACATGTCGTAGTCGGGGCGATGCTGCTGATATGAGGAATAATCCAGGCCGGTGTATATCTGTGTGAGGTCCGGCGCCCTGCCGCCGAGGTAGTGTGGCCAGCCGAGATGTTCGTGCATGTATTCGTGCCAGACTTTCAGGTCTTTGTCCCCGACCCATTCCTGAAGGTCAAAGCCGTATCCCATCGACCAGCCCGGCAAAGGGCCGAGGCGGGCACAGATGTAGCGCTGCAGGCGCCTGTCAACCTTGCCGTTCAGACCCCACCTTTTCGTTGTCATCCTGCGCTGCTCATCGCCCCAGGCCCATATATGCACGACGCCGCCTGCGGCATGGACCTTGCTTAATAACAGCTCAAGTGCCTCGAATGTGCGCGGGTCGGGATTTGGGTCGGCTGCGGTTATTTCGTTCGAGCGGGTCTTTTCAAGGTCGAACCATCGACCAAGAACAGCGATATGAAAACCGTTGAAGCCGTGCCCGGCGAAGAATTCCCGGATGTCGGTGTCAATTCGAGCGGGGCTGCGGTAAAACTTATCGGGGTCACAGTACATCACGTACTGCGGAACAAAGGCTTCATCGATACCAAGCCTGCCCCACTTGCTGCCATAGTTGGTGATAAAGCCTGCAACGCCGGGATTGGAGAGGATATTGACGCGGCCCTCGAGGCCGTTGAGGTCGGGATCGGCGCTTTTGGTAACAAAATCCCATTGGCCGGTGTGCGTGCCGGTGAAGCGGAGCTTCCATGTATCTGATGTGTCATAGAAAAGTTCGGTTTGGAGCTTACGGCCGGTGTTCTTATGGGTAAAGACGGCCTTGGCGACGAGGTCGTACGGATTGCCCTTGTAAGGCGGATTTTCGAACTTCCATTCCACAGGCTCCCAGAGCTTTGCCTCTTTGGGCCGAGCTGCAAAGACCGGGGCAAAGCCGGTTAAGGAAACAGTGATATAAAAGAAGAGTGTGATTCTTAACATGACCTAATTCTTTCAATATCAGAGATACCTGCGAAGCAAATTGCGAACGAATACCGGGGCAGATTCATTATGGATTTCCCATATAAACTTCACCGAAACACTCCTGATTGTCACAAGTCTCATAGTACCGGAATTTTATCTTAGTTTCAACCGCCTTCCGCGGATTCAGCATACCATATCGGAACGAAACATTTAATATTGCCGTTTCCAATAAATAAGTTCAACTTTTCGATTCGCCTTCGGCGAAACGATTGAAATAGATTCCTCCGCTTCGCCCTCGCGCTTTCTTGTGAAAGCCGGAACGGGGCCTCCGGTCGGAATGACGGTATGTATAAATGTTATACTCACTTTTTAGAAACGATACGCGCTATGAAATCCGTCCGAGGATGCGGTCCAGAGAATCCGATGTCTGGTAAATCAGTGCCTCCGGATAGTGTAGATAGGGATGAAAATACTCAAATGTAACGTATCCGCGATACCGAATCTTATCTAATTCCTCCATTACGGCGGGCCAATTTGTAGTGCCGTCCAAGAGCGGGCGAAACGTTTCCAGAGAATAATCAGTTATTTTCTTCGAGAATTCCTTGAAGTGAATATTTTTGATGCGTTTACCCATAAGCGGGACCCAGTGTTCGGGATACTGAAACATCGATATGTTTCCCGTGTCGAAATGGATTTTGACATATTCACTCTGGAACGAGTCGACAAAATTGTTCATTTCCATAGGAGTCATAAGATAGCCGTTGAAGAAGATGTTTTCTATGTTCAGGTACACTTTAAGTTTTTCGGCCTGTTTGGCCAGTTTTTTGACGGCTTCTTTTGCACGTCGGTCACAGACATCATTGGACACCGGCTCATAATCGTCCCGCCAGGGGATATGGACCGCACCGGGAACTACCAAAACATTTTCCACGCCAAGGTCGTGAGCGGCCTGGGCGATTTTACCGGCCAACTCCATACCCTTCGCACGTTTTTCCGGAGCGTTGCTTGTCAAAGGATAAGGCCAGAAAAGAAATGAGCAAAGGCCGCTAATCCGGATACCGATTTTGTCGGCTAATCGCCGAATGTTGTGGTAGTCTTTCGTACCAGACTTAGGCGAAAGGTCGTTCTCGAGGTCGTAGTTCAATTCAATGCCGTCAAATCCAGCGTCCCTGGCTAACTGAAGGCATTGTGTTAAATTCATTCGCTGCGGATATGGAAAAGCCCACTGGTTGATGGATTTTTTCATCGAATAACGTTTGGGGGAACCTTTCCGTGGATCGGGCCTGCGCTTTGTCGTCTCCGCTCGAGCCTCGCTATAAAATGCCGCTGCGCTTGTGGAAGCCAGCATACCTTTTATCAGGCTGCGGCGAGTCAGGCAGTTGTGACCCGGCGGCAGGACTTTCTCTTTCGAATCAGTCGTTTTGTTAATTTTTGGTAAATGTTCCATAGGTATAGAACCCTTAAATTACGTAAATGGTATCAGTTTTTGAATGTCATATCCGACATTCTCCGTTTTGAGTTCTTCAGCAATATTTTTGAGCTTTATATATCATAAAATATCAGGATTTTCCCGGTAATGCAAACGTTGTGATGTTTCTTGTCGGTTTATCATTCGGGGAAACCTTAGAAAAACGAATGTGTTGACCGTTTTTTCTGCTTCGAGAAAGGGGGCTGTAATTTCAAGAAACTTCAGAAAAAGTGTTATCCTTTGTGCAGTAAAGTGCCTTATTTGTGTGAAAGGCAGCGACAAGTGATAACGGTTGCCAAATGTGTTTAGCTCTATCAAAAATAAACATAGTAATCCGCAGCGAATTTGGATTTCCTGAAGAAATCATTTTGCAGGCTGCAACTAATCAATGAAAGGGAAGTAAAATGTTAAGCAAAAAAATTATTTTGACAGGCATCGTTGGAATGGTTCTGTTGGCGTGCTCTGGCAAGGCCCTGGGCGGAACATTTTCCTTACGGCTATCTACCGCCCGCAAAAATTTCATTGCAGAATCCATCGGGCCGGGATTCCGTCATCGCCCGTTCCATAACAAGCATATATTCATTCAACCGCATCAACGTACTTTTTTGAAGAGACAGCCACGCCCCCATAAGGTAGCTGTTGTAAGCCGGCCGCTGACAAGGGGTATCGCAGTCAATCTGGTTCCGACTGTCAATATTACCACACGCGAAGTAGCGGTCGAGCCGGCAACGGTTACGGTCTGGATAACCAACTCCAACGGCTCGCAGACGTCCGTAAGCCTTCGCAAAAGCGGCCCCGGATTTATAGGCCCAAGAGGTGAATGGTACCCCAATATGCCTACCAATGAGCAGCTAAGAATGGTATACGGTTTTTAGCGGGAAATAGTCAGGGCAGATAATTATTTGCTGCTGATGGGAAACAGGAAAAATTGGGGCGTTACCCGTATAATTGCGCAAAATCAGGGGTAATGAAAAATTTTTAAAAAATTTTGTAACTAAAAAGCCCAAGCGAGCGTCTATATATATGAACGAAGTAAATTTTAGTAATGAGTAACATTAAAAAAGAAAGATCCAAAGCCATGGATTCACGAGAAGCAGCCGGGACAGGAGACAAGGCCAAACGTGAAACAGAGGCTTTTATCAATAACCATATCGACGACCATGCTAAAGGTTGGCCGATATTGTGCCCTCACGGTTCAGTCAACACCGAATATGGTCAGAAGGAAGATTTTAGAACACCCGATATACTAAAAATTCGTCTGACAGGATAATTCGGGATTATTGATTTCACTGTGTTTTTTTGTTTTTCTATTACATCCCCTCTACAAACACCTCCGAATCATCTCAGTGCCGAGATTATGGCGGTGTGTTTTTGCGTCAAGGCTAAGCTGCCCTAATTTGAGGGCAGATTGTCCTGAAAATCTTATTGACAAGCTAAAATCAACATAGTATAGTATTGACGAACAAATAAATACTTTTTTGGAGGAACACATTATGAAGAAACACACAATTATCAAGGCAGTCCTGTGCTGTGCACTTTTGGTTCTGGTCATGGTCTCGGCACAGGTCTGGGGTGGGTCGTCCGGGCCTCGTAGGGGCGGATTTTACGGCGACTGGCTGGTCAAAATGACCTTCGGTGAGCGACAGATGGAGTCCATTCTGTCGTTTTCCAGGGACAGCGAGGGCAACCGGACCGGCCAATGGATCAGTTTCTGGGGTCTGAACGAATTGAAAGATGTCAAGTTCGAGGAAAATCAACTCAGCTTCGTACAGGTCTTTCGGTTCGGCGAAAATGAATCCACCTCCACCTTTAAGGGAACAATCGAGGAGGATAAGCTGTCCGGGACTCTATCCAGCGACAGAGGCGAGTCTAAACTTGAGGGCACACGCATGCCCCGCACTCCCAGGGCCGTCGGCTCATGGGAAATGAAGTACAAGATTGGTGAGCGGGAAATTACCGGAACGCTTGTAATCAAGGCGGACAAGGAACGAAACCTCTCAGCCGAATGGCAGAGCGAAAGGGGCGAGAGCAAAATCACAGACCTGAAGTACGAGAGGGGCAACTTGAGCTTCAAGAGAACAAGCAAGTTTGGCGAACGTCAGTTTGAATCCACCTTTGAAGGGACCCTCAGCAGGGACACCCTTAGCGGCACCTTCAAGTCGGAAAGGGGCGAGATTGCCGCCGAAGGAAAAATGAAAGGCGCTTCCATTATCGGCACATGGGTTCTTGAAATCACGTCCGATAGGGGCACACGTAAACAAAGACTCAGAGTCAATCCCGATATGAGCGCCCTCTACGGCTCAATGGCTCTCAAGAAGGTCAATCTCGAAGACGGCAAGGTCGGCTTCAAGCTCGTTATGGAGTTCGGCGACCGAAAATTCGAATCGAGTTTCGCAGGAAAAATCCAGGATTCGAAACTTACCGGAGAGTTGACCTCTACCAGAGGTACCAGCAAGGTGAAGGGTACTAAGGTTGTCCGTACATTCAGAAGACGCAGTTCAACATAAATAAAGCATTGTCTATATAAGCCTGCCTGACCCATCATCGGCAGGCTTTTTTTTCTTTCTCCACAGCTTTCATTGGCAAAGAAGTGGGAAAAGGAGAGGGGAGAAGGTGTAGAGTGGGATTGTAATTGGCCGGACAGGAAAAGGATTCAGATAGGTTAGTGGAAATTTATGCAAATGAATCGCCGCAATTTTCTGAGAACGATAGGTGAGCAAACGTTTGGTATGTTGTGCCTCAGTGGTTTGCAGGATTTAACCTATGCAAGTAACAAGGCATCGAAATTACCCAGCGGCTGGCTGAATCCACCAAGGGAATTTTCATTATGTCCCTTCTGGTTCTGGAATGACAATCTCTCGGAAAAAGAAATAGACCGCCAGTTGGCGGATTTTCAAGCTCACGAAGTGCACGCATTTGTCATTCACCCACGAGCGGGACTGCCCCGCAGCATCGGATGGATGAGTGAGCAAATGATAAATTTCATGCGTTATACCATCGAGCAGGCAAAAAAAAGGAACATGTGGGTGGTACTTTACGACGAGGGAATGTATCCAAGCGGCTCGTCAGGCGGACAGGTAGTGGCTGAGAATCAGGCATACCGAACACGGGGATTATTTTGTGTAGACCTGGATGAAGCAGCTCCGGGGACTATCCAATATGGCCTGCAGATTGATGATTCCGGCAAACCCACCCCCGCCGAAGGAATAAACCTGATTGCCGAAGTCAAACGAAAAAAGGATGGTCACCGTGTCGTCATCTTCGACAGGGCCATGCAACCCGGTTACTCCCATATCCGCGGCCTGCATTTTTTGGAAAAGGACCCTCCCCGCAGGTCGGACCATAAAGAAGTGCCTGAAAACAAACCCCTTGCAGCGGATATTCTCAATCCCGAGGCGGTGGCCTGTTTCATCCGCCTCGTTTACCAGCGTTATTACGATGAATTCAAAAGCTTCTTCGGCAAAACGATAAAAGCTATCTTCACCGATGAGCCTTCCTTGCTGGCAAAGCGGGCTGAACGAGGTGCTGTCCCGGGTACACAGGATATTTTGGAACATGTTAATCGGCATCTGGGGTACGATTTCACAGAATACCTGCCGACCCTTTGGTATAGTGATGAGCCGGATGCCGAAAAATACAGACAGGATTACAATCGTGCTCTCCAGGCCCGCCTGGAAGAAACGTTTTACAGGCAAATATCAAACTGGTGCACCGACCATAAAATCGCCTTAACGGGACACCCAATGGGGCCCGATGACATCGGCCACCTCCGGCATTTCCACATACCCGGCCAGGATATCGTGTGGCGGTATATCGAACCCGGCAAAAAGTCCGCTCTGGAGGGACGGCAATCAACACAGGCCAAGTGTGCCTCCTCAGCAATGATTCACTTGGCAAGACGGCGAAACTTAAATGAATACTGTGGAGCTTTTGGTCATAATTTCACTTTTGAAGAAATGAAATGGCTGACCCACTGGCTCATCGTCCGGGGATGTAACCTTTTGATTCCTCATGCATTCTATTACTCGATACGCGGTCCCCGCGTGGACGAAAGGCCGCCCGATGTAGGCCCTAACAGCCCGTGGTGGAACGATTACAAACCTTTCGCGTTGGCATGTCAGAGGCTGTGCTGGTTAAGCACCGATAGCCGACATATATGTGAATTAGCGATTCTCGGAAGAAACGATTATCTGCCCTGGCGCCCGGCCAAGGTATGCTATCAGCATCAGCGTGATTTTAATTATTTGGAAGCACGGCATCTCTGGGAAGATGCCGATGTCACTCGGGATGGGATTCGCATAAAGAACATGCACTATAAAGCCTTGATTGTAGAAGGCCAACCTCCCCAAAAGGCCCAAAGCGCAATCGATGTCCTCGAAAAGGCGGGCCGTGTCATTCATTGGCACGACGATATCGACGATATCAGTTTCATAAAAAAAATCGACCGCCTGATAAAACCGGATATCCAGATTAACCCAAAAACCAAAGACCTGAGAGTACGCCATGTAGTCAAAAACGACTCTGCTTTTTATATCCTGTTTAACGAAGGGGAAAATGATATTCAATTTATCCCTGAGTTAAATCATAAGGAAAGTGGTGTTTTAGTCGACCCGTACATGGACAATGTCACTACAGAGTGGTCTCCGGGCAAAACGATAACATTGGCCGGGCATGCAATAATAATACTGATGTTGATAAGAAACGAATGATATCATCCAAAAACGATTCAAGGCCGTACAACATCTCCCCGAACACCTCACCAGCACCGCTTTTTCGAGGCAGTGTGGGAGTACCGGCTGTGAGCTACTTTTTTGCGTCTTCCGTACTTCGCTTATTCTCCAGTTCTGAGCAGCAAACAGTAGTATTGTGCGAGTGCAACCCCGACTCTTTTTCGTCACCAATAATTGCCGAGTAAAAAGCCTTGAGGGCAGGCAGGGCATTGCCCTGTGCATCAAACAATGCGGTCGCTCCACCGTTCCATATCCGCAAACCCTCGACCGGGATTGATTCAGGATACCAGTACAGCACTCCGAGCCCTCGATGTTCGGGGACCTGTCGTACGGTACGTATCAACTCAGTTAGAAACTGGTACTGGCCCTGCGGCGAGACAGGCCAGGCCATATTCTTTTTCTCCGACCAGCGGCCTCGATATGGGTAGGCCGTCTCCACCACCATGATGTCCTTGCCATATCTGGTTGTTGCAGCTTGCAGATTCTGGCTTAGATTATCCATTGTTCCGTGCCACCAGGGATAAAAACTTACGCCGATGATATCATAAGGGACGTTTCTGCGGTTGAGATTGTCAAAGAACCACTGGGTCTTCTTAGAATCCCCACCGCAATCTACGTGGATCATTATGCGAACATCCTGTCCCTGCTTCAAAGGCTTACGGACACCCTGCACGCCGGCTTTAAGCAGATTTGTGAACCGCTGCCACCGGGCTTCGGTGTCACCTGCTCCGTCGAGTTTGCCGTCCGGCCAGAGCATTCCGGGTGTTATTTCATTTCCAATCTGTACAATATCCGGCAGAACGTTGTTCCTGTTGAACTCATCGATAACAGATGCAGTATATTCCTGGACGGTGGCAGCCAGTACCTCGAAATCAAGACCGCTCCATTCGGCAGGCTTTTTCTGATGGCCCGGGTCGGCCCAGGTGTCCGAGTAGTGGAAATCCAGCAATAGCTTCATTTTATGTCTCTTGATTCGCTTTGCCAGGGCAATCGTATATGCTGTATCCTGCACTACGGCATTTTTATAGGTCGGATGGACAAATATCCGCAGCCGTTGACAGTTGCAGGCGTGATTCCTGAGTATCACAAGAAAATCACCCGCCTTGCCGTCCTCACGAAATACTCCCCCATGCTCCTCTATTTTGGTCAGCATCGATATATCGCCGCCAACGAGAAATTCCTTCTTCTTTGCTCTTTCCTTTCCCCAGCAGCAAGAGCAAAGCGTTAAACTCAAGGCCAACAAACATAGCTTCTGAAAGGCTGTCATAATCCACCCGGTCGAAACATGTGTATTAGAGAAAAACGTTTTCTCTTCAGCACAAGACACACCATCACTGACGTTGAAGCATAGCACACATAGACTATTTGTTAAGTGTTATATTGATAACGTAACAGTTTATCAGATTCCGTAAAGAATGAGAACCGTCAGGAATCGGGAGAGCAGGCAATATGATACCAAAAGGCCCTGCCATTCAGCAGGGCCTTTCGATTCTCTCAGGACTTGTTGTTGGTCAGAGAGGCTTTACGTCGGTCGCACATGGGCCTTTTTTGCCTTGTCCGACCTCGTATTCGACCTTCTGGCCTTCATCGAGCGATGCATAGCCCGTCGTCTTAATTTCCGAGTGGTGGACAAAGAGGTCATCGCCGCCATCATCCGGGGTAATAAAACCAAACCCCTTTCTTGAATTGAACCATTTTACCGTACCTGTACTCACAATGTTCTCCTTAGGCCTGGAAGGCCTACAAATAAAGGTCCCTCGTGATTTTTATTGAGGGGTATACTTCGAGGGACGAAAGAATACTCCCAAACAACAAAAGGATATAACAGAAAATCCGGCCATTGTCAAAAAAAAATTGGAATATCTCTGCCACAAAAATATATTCCGACATCCGGCCTGGCGCGTTCCATAGTGTGAGAACCGGCTCAGAACAGGGATTTATTAGTGGGGGAAAGAGGAAAACGTGAAAAATGGCAGCGGAGAATTACCTGCCCTGTTCAAACATCTCATGACGCAACTCTCTACCGAGCCTGCACCGGCATGTTTGCCCATAAAAGAATTTGAACTAACTTAATGCAAAGTATAAGCAGAAAAATACTCTTTCGAGCCGTTCACTTAAAGTTCCAGTACTAAGATAACATTCCTGTGGATGATTACCTATCTCTTCTCTTCCTTCCCGGAACGTCTCTCTCCTCCCTAAGACCTCCTTCGCCGGTGCTCGGGCGAAAGAAGCTCTTTCTGCACGAAGATCGCAATGAAGTGATAAGTCCCGGTAATCATCTCATAGCGGACGGGAATCCATCCGGCTTCCTCCGCCTGCTCAAATAAAAGACCCGGCAGCCAGGCGTGTTCTTTATCGTGTCCCGAACTGAGGCCGGCGTGTTTCTCAATCACACAGAGGCGGCCCGTAGGCTTAACGACTTTTAGCAGATGGCGCAGATAATCAACGTGTCCCCCCTTATTCAGGTGATGATACGTCTTCGATAGAAAAGCCAGGTCGCAGCAGTTTTCCGCCAGACCCGTACCGTCGGTCGGACACAGGTAAGGCTTGATTTGCCCCACATTTGCGAACTTCTTTTTCATCCTGTCGACTTTCCCCTGCTCGACCTCCGACGCGTGGATAGCCCCTTTGGAGCCGACAAACTTGGCCATTTTTTCCGCCCACCAGCCGTCACCGGCGCCGATGTCGACCACGACGTCACCCGGCTTGAGGTCCAATTCCTTCAGCACGTACTCGGACTTCTGTCGGTAAGGATAACCGCCGCCACCCGTACAGGCATGTTGATTCGGCTCAATAACCCGCGTACTCTCAGCCGTGTCGCCGTACGTTCCTGTCGTCGCAAACAACAGTATAAACACGATTAAGAAACGAATGAGATTGGACATAATAACACTCCATATTGGGACCTGCGAGAAACAGACCCTCGACCCTGTAATGATACGTGCTCAGTTACAATACTGAGCCCTATTTCCAAAATAAATAATATCGACTTTGCCTCGGAAATTCAACCCTTTATTTCCTGTTCCGACAAAGCTGAAAACAACGCTGCTCGACTTCCACCAACCCATGGTTCAAAAATTTTCCTCAGTCCGACTCCC
>Ga0315551_10002172_pt1 | contig 14499 bp, 12 predicted proteins | sample SalMarSW160290MG_FD_203678 | JGI IMG/M metagenome (GOLD analysis project Ga0315551, IMG submission 203678) | Salt marsh sediment microbial communities from the Plum Island Ecosystem LTER, Massachusetts, United States - Salt Marsh Sediment SW1602-90 ... | reverse complement strand
AGTCAATGGCCTTTTCTTTGTCTGAGAGAAAGAAGTGATGGAAATGAGGATAAGGGCTAAGCCCACTGAGAAAAACTTTCTTATTTCTTTTTTCATCTTATTTTTCCTCATACGGAAGGTGAGTATACTATCCTTTTGTTAGTTTAACGAGTTTATATGAAAAGTATTTCTGCGTCAATGGGAAATGACAGATGTAAAAGTCCCTCTTTTCTTGTCCCTTCCAATAGACTAAAATAGAAGTAGCGTAATAGAAATGGCGACGTTCGGAGTAAGCAAGGAAAAAGAGGAGGCTCTTCACAAGCGTATGGAGAGCCTAGAGATTTTTGAGACAGATATCGTAGAGAAGTTTGTCCGCTCCAGTGGAAAGGGAGGGCAGAAAGTCAACAAGACTTCGACATGTGTCTATTTGAAGCATCTGCCCACCGGAGTGGAAGTCAAGTGCCAGAGGGAAAGATCCCAGGCCATCAATCGTTTTGTCGCCCGGAGAATTCTTGCCGATAAGATCGAGCAGATGATTCGAGGCAAGGAGAGCGAAGAGAGGAAGCGAATCGAAAAGATCCGCCGCCAGAAAAGAAAGCGCTCAAAAAGAGCCAAGGAAAAAATGCTTGAAGGAAAAAGAAAACAATCGCAGAAGAAAGAAGAGCGCAGATACCGGCCTCGGCCTGAAGATTTCGCAGAATAAAAGCTGAAGGCTTTTTATAGAGCTAACCGAATAAGAACGTGAAGAAGCAGATTGGCTCCCTTCTCTAAATCCTCCCAGTTGATCTTCTCATCAGGGGAATGGCTGATTCCATCTTCACAGGGAATGAATATCATCCCCACATCAGTGATACTGGCTAAAATCTGAGCATCATGTCCTGCTCCACTGGGGAGGGGCATAAAAGGGTATCCCAGCTTATGGGCTTCTTCTTTCATCACCTCCATGATCTTGGAGGATGGAACAACAGGTTCGGTCTTGTCCATGAGAAGAGAGCTGAAGCCGAGACCGCGCGTGGAAGCGATATCTTCCCCTAGCTTCAGCACATACTTTTCGATCTCTTCGAGTGTCTCCGTGGAGGTGCTGCGGAAATCGAGTGAAAAATCGGCTCTGGCTGGAATGATGGTAAAGGTACCCGGGCTTACGGCCACCTTCCCGATGGTCAGGCGGCTCCCGTAATGTTGGGTGGCCACATACCGGGTGCTTTTCAAGGCAAAGTCGGCCAGGCCAAGAAAGGCATCGTGGCGGAGCTCGAAAGGAGTTGTGCCGGCATGACTGGCCTCCCCTAAGAATGAACACCATCTGTATTGTTTTCCGGCGATACAATCCACGATACCGATAGGCTTTCCTTCTGTTTCCAGCACTATTCCCTGTTCGATATGAAGTTCGAGGAAAGCTTCTATTTCAGGACGCTGTTTGTATGCTTCCAGGATGGAGTCTATGGTGAATTGGGTTCCTTTGAGGATCTCTGTTAGAGGTGTGCCGAATTGGGTCAGGCTTCGCTCAAGCTTTTCCCTTTCCAGAAGGCCCACAAAGGCCCGGCTTCCCAGAAAGTCTCCGATCAGATTTCCTTCCTCATCGGTAAAAGAGGCCACTTCCAGAGGGTGTGACAGAGAAAGGTTCTCTTCCTTTGTTCTTCTCAAGCATTCAAGGGCCGAAAGAACACCAATAGAGCCGTCGAACATCCCTCCATTGACGACCGTATCGATGTGAGAGCCGGCCATCACTGTTTTTCCCTCTCCTTCCAGGCGACCGAAGATGTTTCCAGCTCCATCCTGACGAAGAGAAAGGTCTGCCTCTTTGATTTTGCCCTTGAGCCACTCTCGAGCCTCCAAATCCGGCTTGCTGAAGGAAGGCCTGCTTATCCCTCCCTGAGGATTATTGCCGATTTCAGAAAGAGCCTGAATGTCTTCTTTCAGTCTATCGAAATTGATTTGGATATCCATGGCTCGCTCACTTTCTTTGGTTTGTTTATGATGAAAAAATGTGTTCCCTCATTAGGCCCGATGAGGATATCGGACCCTCCCTAAAAAAATGGCCATCCCCTTTATATTCACTTAATGAGCGCGATCATATCCTCGACCGCCCTCTCGATACCCACCATGGCGGCGCGGGCCACGATCGCAAACCCGATGCTGAATTCGGTGATTTCAGGAATTTCAGCCACCGGTTCTACATTCTTATAATCCAGGCCATGACCAGCATGAATTTCCAGACCCAATTTGTGTCCGAATTGGGCGGCCTTCTTGATTTCCTTAAGCGCTTCATCGCGCTCCTCTCCTGGTTTAAGCTCAGCATATTTTCCGGTGTTTATCTCGATGAGATCCACACCCACTCTGTGGCAAGCTTCGATCTGCTTTATATCCGGATCGACAAAAATACTGACTCTTATCTTGGCTTTTTGCAAGTCCTTGATGAACGGTGCCAGGTGCTTTTCATTGGAGAGAACATCCAGGCCTCCTTCTGTGGTCACTTCCTCCTCCCGCTCTGGAACCAAGGAGACCACATCAGGCTTAACCTCAAAGACGATTCTCTTCATCTCATCTGTGGCGGCCATCTCCAGGTTGAGCTTGGTCCTTATGGTTTGCCTGAAAAGCTTCAAATCCCGTTCCTTGATATGTCGCCTGTCACCGCGAAGATGACAGACTATACCTTCTGCTCCTGCCTGTTCTGCCAGGAGAGCGGCAAGCACTGGCTCAGGTTCCAAACCTCGGCGAGCTTCTCTTATGGTGGCAAAATGATCGATGTTGACAGCAAGCCTCATTTTTTTTCCTCCTTTCCCCTTTTACTTTCCCAAATGTTGCTCGATGAGGCGGGCGAGTTTATGGGCCAAACTTTCAATCTGACCTTTGTCCTCGCCTTCGATCATGATCCGGGCGACCGGCTCAGTGCCTGAATAGCGAAGGTTTAAGCGTCCAGAGCTGCCCAATTCTCTTTTTATTCCCTCGACAGTTTCAGTGATTTCAGGATAGAGATTAAAGTTATCCTTTCTGTCCACCCTGACATTCAACAGAATCTGGGGAAATTCTTGGTAATCGTTGACAAGCTCTGAAAGGGAAACATCGTGGGTGGCCATAACTTCGAGCATTTTTATGCTGGTCAGGATTCCGTCTCCTGTGGGGCAATCATCCAGGAAGATGGTGTGTCCGGACTGTTCACCGCCCAGGTTAGCCTTCAATTTTATCATCTGTTCAAGAACATATTTGTCCCCAACTTGAGTCCGGAAGAGCTTAAGCCCGAAACTTTCCAGGGCTTTCTCAAGCCCCACATTACTCATGGTTGTCGCCACCACATAGTCTGATTTAAGCTTTCCCCTATCCTTCATGAACTGAGAGAGGACAAAGAGAGTATGGTCGCCGTTGAGAATCCTTCCTCCTTCATCCACCCAGATTGTCCTGTCGGCATCTCCATCGTAGGCAATGCCTATGTGAGCCTTATTTTTGACCACTTCCTCGGCCAAACGTTCAGGATAAAGGGAACCGCATCGATCATTTATGTTTTTTCCATCAGGAGAATCGGCGATGGTAACAACCTCAAAGCCTAAATCTTGAAATATTTTGGGAGCATAGAAACAGCTGGCTCCGTTGGAGCAGTCCAGAACCAGCTTAATGCTGCGTGGAAGTTTGATAGGGGGAAAGCGGCTCTTGAGAAAACCCACATAATCCTGTCCGAAAGAGGAAGAGGGGGTGACTTCGATTTTTTCCTGCTCGACGCTCATCAGCCCCTTATGAATGGCCTCTTCCAGCCTGTCTTCCCATGTCTCGGATATTTTTATGCCTTTTGAAGAGAAAATCTTGATTCCGTTATCCTGATAAGGATTGTGAGAGGCAGAGATAACTATCCCCGCAGAGAAACCATGTTTTTTAGTCAGAAAAGAGACCGCAGAGGTGGGGATAATTCCTGTACTGACAACATGTCCATGCCCTTTTCTTATTCCTTGGGACAGGGCTTGTTCGATCCAGGCTCCCGACTCCCGGGTATCCCTCCCTATGATTATTCTTGGAGCAAGGCCCTGCTCTTGGAGAAGCTCCACCAGAGCTTTTCCCAGTGTCCAGATGGAGGAGTAGTCAAGAGGGAATTGACCGGCGATGGCTCTTATTCCGTCTGTGCCGAAGAGTTTTTCCATTTTAAGATAAAAGGATTTGGATTAAAGATAAATTATAGCCAAAAATAGCTCTGTTTCAAGGAAGAATATTATTTCTTGTTCTTTTTCTTCTTGTTGTTTTGTTCTTCTGTCTTTTTATCTTTTTCTTCAGAGAGCACAACCCGAACCTTGACCTTTGTCTGGGAGGCCAGCTTCAAATCAGGGCTGGGTAGGATTAGGTCTGCCTCGAACTCTTTTGATTGGGTCAGGGAAGAGAGATCGATGGGACTTGTTCTGACTTTAAATGTTTCCTTTACCTTGCTTTCCGGCCCCTTGATAGGAACTTCGTTTGGGATAACTTCTATTTTTTCCAGCTTGAAGCCTTGTGGGAGTTCCCCGGTTATGCTTGGTTCCACTTGCAGCATGACTTCTTTTGTCCTCTCCAGCCTCAGATTAATCTGGCTGGGGTAGATATCTATGACTTTTCCTCCAGAGGGCAGGCTGATCATGTTCTTGTTGAGAGGGTATTCCGTCTGTTCTACACTAGCCCTCTCCAGGTTTAAGGCTGCATGAACCGCCACAGAGGTGAACTGGTTAAGAGTTCTTTGGGGTGCCCTTATTTTGACATCCACAGTGGAAGGAGGTCTTTCCACCAGTTCCATTTGTGCGGGTATGTTATGAAGCTCCAGAGGAACGGTCAGAGTTTTTTCAGAAAAGATTTTTTCTTCTGGGATGAGAGTAAGCCAGAGGACCAGGGCAAGAAGAAGAGAAAAAAGTTTCAGTCCCCAATTTCTCAGAAAGATATTCCTAATAATTCTTTTCATTTTTATTTCAAATAGTTAATCAATCGTTCCTTGAGTTGGTCTTTATCGAGATCCCTTTGCAGATTGCCCCTGATGGCCAGGGAAACGGTTCCTGTCTCCTCCGAAATGACGATCACGGCAGCATCTGTCTCTTGGGAGAGGCCGATGGCGGCCAGGTGGCGAGTTCGGGTCATGAACTTTTCTCCCAACCGATGGGAAGCGGGAAGAGGGAGGAGGCTTCCAGCCGCCAGGATTTTGTTTCCTTGAATGATGACTGCTCCGTCGTGAAGGGGAGAGTGGGGAAAAAAGATGGAAGCCAGAATATCCTTTGAAATCACAGCATCGAGTTTTGTGCCCCGGTCTGCATAGCTTTTCAAGGAGATCTCTTTCTCGATGGCAATCAGGGCGCCGATCTTTTTGGATGCTAGATAATCCACGGCCAGATAGATATCCTCCAGCTTTTCTTTGAAAGACCTGAGGGAGAGAGGCCTTTTGAAGCCGCGGGCTCCGATAGAAGTCAAGAACCTTCTTATTTCCACCTGGAAGAGGACGATGATGGCGATGATCAGATAGGTGATGAAATTTTTAATAATCCAGTGAGAGACCATAAAATTACCCCACTGGGTGATCAGGAAAAAGAGCCCCACAATCCCCAGGCCGATTGCCATCTGGTAGGCCTTGGTGTCCTTAATCAGACGGAAGAATGAATAGAGGATCATGGTCACCAGCAGGATATCTATGAAGTCTGCGATCGAGAAGCGGGATAGAGCGTTTATGATGTTAGCAAACATAGTTTATCTTTTCCTCTGGGCTTTCTCCGGAAGGAGATGTGGAGCCATCATCTGCGATGGATTCTGCCACCAGGATGGCTCTTTTAACCGCCTTGACGTCATGGACTCTTAGAATGTGTGCTCCATGAAGGATGCTTAATATGGCAGAGGCTATGGTTCCCTCCACCCTTTCTTGAGGAGGAAGATTCAAGATTCTTCCGATAAAAGACTTACGGGAAGCACCTATGAGTAAGGGCTGATCCAGATCTGCCAGCTCTTGCAATCTGTTAATCAAGGCGAGGTTATCCTCGAATCTTTTCCCAAAGCCGATTCCAGGATCGACGATAATCTTTTCTTTTTTGATGCCGCAGGATTGAGCTGCCCGGATCCTTTCCCTGAGAAATGCTTTCACTTCACCGACTACGTCATCATAGTGGGGGTTGTCTTGCATATCCTTGGGAGAGCCTTTCATGTGCATCAGGACGGCAGGAATATCTTTCTGAGCGATGAGAGAGGCCATGCGGGAGTCAAACCGCAAGGCGCTTATGTCATTGACCATATCCGCCCCCGCATCAATGGCTGCTTCAGCCACCTCTGCTTTTGTGGTGTCGATGGAGATGAAGGCCCTGGTTTTCTTCTTTAACTCCGAGATAACAGGAATAACCCGTCTGAGTTCTTCATTTTCAGGGATGGGATCTGAGCCAGGCCGGCTGCTTTCCCCACCCACGTCGATGATGTCAGCACCCTCTTCGGCCAGCTCCAGAGCGCGGGCAATGGCTTTCTCTTGATCAAAATAGAGGCCGCCATCTGAGAAAGAATCAGGTGTAACATTGAGAACCCCCATCAACCAGGTTCTCTGGCCGAGAAGATAATCTTTATTGTTTATCTGAAGCGTAACCCGTTTTCTCACCTTTATACTTTGACTAATTTCGGTTCTTTTAAGGGCTGGGGGCCCTTGGACTCTTTTTTCTTCTCCGGTTTGGTGTTGGATGCCTTGGATATCTTTTTTTCTTTGGCTTCTTTCTTAATTTGGAGGATTTTATCTATTTCCTCTGATGTCAACACCTCTTTATCAAGCAGAGCCTCTGCAATCTTGATCAGTTTATCTTTGTTTTTTTCCAGCAGGTCTTTGGCTCTGTCGAAGTTACGGGTGATGATCTTTTTAACCTCTGCGTCTATCATCTCCGAGGTTTTTTCGCTGAAATTCTTATGCATGGTCAGGTCTCTGCCCAGGAAGACCAAGTCGTCCTTTTCACCAAAAGTCAAGGGGCCTAAGTCTGACATGCCCCACTGACAGACCATCTTGCGCGCAATTTCAGTGGCTTTCTCGAAGTCATTGGCTGCGCCTGTGGTTGTCTTGTCGAGCAGGAGATTCTCTGCTACCCGTCCTGCCAAGAGGACAGAAAGCTGGGCTTCAAGATACTCTTTGGAATAGGTGTAACGGTCATCAAGGGGAAGTTGCTGGGTTAGACCCAAAGCCAGTCCTCTAGGAATGATGGTGACTTTATGAATGGGATCAGCCTGAGGAAGGAGGGATGCTGCCATGGCGTGACCGGCTTCATGATAGGCTGTGCTTCTTTTTTCCTCCTCGCTGATGATCATGCTCTTCCTTTCCACTCCCATCAGGACTTTGTCTTTGGCGTATTCAAAATCCTCCATGGTCACGCTATCCTGGCTTTTACGGGCGGCAAGAAGGGCTGCCTCATTGACCAAGTTAGCCAGATCAGCGCCTGAAAACCCGGGCGTGGAACGGGCTGTGACACCTAAATCCACATCCTTGGCAAGAGGTATTTTCCTCACATGGACCTTGAGGATGTACTCACGTCCTTTAACATCGGGCATGTTGACCACGATTCTGCGGTCGAACCTCCCGGGCCGAAGCAGGGCGCTGTCTAGGATATCGGGCCTGTTTGTGGCAGCGATGAGGATGACGCCTTCGTTGGAGTCGAAGCCATCCATCTCCACCAGGAGCTGGTTGAGAGTCTGCTCGCGCTCGTCGTGTCCTCCTCCCAGGCCTGCGCCTCTCTGCCTTCCTACTGCATCGATCTCATCGATGAAAATCAGGCAGGGCGCATGCTTTTTTCCCTGGTCGAAGAGATCTCTCACCCGGGATGCGCCGACTCCGACAAACATCTCCACAAAGTCAGAGCCGCTGATAGAGAAGAAGGGCACGTCAGCTTCTCCTGCTACAGCACGGGCAAGAAGAGTTTTTCCAGTCCCTGGTGCTCCCACCAGGATGACTCCCTTGGGGATACGGCCACCCAGTTTCTGGAATTTTTGGGGATCCTTGAGAAATCCGATGATCTCCTGGAGCTCTTCCTTGGCCTCTTCCACTCCGGCCACATCTTTGAAGGTAATTTTTTTTTGGATGCCCGAGAAGAGCTTGGCCCGGCTTTTACCGAAAGAGAGAGCCTTGTTGCCGCCAGCCTGCATCTGCCGCATGAAGAAGACCCAGAAGAGGATGAGGAGGATGATGGGAAACCAGGTGAAAAGGTAAGAAAACCAAGGGCTTCGGGAGGTATCTTTGACCGTGATGTTGACTTTGTGTTCGCGAAGGATTTTAACCAAATCGTCGAATTGGGAAGGAGAAACCGTTTTAAAATCAGTGCCGTCGGTGTATTTTCCCTTGATCTGGTTTCCAGAGATGGTGACTTCCCCCACATTATTGCTCTCAACTTCTGTCATGAATTGGCTGAAATTGACCTCTTTCTTGACTGCTCCCGGTGCCTGCAGAAGACTCCAGAGAATGATGATGACAATGCCCGCGGCAATCCAGAAAAGGATGTTTCTATATGATCTTTGTGGCTTTTTTGCTCTAGGCATAATTTTTTCCTTTGCTTTTTTATTGTAACATATTTTCCTCCAATTTTTAACAAAACTATTAATTTTATAAGAAATATGTATACTCCTTTATTTATTAGACTTAGATCGGGCTTAAACCTGAGTTTCTTATCAAGAAAGGACTGCAATCGTCTTGACTGGAAGAATGTCTTCTTGTAATATGGAGAACACCCGGTGGGGCTGTAGCTCAGTTGGGAGAGTGCTTGACTGGCAGTCAAGAGGTCGGGGGTTCAAATCCCCTCAGCTCCACCACTCCTTCCCCTGAAAAACACTAATTTTGTTTTAGCCTGAGTCAATTAAACTGAGTCATTTTTAGTCATTTTGTCCACACCGTGTCCACACGGATTTTTGTGGACAAGCGTAATACAAGAATAGAACTATCTAGTTTGCCCTTTCTCCTCAATCACTCAAAACATTTTCAGGAATTGAGCATTTCTTATTCTATCCTAATAAGCAATTTGGTGAGAAGAGGCCGGGTTGTGCGACATAATAGGACAAAAAAGAACATTTCATTAAGAAGCTTGACTTAAGAATCTCCTTGATATAAATATGCAATTGTAGCGGATCAATGAGGGGGGAATATATGAAAAAAATATCCATATTCTATTTTCTTTTCATTTTGCCTATTGCTCTGTTCTCTTATGATCTGACTTTGGTCTCTGAGGGGGAATCCAATTATCTTGCTACAAATTGGCTCTTCTATATCAATAGAATCCCTTTAGAGGGGAAGTTAGGCAGTTATCAAATAAAATTCATTGAGCAAGTTAATTATAGGCAACAGCCACTTTGCGTGATTTACCATCTGAATCCCAGAGGGCACATCCTGATTCCTCTATATAAAGAATATCCTCCAATAAAATCATTTTCAGTAGTTTCTGATTTTAATACTACATCTGAAGGATTTGAGTATGCAGTGTTGGAAGAGCTAAGAGCTGCATTTGATTTTCTTGAGGAATATAACTTTGGAGAATCAGAAGAATTAGAAGAAGCTTTTGAAATAAACTCTAATCAATGGAATAAATTTATCAATTTAGAACTTGAGACAGCACTTTTAGAGGAGAAATTCGATTTAATACCAGAGCTAGAAAGAAATGATAGAAGAAATTTTGTGTTAACAGATGAGTTTAGCAATAAATTAGAATCAACCCAAGCTCGCCCTTTATTAAGCACCAAATGGAATCAAGGCGATCCTTATTGGAATTGGTGTCCTATATTAGGAGGAAAACGATGTTATGTGGGATGTACTGCTACCTCTATGGCACAAATAATGAGATATTATAAGTGGCCAAAGGAGGGAAAAGGAAGTCATTCTTATTATTGGAGCAACGGATCTAAAACTCTTTCTGCTAGTTTTGGTGATTCCTATGACTGGGATTATATGCCAAATAATACATGGGAATATGACACAAATAAAGAAAAAGATGCAGTTGCAGAACTATGTTACGAAGTGGGAGTTTCTATTGATATGGGCTATGGTACAGAAGGATCTGGTGCATATGTATATTATGTAGATGATGCACTAAAAACATATTTCAAATATTCAGATGCAGTAAAGGTTGTTTGGAGAATGGACTATAGCAATGCTGACCAATGGTTTAATGTATTAAAGAATCAAAGAGATTTGTTAAGACCTCTTGAATTAGCTATTTATGGATATGATCTACAAGATAATGAGGAAATTGGACATGCTGTTGTAGTAGATGGCTACTTAATAACGGATGAATTAAAGCAAGTACATATTAATATGGGGTGGGGAGGATATTATGATGCTTATTATACATTAGATAATATCATAGTCGGTGACTATTATGATTTTTCATCTACCTTTTGGCAACACGCTGTCATTGATATAGTCCCAGCTGCTGCGGATCAGCCACCTTCAGTTTCAATAACTTCTCCACAAAATGGAGATGTTGTTGGTAAAATAATTACTATAAAAGCCAACGCTACTGATGATAAGGGAATAACTAAAGTAGAATTTTATATAGATAATGCCCTAAAAGCTACGGATAACAGTCAACCATATGAATGGAATTGGGATACAACAAAGTCTTCAAGCGGAACACACGTTTTAAAAGCCAGGGCCTATGACACGATAAATCAGACGGCTGAACATTCAATACAAGTTACAGTAGATCAACCGCCAAAGATTTCTATTACATCCCCATCATCAGGGGCTAACGTTTATGGAATAGTAGCCATTAAAACTAGTGTGAGTGATGACTTCGGAATAAAAAAAGTTCAATTTTATGTAAACGGAGGACTCAGTAAAACAACCCAGGCGTCGCCCCATATATTCAATTGGGGGACCAATAAAATTTATAACGGAACATACACTGTAAAAGCTGTTGTTTATGACACAAGAAATCAGACTAGCCAAGATCAAATTAATCTTATCCGAATTCCGCATGCTCCTGTGGGTCTTTTGGGAAGGAAAGAAAATAACAGTTCAGTTTTATTGGAACAGTACATAAATGTTTTGACCTGGCAACCTAATGATCTAAACATAGGTATAAGCAAATATAGAATCTATCAGAAAGATGGAGAGAATTGGGCTTTATTGGCGGAAGTAAACGCAGACACCTCTGAATACTGGCATTTGAACGTAGGAAAAGATGAAAAATATTCTTATGTGATAAAGGCTGTTGATGAAGGAGACAGAGAAGGAGAGTCCGCATACTTAGAAGTTCAATAATCTAGGGAGTAGATAAGATGATTAAATATTTAAATATGATAAGAATGATTCTTTTAGTGATCTTACTTTCCTTTTCTGTATCTGGATTATTATGCCAGGAAGAAAAAGCAGAGCCAACCAAGATTAGAAATAATTATTTTAAAGTAGGAGCCAATTATTTTAGTCCTTCTGAGCAGTCATTTAAGGATCTTTATGGCGAAGGAATAATGATTAGTGGAGAGATAAATATAAAGCTGTGGAGATTCATAGATTTATGGTTAATTGGAAATTATTATTCCAAAAAGGGGAATCTCCCTTTTTCCAAAGAAGAGACTCAGATGACTTTAATTCCTTTAGGAGGAGGAATAAAACTTAGAATTCAAAAGAACGGAATTAATCCTTACATAGGATTTGGACCAGTGGTTTATGTTTACAAAGAGAAAAATCCAATTGGATTAGCTGATGGAACAGGAATAGGTATTATTGGAGAAATAGGATGTTATTTCAGAATAGCTGGAGGATTTCTAATTGATGCATCAATTAATTATAGTTATTGCGAGGTGAAGCCTCAAAAAATCAAGGCTGATTTAGGGGGAATTCAAGCGGGGATAGGTTTAGGATATTCATTTTAAGACCAGTGGAAGCCACAGACCTTAAAGGCTTGGCTTTCCTGGATTGAAAAAGGACACTGAGCGAGCTAATACCTTATATTCCTCAGGTTATATTTTACCTAGTGGATCCCCCTTTTTGGGGAGTCAGAGGATTTTTCCCACATATATTAATCTACTTTTCCCCTTCCGGAGTGTTAAAAGTACTATTTTATAGATAACGCAGAGAATAGAGGCTGTCCTTGATCAAGTAGCGAAAAGGCTTTTCTGTATTGGCACGGATTGAAGTGAAGCAATGATTACACGTAGAATTTTTTGAGAAATTTTAAAAAGCTCCTTTTGATGTCCAGAGGCGTGATAATTTACGCACGGATCGGCGCATAGTTTTACGCACTTGCGCCTATACATTTCCTTGGATCAAATTTAGATCGTGGCTTATACGGTCTCTGAGAGACTCTTTTTTTGGAGGAAAGGTTCATCTTCTGTTTATGAAGAACAAACCGGGAATTTTAAATGTCGTTGAGATGAGACCACGGTCCTCTATTGAGGTTTTAAAAAGGTTTAGGATGTGGCATCCTCCCCTCTTAAAAAGTACCAACAAAATAAGAGGAGGTATGGATGCCACAATCGAGGCTTTCGCCTGATGACGATGATTTTATCATGAATATGAAAAAAGTAGAATACAGTAACAGAGAGATTGCCCGTAGGCTTAAAGTGTGCGAGGGGACCGTTCGCTACAGGATAAAACGAGAGCAATCGGGCGGCGGGGATGGCCGGAAGAGCAAGCCTTCGGCTCTTGATCGCTTTCATGAGGTTGTCGCTCAATGGATAAAAGATTACGAGGACAGCCGGCGCCGGCCTGCACTGAAAACACTTTACAGCTGGCTTGAGAAAGACCACGGGTATGTGCGTTCCTATGATGCTTTTCGGCGGTATGTACGCAAGCATTTTCCAGAACTTCACAAGAAGGGAGCCTGGATAAGAATCGAGACTCCTCCGGGGGCTCTTCTTTTTGTTGATTGGAAAGAGGATGTCCTGGTTCAGGTAGGCGGACTTGGCTGTTGGGTAAAAATCCAGGTGTCGTGTTTCAATTTGGGTTTCAGTCGGAAGATGGTGGTCCGTGTCAGCGAGAAGAAAGATCTTGCTGCGTTTATCCACTCTCATCAGAAAGCTTTTCTGGCGTATGGTGGCCTGCCTAAGGTGATACGGACTGATTGTTTAAAATCGGCCGTTGTGAAATGGAGCGGTGCGAAATCGGTTCTCAATGAGAGTTACAAGAGATATATATCCGGGTTGGGGATAGATGCCTTCCCCTCCCGGCCTGGGACACCGCAGGACAAGGGAAAAACAGAAAAACGCATACTGGATGTCTTCTCCCGTATGGATTTTAAACATCGGGTGTTTCGTGATATGGCAGATCTCCAGAAACAGATAAACGCAGAGGTTGAGCAGATGGAGAAGCAGTGGCGGTGTGGGGCCACGGGTCTTTCTGTTGAGGAGAGTTTTACCTACGAGAGAGAACATCTAAAACCGCTTCCGGATAATTTTCCTGTTTTTCCGCTCAAGGAGAAGCGCACTACGGTCCAGCGGGATGGGATAGTTTATTTTGATGGCAACTACTATCAGGTTAGAGGCGAATACCGGGATAGAAGCGTTCTGTGTATAAATACAGGGGAAGAAATCATGGTCTATCATGGGGGCCAGCAGATCGGACACTTTCCTTACCTTCCAGAGGCTAAGGGTATGGTAAGGCTCTCTGAACAGGCGATTGCCGATAAAGATGTCTATCTTTCCGACACGGTCCGTCAATGGGCTCTGGAGGTGGCACAGCGGCAGGTTCAAATCTATCAAGAGATTATCCAGGGGAGAGGGATATGAGTATCCAACAGATCCAGCAAAAGATGGAGAAACTGAAAATGAATCACACATTGCCGCTAATCTCCCAACTCTTTGAGGAGGCGACAAAACAAAAAAGCAGTGCGCTGGACTTTTTCGAAAAGCTCTTGTCCCTTGAAGTCGAGGCTCGGGAAGAGAGCCGGATTGCCGGCTCATTGAAGGTCTCGGGGCTGCCCAAAGGGATGCATCTGGATAATTTTGATTTTCTCTTTCAGCCATCGGCCGATAAGTCCAAGATAGATCATCTTGCCACCTGTGAGTTCATCCGCCGCCACGAAAACATTCTTTTTTTCGGGCCTCCTGGTGTGGGAAAGACCCACCTGGCTGCCGCATTAGCCGTAAGAGCTATAGAACTGGGCTTCAGTGCGAGCTATTACACAGTTGAGGAGTTGTTGTTGCAGCTGAAGAGAAGAGCGGATATTCCTGTGGCCAAACAAAGAGGACGGGGCTACGTTAAAAACGCGCTTGTGGTTGTCGATGAGTTGGGTTACCAGGTGCTGGATAGAAACGAGACGCATCTCTTTTTCCAATTTATCTCTGCTCGCTACATGAGAGCCAGTACGATCATTACCTCCAACCGGTCAGTGAAACAATGGGTCGACATCTTTGCCGCTGATGAGATGGCAACAACTGCCATTTTGGACAGGCTTTTCCATAGAGCCCATATCTTCAATATCGATGGACAAAGTTACCGGCTGAAAGATTTTAATGAGATGATCCAGGGTCTGCACAAGGAGAAAAACTAAGCAATGAATCTCAATCAAAGACCTGTAGAGTGCGTAAATGTATACGCCAATTCACTGCGTAAAACTATACGCCTCTTGACACCGTTGATCTTACAGGCCT
>Ga0315551_10002169_pt1 | contig 14505 bp, 7 predicted proteins | sample SalMarSW160290MG_FD_203678 | JGI IMG/M metagenome (GOLD analysis project Ga0315551, IMG submission 203678) | Salt marsh sediment microbial communities from the Plum Island Ecosystem LTER, Massachusetts, United States - Salt Marsh Sediment SW1602-90 ... | reverse complement strand
AGAAGTTGTAGTTAAACTCAGAGGGAGATTGGAAGGTAACACCGTCACCTTGGAACTGGAGAGCAGCCGCGATTGAACCATTAAGCGGCGTTGCGAGTTTGGCCTTGAAATAGCCCGAAAGATAGCTGTCTCCAAAATCGGAGGTGTCACGGTAGCGGTGACGCCATTCGAGTTCGCTGTTGAAATCGACTTTACTTCGTCCCAGCTTTGAACGGGTGTCGCCGGTAAGCCTTATTCTCATGAATTCGGGAGTCTGCTCATAGCTGGATTGAAATTGGAGACGTCGGTCGACATAAGGAAAATAGGTCAACGAAAATTGACCCTTAATGTCGTCCAGATAGGTAGTTTTCAGAGCCCACTCAGTCAGAGTAGAGTCTAATCCCGCGAATGAGGCTGAGTCGAGGAAATACTCTTGTGACAGAAAATCATACCCGATTCCCGCTCTATAATCAAAGCTGGAGGCTTGAAGCTCATCCCATGGTCCCCCCACCAACAACAGGATCACTGCCGCAACACAAACCCCTTTCAAATGCTAAATGCCCTCTTCAATACCTTACATGCCGCCACTTCCAAGATGTCTTTTTAGCTGATTCAAAGAGAGGTGGGCTGCCTTAAGCGCCGCTGCTGCCGCTTCGGTTTGATTCTGGTCAATGTATTTTCTGGCCAGCTCAAGTTGATCGTACACCTGGTTCAACATCTTTTGGGCTGTTTCATTATTACGAGAGATTGCTTCGTTCAGATGATCGGTTTCATTCTTCAGACGATCGTATCGACGATTGAGACTTCCAAGTCCTTCGCAATTTTTCGATGCCTCCACGGCCATCTGGCGCGCCTTTTGCAGACTTTGCAGGGCAGCATCAAGTTTGTCCTGAGAAGCCAGCTCTCGGGACAACTGGTAGGCTTTGATAGCTTGTTCGAGCAGACCCGATGCTGCCTCAGAGCCGCACTCAGTTACCTTTTCACGCACCTTGTTAATTGTTTCACCAACCCCTTCGTAGCGGCGCTCGAAGTCAGCATGCTTGCGGATATCACGATTGGAAGCATTGAGGATTTCACGGGCCGCTTTTATCACCTGATTGGCTAACTTTAGAGCTGGACGGTAGCGCTGAGAACGGTGAAATTCCCACGCTCTATTCAAATTATCCCTTGCAAGTTCATAAAGGGCACGTAGTCTCTCTACTGATCCCGAAGGTATTGATTCTTTAGCCTGCTCGAGCAATTCACCAGCCCGTTCCAGTTTGCGCAGAACCACAGTTTCGCCTTGTTCAGTCAGACGACAGAGTACCAGAGCTTTCTTGGCCTGCTCTCTTGCTTCGAGGGTTTGCTTGTAAGCCATAAGAAGTCGTCTCTTGCCAAACCACTCCTTGGCTCCCCGTTGAAGCTCGGTAGCCTGCTTTAGAGTAACCGCAGCCACCAGAGCATTTGAGGATACAACAGTTTCCTTGGCCCGATCAATTATTTCATCGGTCCGCTCAAGTTCTGTTCGGACCCTATCAGATTGGGGTGTGGTCTGGCCTAATACTCCAGAGGCGAACAAGGCCGTTAGTCCAGCAGTCAGTAAATACTTCAATATCTCTTTCTTCATATCGTTCCCCGTTTTTTTCTTAAGAATAACTTAACAAAACTTGTGCCGATAGGTGTCAACCCGTTCATTTCCTTGGGACAAAACAAGTTATAAAAGCACGGAAAGGTTTGTTTACTCCCGATTCGTACCATAAGGTACGCACTACCGACCCTCATGGCGCATCATAGCTCGATACCATGTACTTTCATCCGGCTATAAAGCCGCCTTCTGGTGATTTTTAGCAGCCTTGCGGCTTCGGTCTTATTGCCTCCTGTCTGTCTGAGGGCATTGAGGATCATCTGTTTCTCCGTTACCTCCAGACCTTCGCTGATACTCCTCCCGGCTGATTCCGAATCGGGAACAAGAGGGATATTATCCCTCTCAATTGAGAAATCTTCAACTGTGAGCGGTTCCTCACCAGCCAGGATAGTGGCTCGTTCGATGACATTTTTTAACTCCCGTATGTTACCCGGCCAGTCGTAGCTCATCAGCAAGCTTCTCACCTCAGACGACATTTTCTTATGTGGATAATTTGTTTTTTCAAGGAAGTGCTCCGCCAGTTCAATAATATCCTCTTTCCTGCCGATCAGGTTGGGCATTTTGATAGGAAAAACATTCAGCCTGAAATAGAGGTCTTCCCGAAATCTGCCCTTTTCAATTTCTTCTTTCAGATTACGGTTTGTCGCAGTCACCACCCTGACATTAACATCTATAGTATCTATTCCCCCGACCCTGACAAGCTGACGTTCTTCCAGAACTCTCAGAAGTTTCGACTGCATTGCCGGAGAGGTTTCTGCAATTTCATCGAGGAAAATCGTGCCCCCCTCAGCCAGCTCAAATCGCCCCCGTTTGCGGGCGACAGCGCCGGTAAAGGCGCCCCTTTCATGACCAAACAGTTCTGATTCCAGAAGGGTTTCCGTCAGGGCGGCACAGTTGACGGCAATGAAGGGGTGATTTTTTCGTGGGGAAAGCTCATGAATCATGCGCGCCGCCAGTTCCTTGCCGGTTCCAGATTTGCCGGTCAAAAGAACGGTGGCATCGGAAGGAGCAACTTTGGCGATCATTTCCTTCACCGCTCGGGTGGCAGGGGATGATCCGATGAAAGTGTCGTAGACATTGTCTTTGATGACCTGTTGATAGTGGCTTGAAAGTGACTTCAGCTTCTGCTTCTCAACCAGCTTGTTCACGAGGATCTCCAGTTCATCGAGAGAAAAGGGTTTCAGCAGGTAATCGGCAGCTCCTTTTTTCATGGCCTGCACCGCAGTTTCAGTCGTGCCGTAGGCAGTCATCATGATGACTTCGGTATTCTCCTTTTGAAGAGCTTTCTCAAGTATGGTCATCCCGGAGATTTCCGGCATGGAGAGATCGGTTATGACAATGTCGAAAGAATGTTTACCAATCAGCTCCAACGCCTCGTGGGGCCTGGTGGTAGTTGTTATCTTATGACCGGCATCCTCTAAGGTGCCACAAATAAGAGAGGTCATCTTGGGTTCATCATCGACAACAAGTATATTAGCCATGTTTTATCTCGTCGGCGCTTTCGGCAGGGTGATTATTACCTCAGTCTTGTGCCCCAAAACACTCTTTATGATAATATCTCCACCCATCTCAACAACGATTTTTTTGCACAGGTACAGCCCCAGACCGGAGCCACTGTGCTTGGTAGTATAAAAGGGCACAAAGATGCGCTTTAGTTCCTTCTTGGTTATGCCCGGACCTCGATCGACGACTCGGATTTCCATTAGATTGCCCTTATCCTCTGCAGCTACCCTCACCGCAACCGGTTTGGAAGCTGCCAGGCAAGCATCGGCCCCGTTGATCAACAAATTCAAGATTACCTGTCGAAGCGAGCGACGATAGCCGGTAAAAGTCAGATTGTCCGGTAAATCGCCGCCTATCCAGTCGACTGGTACGTCTGGATACCTTTCATGAAAGTGCTTTTTGATACTGGTTACTAGCTCGGATACATTTACCCGTTCAGGTTGGTCGCTACCCAGCATAGACCTTCCTGCTTTGGCGAAATCAAGATAACCGGTAACAATCTCGTTGAGGCGATCGGTTTCTTCCACTATAAAGACGCTCTCAGCACTTTCATGTTTTTTTCGCAAGCGCTCTGCTGAAGCGCGGATAATCATCAAGGGGTTTCTTATCTCATGTGAAACCACCGCTACCATGCGCCCTAGATATGAATGAGTTTCATTCAAAAAAAGGCGTCGCTCGGCCTGATTGACACGTCGCTGGAAAAAAAGAAACAGTAAGCCAAATATGAGGCCTCCCACTACGGACAATCCGCTTGATAAATACAGATTATTTCTCAGGGCTGTCAGGTCATTGAAATAATCCACATTGGCTTCCACCCCCAGCACTGCTACCATATATCCATCGCTGTCGTACAGTGGAGCAAAGGCTGATTTCAGAAAAATCCGTCCAGTTTTATAAGATGGAGTAGCAATAACGTGTTCGGAGAAGCCAAAAAAGAGGGAGTCGATGTATCTGCCATTCAGCTCTGCCAGAAAATAGGTGGAGTCAGCCTCGATTGAGGTGGTGGCCAGGTAAACGTAGTTTTCATCCACAACAAAGACTTCCGCCAAAGAATCCGACGAGCGAACGTTCTCAAGAACTTCGACCATCCGGGCGTAGGCATTCAGATCCCCCAGGGTAACATTCTCGACCAGCTCGGTAGTAAGAGCAACTGCCGAAGTTTTGGCTATAACTGAAAGCCGTCGGCTCAACTGGCAATCCAGCATCTTCCTGGTGCGGTCATAAAATACCCACCAAGCCAGATTTACCAGTGCAATGAGTATCGCAGTGAACAAGGCGATTAGCAGGAGCTTTCTGGAACTGCCGAACATAGTTATATTATCGTCAAGAAAGTTAACGCAGTCAAATCCAACAAGCTTAAGCTACGCAACACAGATCGGTTTGATCTAATCAATTATTGTTCCTCGGCAGATTCTTATGGGAATAAGCTCTTAAGGGAAAGTCCAGTTGACATTCTCAATAAATTGTGTATTATATAAAAGTACTTATGAGAAACATTTCAGCGCTATTACTTGCGTTTACAGAGCGTTAGCTTTTTAGTGAATATCCTGAATGCCGCGATGTTGAACAGTCCCAATGACCCGGAATTGGCATGACCTTGGAAAGCAAAGTAGTATTCTAAGTTAGTTTTTTAAAAGAAAGGTGGCTGGCAAATGAACAATGTGACTATTGAACAGAATGTCACGGGTGGTTTGAAAATAGCGATTATCTTGGTTTTTCTAACACTGTTTATCGGCGCTAGCGAGGGTAGCGTACTTCGCGCTCAGGGTGCAGCGCTAGCACCAGTTCAATATACTGTCAACTTCTCCCAGACAGATCTCTTTTTTGGCAAGCTTCAGGAGTATGACATAGTGAGACTTGAAGATGGGGGCTACCTTTCCCAACGCGGCGAACCGATGCTACCGATCCAAGAGATCAGAATCGCGCTGCCGGAGGGTATGGCAGCCCAAAAGGTAACAGTGGTAGCTTCACAGCTTAACGAAATAAGCGGCGAGTATAACGTTCTACCGGCTCAGCCGCCAGTGAAAACCGACCAGACTGATGATCCGGTGTTTATTGATCCGATCTCCGGAATCTACACCTCGAACGATCCCTATCCTGCCCAGCCGATTGAACTGGTTTCCCAGATCGATCTGGCCGGTCAGGCTATGGCTGTCCTGCAGATTTGTCCCCTAAAGTATATTCCAGCTCAAAAGAAGCTTTACCTTTACACATCCCTTACCTTTGCCGTGGAGGGCAGCGCCGGCTATATCTGCGGAGATTACCTGCCGCAGGACATCTCCGAGCAAGGCCGTTGTATCTACGAACGGATGGTGAAAGAAATGGTGGTGAACCAGGAGGCGGTTGCACTGACAAGTTCCACCGCGAGGATAGTCAAGTCGGCCCTTCTCTCAGGTGGTCCGTTCGAGCACGTGATCATTACTTCGGACTCATACGCTGCTCTTTACCAACCTCTGGTCGACTGGCATACCAAAAAAGGCGTCAGGGATACCGTCGTTACTACCAGTTTCATATATGCCAATTACTCCGGTTCAGACAGCCAGGAAAAGATTCGGAACTTCGTGATTGATGCTCATAGTAATTGGAATACTCTCTATCTTCTCATAGGAGGTGAAAAAGGCACGGTGCCGATTGAATATCGCGTATATGACAGCGACAACGTCCCCAGTGACGAGTACTACGGGGATTTAGACGACGACTGGGTTTACGAGGTCTTTGTCGGACGAGTGACAGCGGAAGGTTCTACACAAATCAATTGCTTTATCAACAAGGTGCTTAAATATGAGATTGACCCACCGTTAGACAACTATCCCCTGGACATATGTCTTTTAGGTATGGACTTGACGCTTGCCACCGAGCCACCCTGGTACACTCTTACCCGTAGTGAGGATTTGAAGAAGTCGATCAACAGTGCATATATCCCACATCAATTTGACGTCACGACGGTCTATGACACCCAGATTGACAATCACCGAACGAAATTCCTAAACGCCCTCAACGACGGCCAGAACCTGGTCAATCATAGCGACCATAGTAACTACAATTGTCTTGGCACTGGTGATAGGAATCACGGTTCGTACATATATATTTCGGATGTCAATAATCTTACCAATACAAACAGGATGAGCAACGTTATTTCGCTGGGGTGCCATACCCTGCAACTGGACTACAACGACTGCATCGCAGAATACTTCGTTATCTACAACGACCTCGAAGCCGGCGTGTCCTTCACCGGAAACACACGCAATGGCTGGTTCTATGTCGGTAATCCTACCAGTTTGTCAGGGCATCTTGACCTCTACTGGTGGCGAGGTCTCTTTCTCTATAATCAGTACCGCTTGGGCGAGGCTCTGGCCTGGACTAAAAACAATAATTCTCATACCGGAGATTGGACTTATTGCCAATGGACATTCAACCTGTTGGGGGAGCCGGAAATGCCAATCTGGACAGATTCCATAAAAGCTCTGGTGGTAACGCACCCTGCCAACTTCCCGGTTGCGCCATCTTCATTTCCCGTGCATGTTGAGGACACAGCAGGAAATCCAGTTGATTCCGCTTTCGTTTGCTTGTGGAAAGGGGACGAGGTTTATGAAAGAGATTACACTGATGTCAATGGTGATCTCACACTGATAGTTGCACCTTCAACTCACGGTGATATGTACGTGACCGTTACAGCCCAGAACTTCCTCCCCTATGAGGGGACAGCCGAATGTTCCGGTAATATGCCGCCGGTAGCCGATTTCACCTACGAACCACCCGTTCCCACCCGGTACGACACAGCTCAGTTCACCAGCACCTCTCATGACGATGACGGCTCCATTGTAGACTGGCAATGGGATTTCGGGGATGATTCCACCGCTTCTGGAGAACAGGTGACTCACTCTTTTGCGACCTACGACTCTTTCACAGTGACACTGGTAGTTGTGGATGACGGCGGCGCCAGCGACACGATGCAAACGGAAGTTAGCGTCCAACCGATCTGCGGTGACATCGATGATAACGGTGCCGAGCCTAATATCGCCGACCTAACCTACCTGGTCGAGTACCTGTTCAATTCTGGCCCACCACCCCCAATGATGGAGGCAGCAGACATCAATGGGGAAGAGGGAGTAAATATCGCCGACCTAACCTACCTGGTCGCTTACCTCTTTCAAAGCGGACCCGAGCCGAACTGTGGGCAAACAAAATAACGGTATCCAAAATCCATTGAGGATTCTCCGTCAGAATTCCCCGGCCATCCTTGCCAAGGCAAGGGTGGCCTTTGGCTTAGGATCAACTAATCATGGCAAGTGAAACCGTCGGAGTGGAACGGGTACAAATCTAAACACTACCCATTCTGCCTCTAGTAACCCTGATGTCCTGTCATGTGTCCTCGTCGCAACGCACAGCTGCCAGAGTGGCAGAATTGTAATAATACCTCTTGACATCTAACCTCAAGACCTGTAATCTGTTAAAGATATGCCATTAGAACCGCACGCCATAGTGACCTTTATCAGGTCAAAGTCTGACCGGCCCATGAGAATTAAAGAGCTGGCCAGAGCTCTCTCAATTCCACAGTCGGAATACAAAGATTTTCGCAAGATCGTAAGAGAACTCTTGCAATCAGGCGAGCTGATCAAGCTCAAGCGGAATCGAATTGGCCTCGCCTTACAAATGGACATTGTCGTGGGCAGGATTTCTGTAACTCGGGGGGGTGTTGGTTTTGTGCCTTGGGACAAAGGTGACAAAGACCTAATGATTCCAAGTGCGCACCTTTCGACGGCACTGGATGGTGATAAGGTGATGGTGCGATTGACCGGTCACAGCGGCGGCAGAAGAACCGGCACGGTGATAAAAGTCGTTGCGAGGGCTACCCGACAGATTGTGGGCCTGTTTCACAAGAGGAGCAGTTTTGCCTTTGTCGAGCCTGATGACCCTCGCCTGCATCGCAATATCTACATTGCACCCAATGAAACAGCAGGCGCCAGAGACGGCGAAAAGGTGATTGCCGTTTTAACCCTCTGGGATGACCCTTATCTCAACCCGGAAGGGAAGATCTTAGAACGGTTGGGATTTCCAGGCGACCCCGGAGTGGATATGCTGACTGTGATAAAGAGTTTTAACCTGCCGGAGGAATTCCCCACTAACGTGCTTAGGGAAGCACGGGAACCCGCCGCCATGCTCACCAAAGATGAGATTGTTCGCAGGCTGGACTTGACCAAGGAATGCATCTACACTGTCGATCCCGAAGACGCCAAGGATCACGACGATGCCATATCAGTTGACAGGATTAAAGGTGGTTATCGCCTGGGTGTACATATAGCTGATGTCTCGTATTTTGTTAAAGAAGGCACCGCGCTTGACAGGGAGGCGTTTGAGCGGGGCAACTCGGTCTACCTACCGGGGATGGTCATTCCCATGCTGCCGGAGACCCTGTCCAATGACCTCTGTTCCCTCAGGCCGAATCGTAAACGTCTGGCGCATTCAATCTTGGTTGATTTCAATAACAAGGGCAAGATGCTCAGGTGGCGGTTGGCTGATACTGTCATCAAGTCGAAGGCAAAACTGACCTACGAAGAGGTGCAGCGCTATTTTGACGGTGGCGAGGTCACCTCCAAGGTTAGCAGGGTAGGGGATAGCCTGATGCTCGCACGGGAACTGGCCGGGATCCTGAGCCGGAGGCGGTTTGCTGAAGGTTCGCTCGATTTCGATCTGCCGGAAGCGAAAATCATTTTGAATGAAAAAGGGGAAGTGCTGGAACTTGGCAACCGGGTCCGTTTAGAATCACATCGCCTGATTGAGGAGTTTATGCTGGCGGCCAATCGCGCCGTGGCCTTGGAAGTATTCCGACATGGTCAGCCGTTTCTCTATCGTGTCCATGACAAACCGGATTTGGAAAAGCTGCAGGCCTTCTCTGAAATGATGTCCCGCCTGGGATACAAATTCCCGGTGTCGCCTACCATGAAGCCGTCAGCATTCGCACGCTTTTTGGACCAAGTGAAAAATGCCCCCGAAGCAGACCTCATCAACGAATTGATGCTGCGCTCAATGATGAAGGCGGTCTATCAAAGAGAAAACATCGGCCATTTTGGTTTAGCCTTTACGCATTATACCCATTTCACCTCCCCTATCCGCCGTTACCCGGACTTACTTGTTCACCGTTTACTGCGCAAGCTGAAAAATGGCAAGTATCCTCCGGGTTTTGCCAAGCGAATCGTATCAGTCATTGACCATGTTGGTAGTCATTGTTCCGAGACCGAACGAACAGCCGAGAATGCTGAGCGCCAGGCGATCAAGGTCAAGCAGGTAGCCTTTATGGCCCAGCATGTCGGCGATGAATTTGACGGCGTTATTGCCGGCGTTACCGGCTACGGCTTTTTTGTCAGGCTTGACAACTGGGGCGTTGAAGGATTGGTGCGCCTATCTTCAATTGATGACGACTACTACCGGTTTGACGAAAAGCAGTATCGGATTATCGGCCGCCGCCACGGTCACTGTTTTCGATTGGGGGATAAGATTAGGGTCGGGGTGTTGAAGGTGGACAAGACCAATTGTGAAATTGACCTGTACATAGCAAGACAGCAACTAAATAACAAAGAAGGAACTCGCAAGAAGAGACGAACCACACTCCTGCAGACGAGGCGGAGATTATAGGGCAGGTCTCGAAGAGACCTGCCCTACTTAAAACTGTGTAATCATGGTGAACAGGACAGCTATACTCCTTGATCCCGACAAGGCTGAAAGCGATGCTATCGCCTGGGGGAAAATCGGTCTGGTTGTGACGGAGCTGTCACAACTTTATCAGATTGTCAAGGAGAACCGTATCGATTTGATCCTGGTCGATGAAGCCCGCACCGACCTCAAGCGTGTCGTGGCAGCGAAGATACGCCGCTACAACGGTTTGACGGAGATATGGAACGTGACGGACAATAGCCTTCATCAGGAAACGGACAATGACTACATCGATGGCTCTATCTCTCGTAACCTTGGCAATGAGGGCGTGGCAAAGAAAGTCAAGTACATTCTCAAAGGCAAAGACCTGCTGAGTCATTTCAAAACAGTCAGCCGCTCGCCCAAAATGAAGGTCGTGGCTGAGACAATTGAACGGATTGCGCCGACCGATGTTTCCGTATTGGTGGTGGGACCGTCAGGGTCGGGGAAGGAACTGGTGGCCCACGCCATTCATGACAATTCCGCTCGGCGTGACCATCCCTTTGTCGCTATTAATTGCGGCGCCCTGGCTGAGGGAGTTCTGGAGTCGGAACTGTTCGGTCACGAGAAAGGTGCTTTTACCGGTTCGGTCGCCAAGCGGGAGGGGTTGTTTTACAAGGCGAACGGGGGGACTATTTTCCTTGACGAGATTGGCGAAACCAAACCTCAGATGCAAGTGAAGCTCTTGCGTGTTCTGGAGGATGGGACCTATTACCCGGTCGGTTCATCGGTCCCGAGAAAGGCCGATGTGCGAGTAGTCTCAGCCACCAATCGGGACCTCACCGATACGATCAATGATCGTTTGTTTCGTGAGGATTTGTACTTTCGGATTGGAGTGGTAAAAATTGTCCTGCCGCCATTGTGGGAAAGAACATCAGATATCCAACCGCTTTTACAACACTTCTGGAGCGGCAAGCCGCGTTTAGACTACTCCGATTCCGCTTTGGAATTGTTGGTGAAGTACGACTGGCCGGGTAACGTGCGGCAACTCAAGAATTTCACCGACCGTATGGCAGCGCTAAAGCCGACGGGTTTGATTGAGGCCGAAGACGTCCAGCGGTTTATTCAAGAGCAGCACGCGTCAGTCAGGCATTTGCCCGTTTTGACCGGCAAGACAGTAGAAGAGGCCGGGCAGGAGCTGATTTACCGCGCTATTCTCTCATTGGGCAATGAAGTCCGCATGCTCCGCGACCTGATAACAGCCCATCTCCCCAGCGAAGAGCCGCTCAGCAAACAAGAACCGTCAACAGCCGCGCTTCGCAAAGGGACAACCATGGAGCAAATGGAAAGGATTCTCATTGAACAAGCCCTCGCTGAAACCAAGGGAAACCGCAAGGAAGCAGCACGTAAACTGGGCATAGGCGAGCGAACATTATACCGAAAGATCAAAAAATACAATCTGGGCTGATGATACGGTCGCTGGGGACTGCCATCGCGCTCACCTTATGTTTGGGGACGATTTCCTTTTCCCTGGAGCTGTCAACTACAGTATACCCTTCCGAGGATGAGCTTTTGGAAGCCCTCAGGCTGGGAGAGATTGACGCCGCCCAGTACATGATTTTACAGGAAGTCATCGTTAGCGGCGTCGATTCAACTAATTCCCATCTACTCGATGAAATACCAAACCTATCCTTCTTTTTACCTGATCCGAAGTCGCTGGGTACTGACTTAGAAAACGAACAGGCGAGCGGCTTTTCCAAATTGCCGCTAAAGGGCAGCCAAAGAGCCGGTGAGCTAAGATACCAGTACCATCAAGAGATGGAACATGAGGAACGAGAACAATACCGAGCTTCCGGACGCATCCCTCTGAACAATCACTTTGAAACCGCTTTCAAGTTTCACCGGGAATTCTCCGGTCGAGAGCGGTTTGTGAGCCGACAGCTTGCATACATGAACGCCAGAGGCCATCTGAACGAGGTAAGGCTTGGCAGTTTTTCCCGCCGGTTAGGGTTGGGCACGATCTTTGGATATCGAGGGAAGTTACTTGAGTTTTCTGATAGACTCGATGAAGAATCATTTCTTTTCCCTGACTTCGGCGGCTACAACGGCGCTTACGGCAGGGTGAAGTTCAACCGATTGGAAATAGAGGTCCTCAGCTCCGTAAACAGAGATACCAATCATACCCTGGCGTCCGGTGGAGAAATGGTTTCTCTAAAGATGTCCTCCTTCCAACCGGCTGTGATAGTCGGTTGGAACCGCCTTAAGAACAGACACACTGGCCATCATTTGGACGACATCAAGTACGGCCTTAACTCACTGTATCGCTACCGTGACGGTTATCTCAGTTTCGAGCTTTGCGCCCAAGATGGTGAACGGTCCTCGTGGGGCGGATTTGTGGCCGAAGGGCGACATTATTTCAATGGGGCGGACATCAGATATGCCGGCTGGATGTATAGTGACGACTACCTTGATCTTACCGGCGGCAGCAAAGCCGGCAACCTCCGCCACACGGCAACGCTCGACAAAGTCGATTTTGCCTATTCCGACAAGCGCTCCGGTCAGGAAGGGGGGATGCTGAAAAGCATTGTCCTGTTGAGCGAAAAACTGGAAATGGTCAACTCATTGGTGTATGCCGGTAGATGTAAAGACACATCTGACTTTCAATTTCTCTCTGGACTGGTTAAAAAACTCAACCGCCGTATGGAGGTTCGGCTTGACTATCTGAACAAGGCCAAGAGGCGGATTGACGCAGGCAAAAGGCGGGATGATGTTAATCAAAGGACGCGCCTTGAAACACGAATCAAAGCTGACAACTTGTCGGCAAGAAGCTATATTGCTTACAATACTCAAAGCGGTAGAAGAGATTATGTTTCGTTCTTTGTGAATCTCAGGTACCGGTCTCCGAAGGTCGGGGCGATTGAGGTATGGTCTAACCTGGCGCGCTTTGATTTGGGTAAGACGATTATCGACTACTGGTACATGTATCTAAAGAGTAAACAGCAAGTGTTCGGCAATCTAACGGCAACAGTCAAGCTGAGCCACCGGTATGATCGCAGTTCGACACAGAGGCATCGTACGGTTGTTTCACTGGAGGTGAACGCCGGTTTATGAGGAGCAACGCTCCAATTATTTGTAGTGCCTTCGGGCTGTTGAGTGCGATGGTGTGTTTCTCCCCGCAGGCCGCTGTTGTCGTAAACGAAGTGTTGGCCAACGAGCCTAGCGGTCAGACAACTCTGGAGTGGCTTGAGATCTACAATGATTCGTTTACAGAAGTCTCAATGTCAGACTACAGGCTCAGGGTTACTAACCTCAAGGCTGATGAAAAGTGGATTGAACTCCCTGAAAGTTTACAACTCAACACCGGCGAGTACTACATTATTTGTCGCAGACTTTTTTCAACCGATTCGTCAGGCTTTGAAGATGTGTGGGGCAATAGTTCTGGCATTTGGGGAGATACACCGGAAGAAAGCCGACTGCAGATGCCGTTGACGGCTCAATTCTCTCTGACAAACGACAGTGGCGCTGTGGAACTGTACAATCCGCAGGGAGCGCTCATTTCAGAACTTGCATGGCATGAACCGGGTCAGGACGGCTTTTCCTGGGAATGGACATCGCCCCAATCTATGGTAATTGACCAATCAGTCGATCCCAGCGGTTCGACGCCCGGATTCGTTAATTCACTCACTCCGGTTAACTACGACCTCGCGCTGGAAAATGTCGACGTTATTCCTGACGATGGGGCAACCTGCTTGACATTCACAGTGGTAAATCGAGGGCTGAATGCTGTCTCGAATGCCCGATTGTTTTTGCATCTTGATCTCGAAGATAGTGCATCAACTTCCACTGATGCGATTGATACCATAGACGTCGATGAAATTGATCCCGGATTAGTATCGTTAATAACAAGAGACTATTTCTTCAATGGTATCTATGTTAATTTGATGGCTTCTTTAAGCAACGATGACCGCAACCGAAACAACACAGTTAACTTTGTAGCCACGGGTGTAGATTTCCCACCCATTATTCTTTCGGAACTGCTGGCTAATCCCAAAGACCCTCTAAAGACGGAGTGGATTGAAATAAAAAATCGCCATAACGAGCCTTTTGATATTGCCGGGTGGCGGTTCGGAGATTCTCTTAGACTATATACAATTGCCGACACCCCACTGACAATTGATCCCAATGAGTATTTTATCCTTACGGAAGATTCACAAGCCTTTCTGGATTTCTACCACGGCTTTAACAAAGGTTATCTGCAGCCGGATCACTGGCCGGAGTTCAACGATAAGAGCAAGGACATTGCTCGCCTGGTCGACAGTTTCGGTATCGAGGCTGATCGTTTTGAGTACGAAAAGACATTCGAAGATAACTACACCTGGAGTCGAGGAGAGGATATTGGCCGCGAAAACGACTGGGGTCGGTCAGAGAACATGGGCGGCTCACCAGGTGGGCCAAATTCCGTTCTATATGAGCCAACCGGCTCCAGTGTTGCGGTCAATATTGAACCCAATGTCTTCTCTCCGGACGGAGACGGTTTTGAAGACATCGCCGTTATCTCTGTGGAAGCTCCCAAGGACAAAGAGCTTACGTTGAGGATTTATGACCGTCAGGGGAGAGTGGTAAAGACCCTTATTGACGGTGAAACGTATTTGAAAAACAGCTACGAGTGGGATGGTAGCTCCGATGCCAATAACCGTCTCCCCATCGGCATATACATTTTGTATTTTGAAGCTGCCGACGGAGGATCAATCAAAAAACCAATAGTAATT
>Ga0315551_10002167_pt1 | contig 14507 bp, 12 predicted proteins | sample SalMarSW160290MG_FD_203678 | JGI IMG/M metagenome (GOLD analysis project Ga0315551, IMG submission 203678) | Salt marsh sediment microbial communities from the Plum Island Ecosystem LTER, Massachusetts, United States - Salt Marsh Sediment SW1602-90 ... | reverse complement strand
TATCCGGCGCGCCCTTGAAGGCGTGAACCATATCGGGGAATTTGATGGCGTCCCGGATGAAAAACACGGGGAGATTGTTCCCGACCAGGTCGTAGTTGCCATCATCGGTATAGAACTTGACGGCAAAACCGCGGGGGTCTCGTACCGTATCCGCTGAGCCTCTACCTCCGGTGACAGTGGAAAATCGCACGAACACAGGCGTCTTTTTCTTTGGCTCTTGAAGGAATTTTGCCTTGGTGTAAGGCTTCATGCTCTGGTAAACCTGAAAGTAGCCGTGTGCCCCTGCCCCCTTGGCATGGACCACCCTTTCCGGAACGCGCTCCCGGTCAAAATGAGCCATCTTCTCAATAAACTGGACATCCTGTAACAGCACCGGGCCGCGTTCGCCAATGGTCAGAGAATTCTGGTTATCAGTAACTGGTACACCCTGATTTGTGGTAAGTTTTTTATCTTTCATCACATTCGTCCTCCCATACTTTAATTGTATTGCCCGTACTTTAATTGTACTGGTGGTTTCACAGGTGAGGCTTAATTTTTACTCTTTTTCAATATATTGTCAATACTCCCCGCTACCAGAGAAGTTTAGAGCGCTAGCATTAAAAAACGGCGCTTTTTTGTTTATTGACACTAAATAGACAAGGTTGTATGCTTCGCAAAAAGGAAGCTCTGATGAAAGCTGCGGTTTGTTACGAATTTGGTAAACCCCTGGTGGTTGAGGAGGTAGACATGGACCCGCCCCAGAAAGGCGAAGTGAAGGTCCGCCTCACGGCGACCGCCATCTGCCACAGTGATATTCACTCACTCAGGGGGGATTTCAAGGGCAATTTACCTATTGTGGCCGGCCACGAGTCAGCCGGGCATGTAGAGGAGGTAGGAGAAGGCGTCAACCTGGTGAAACCCGGCGACGGTGTCGTTGTGTCGCTTCTAGCCTCCTGCGGACAATGCCGGTATTGCCAGTCCGGGCTACCTCACTTATGCGAGGCAGATTGGCCCCTGAAAAAGGAGAGCCGCCTGCGTAACAAAAAAGGGCAGCGCCTTACCGCGATGGGCAAGGTGGGCGGCTTCGCTGAGTCTGTTATTGTTCATGAATCCCAGTTAGTTAAAATTCCCCAGGAGATGCCCATGGACCGGGCGGCATTGCTTGCCTGCGGTGTCATAACGGGGTTCGGGGCGGTGGTTAACCACGCGCAGGTTAAGCCACTCAGCAGTGTTGTCGTGGTTGGAACCGGGGGCGTTGGACTCAATGCCGTACAGGGAGCGGCGTTCTCAGGAGCAAGTCCGATTATCGCCGTAGACATGCTGGATAACAAGTTGAAAGCTGCCCGAGCTTTTGGCGCTACACATACCCTCAATGCCGGGCAGGAGGACGTCATCAAGGCTGTACAGAAACTGACATCCGGGAGAGGGGCTGATTATGTGTTTGTGACGGTTGGCAGCGCCGCCGCCATAGGTCAAGGTTTTTCGATGTCAAGCCGGCGCGGAATGACGGTTATCGTCGGCCTGCCACCGGCCAAGGAGAGTCTGTCTTTATCGCCATTTGAGTTCGTTACCGGTGAAAGAACGCTTACCGGTTGCTGGATGGGGACAGCACGGCTGAGCCTGGATGTTCCCCGGCTTGTGGCTCTTTATCAGGCTGGACGTCTCAAATTGGATGAGCTTATCACCGGCCGATATCCCCTGGAGCAGATTAACCAGGCAATAGAGGCTGTGGAAAGAGGGAAGGCACTACGCAATGTAATCATATTTTAGGGGGGAGGGCCGACTCTTTTAAAATTTCGGCAATATCCTTAACCACCAGCTTTTCTTCCAGCCCCTCGTCCTTTACCGCTTCACCGAGCATTACGGCACAGCCGGGGCAGGCTACCGCCAGGACGTCGGCACCGGTCTTAGCGGCTTCCCTCACCCTGATCCTTGACGGGCTATCCTGGCCGCCGCCGAAGAAATCGGTGTAGAAATTGCCGCTGCCCCCGCCGCAGCAGAAGGCATTCTCACGGTTCCTTTCCATTTCCACCAGCTTTAACCCCGGGATTGCCCTTAAGATACCACGCGGCGCTTCGTATTCACCGGCGTGTCTCCCCAGAAAACAGGGGTCATGGTAGGTCACCCTCGTGTTGAGCTTTGAGGCCGGCTTTAATTTTCCCTGTTCGATAAGGTCGCGGAGTATCTGGGTATAGTGAAATAGCTCAAATCCGGCGGGGTACTCGTTGCGGAAGACATTATAGGAATGGGGGGAAAGGGTTATAATCTTCCTCACCCCGGCCTTCTGGAAAAGCCGGCTGTTATTATCTCTCAGCATCTGGAAGATACGGCTCTCGCCGAGCAGGCGGACTTCGTTGCCATCGCACTCTTCGGCAGAACCTAAAATACCGAAAGAAATGCCGGCGGTAAGCAACAGCTCGCCGAGCGCTTGAGCGGCCCTCTGTCCCCTCTCATCAAAAGAGCCGACACAGCCGACATAAAAGAGGAACTCCTGCCCGGTGTAGGGCTCTACCGACATACCCTCAGCCCACCGCCCCCGGTTTTCCCTCAGCTCCCGGTAGGGATTGCCGTAGGCTTCAACATTGCCGAAAAAACGGGCTACCTTGGGCATAACCAGCCCGTCGGCCACCATCTCCTCCCTGGCGGCCACTATCATGTTGACCACATCCTTATTAAAGGGGAACTTGCAGCTCTGAACGCAGTTATTACAACTGGTGCAGGAATAGAGGATTTTAGCCAGCGACTGGGACCAGTCGATTTCTCCATCCGCCCAGGCCTGTATCAGCCATAACAGGCCGCCCGGTGAGCAGCTTTTAAGGCGGAACCGGTTGTAAATGGGGCAGTTAAACTCCGAGTAATCCACGGTCAGCTGGCAGTAGCCGCAGCCGAAACACCGGTGAATGATGTCTTTATAGTCCTGCAGGGAAATTTAGGCCACCTCCCAGTTTCCCGGGTTCATGATACCGTTGGGGTCCAGCGTTTTCTTTATCCTGTCCATCAACTGGCGGGTATTGGCGTCCATCCTCTCCAGAATCAGCTTCTGGGCCGGCAGTTCCGGCTTCCAGACCACCCCGCCCAGATCCAGGGTCAGCCGGTTGGTATCGTCCAGGGCGCCCCTGGCCCTCTCCGCTTCCTCCTCAACCGCCCGGTTAAAGGGGTAGGAATAGGCCAGCATGACGCTGTGGCCGCCGGGCAGGAGCTGTATGCCCAGCTGATAGAGCAGGTCGTACTTGTGGGCAATCTCAAGCCCGCTCCGCCAGGCCCGGGGTATTACCTCTATGGGCAGTATGGCCCCGGTGTACTCGAAGCCGCCGCCCTTCCTGAAATCGGCGGCGGTGGCGGCAAAGGGGGGCACCCCCAGAAACCTCTCCCGCAGCGGGGTCAGCGCCGGCTCTTCGTCTACCGGCGACACCTTATCCCGGTATTTCTGAAAAATCTTATTGTGCAGTTCCTTTTTGACCTCGAATTCCTCTTGAGATTCCCCGGAAACGACGATAATGTAATATATGTGCTGCGCCCACCTCGGCTTCTCCTGGGTGATGATAAAGCAGTTCTCCAGCAGGTTAATCTGGCCGAGCTCGGATATAAGCTCCGGAATCAGCTCGACGCTGTCGGAGACGAACAGCAGCAGGTCCCTGAAGGCGGGCTTGGGGAAGAGCTGAATCGAGAGCCTGGTGACGATACCGGTCGTGCCCAGCCAGCCCAGAAAGAGACCCATCAGGTCGGGGAGGGGGTCTCGGCTGAACCAGAGGGGACTTACCGAGCCGGAGCCCAGCTGGCATACCTCGCCGGTGGGCAAGACTACCTCCATTCCGTTGACCATCTGCGAGTTAACGCCGTACCTCGGGGTGAGATGGCCGTGCCCGTGAATCAGTATGTTGCCGACCACGGTGGCGGTGGGGGGTGCCTCCGGGGTTGAGTGCTGGAGGTGGGGATGATTCTTCTCCAGGTAGGCCCTCAGGGCCGCCTGGGTGACGCCGGCTTCAATTACGGCGTAACGGCTGGCCTCGTTTACCTCGATTATGCTGTCCATCCTCTTCATGTCCAGCACAATGCCGCCCTTGAGCGGAACAGTCAGGGCCGACAGGGTCAGCCCCGCCCCCATGGGGGTAATGGCCACCTTTTCCCGGTTGGCCAGCCTGACTATTTGCTGCACTTCGGCCACCGTTCCGGGCATGACCACGCAATCGGCCCGGCGCGACTTCTGGGCTCCCGGGTCGCGGGAATAGAGATACAGCTCTTCGGGGCGGTCTGACACGTAATCCTGGCCGACGATTTCAGCCAGCTGGCTCAAAAAATCTGCCTTCATAGCCGCCTACATTCTAGCACAATGCCGGCGGCGGTTACAGGATTTGGTCTCAATTTCAGGGCAAGCCTATAGATAATAGAATTAGCTGTTATGCTGCACCTCTAGCGGTCAGTGTGTTTGCGGTAGGCTTTCTTCCACGGTTCACGCTTCATTGCCAAATAGTCTTTTATAGCTTCTTTTAATGTGTTTGCCGCCAGGAGCGCACAGTGCTGGCTTTCCTCAGGTAGCCCTCCCAGGCCATTCAGGACATCCTCCTGGCTTATTTTCCGGGCTTTAGCCAGTTTTTCCCCCCTGGCCAGCTCGGTTACCATGCTGCCTGAGGCGATGCTGGTGCCGCAGCCATCGGTCAAGAAGGTGGCTTTGGCAATGGTACCGTCCTTAACCTTGAGCCATATCTCCATGGTGTCGCCGCAGGGACCGAGCACCCGCCCGAAGCCATCGGCATCTTCCATATCTCCCACATTCCTCGGGTTCATGCTGTGCTCGATGGCGGCTTCGGAGTAGATTTTTCTCATCTCCTGCTTGATCAGTTCCTCAAACTCTTCCCATGATGAAGACACTGCCTTTACCCCTATCTTATTTGACTTCGGCTGATACCGCCAATCATGATTTCAGCCAACCGGATCAAAAAATCTGCTCATAGCCACCTACATTCTAGCACAATGCCGGCCTAACACACTACCGGCTATTATTACAGAATCTGGTCCATATTTCACCGGCCGGCGATATGATATAATAAGACACGCTCCATGTACGCTGATAATCATACAGCTACCATAGAGGCCAAGCGACGATGGGTCATCCTCGGCGTCACCACACTAAGCTGCCTGGCCTTCGCCACCACAATGCAATCGGTACCCCCAATCCTGAGCCTGGTTATGGCCGAATTCAAGCTAACCTATGCCCAGGGCGGGCTGCTGATGAGCCTTTTTGCCCTGCCCGGGATAGCCATCTCCATCCCGGCCGGCATGCTCGCCGACCGCTACGGGCAAAAGACAATAGGAATTATATGTTTCGCCCTCATGATTGCCGGCACGGCCATATTCGCCTCGGGCAACTCTCTACCGGTGCTAGTTTTAGGCAGGGTGGTGGCCGGGGCGGGAGCTCTAACCATGCTGGTGCTGGCCCCCCAGCTACTGGCCCAGTGGTTTGCCGGGCGCGAGATGGGCACCGCCATGGGGGTATTAAATACCGCCCTGCCTCTGGGTACTATTCTGTCACTAAACTTCTTATCAATGCTGGGCCAGAACCTGGGCTGGCGAGCCAGTGCCTGGATTAGCGCCGCCGTGCCCCTGATAGCACTGCTGGTATTCATTTTCCTCTTTGCCCCGGCACCGGGCACCAGCCAGATAACCCGGCCTAAGGGCGAAAGCTTCCTTCAGAGCATCAGGCTGACCGGGATATCAATCTGGATTCTAGGCATTGCCTGGCTGCTATTTAACGCCGCCGTCATTTCCATGTTTACCTTCACCCCGGAATTCCTGCAGAGCGCCGGGTTAACCATTGCCTCAGCCGGCTTCGTCGCCAGCGCCCTCATGTGGCCATCGATAGTGCTCGGTCCGTTGGTCGGTTACGTGATAGACAAAATAGACCGTAAGCGGGCTATCATTGCCATCGGCGGCCTGGCCTTAGCCATTTTTATAGCAATGATTCCTACATCTACCAGCTGGATACTGGCGCTGATGATCATCGTCGGGACAGCCCAGATCTTGATACCGACGCCAATCTTCGCCCTGATTCCCGAAGTCACCAGTCCACAGAGGCTGGGGCTCAGCTTCGGCATATTCAATACCTGTCTTAATCTGGGGATAGTGGCCGGGCCTGTTGCCGTGGGCGCCATCAGGGATGCCACCGGCTCCTATCAGGCGAGCTACGCCCTAATGGCCGGGTTAGCCTTCTTGGTCATACTGGCTATGGCCGCCCTCCACTGGAGGCAAAAAAAGAAATAGAGCGCCGCTTTCAGGCCACCCCCGCTACTAAAGTACCAGGGGAAAAGGGGCAAATCCGGTGGCATTTGCCTTTATTTCTGCCCCGATAAGAGTTATAATAAGGGGTTATACTTAATATTGCCATTAATATTGCTATGGAAACCTGATGGTTTCCATTTTATAAGGAGTCTAACTTGAAAATACTGCTGGTTTATCCACAATATCCAGACACCTTCTGGAGCTTCAAGCATGTCTTGAGATTCATAAACAAGAAGGCAACCCTGCCCCCGCTGGGCCTGCTGACGGTGGCCGCCATGCTCCCCCCCGAGTGGGAGAAGAAGCTGGTGAACCTAAATACAGACACCCTGCAGGATAAGGACATCAAGTGGGCCGATTATGTATTTATCAGTGCCATGATAGTACAGCAGTCTTCGGCGCGGGCTATCATCAACCGGTGTCAGGCACTGGAGACCAAGACTATTGCCGGCGGTCCTCTGTTTACCACCGGTTGTGAAGAATTTGGCTTTGACGATATAGACCATCTTGTCTTGAGCGAGGCCGAAAACATCATGCCGCAACTGGTACAAGACCTGGAAAACGGCTCGGCCAAGCATATCTACAAAGCCGAGGGATTCCCCGACATAGCCAAAACGCCAATCCCGATGTGGTCGCTCATCGATATGAGAAAATACCACCTGATGTGTCTGCAGTATTCCCGCGGCTGTCCCTTTGATTGCGAGTTTTGTGATATCCCGGTAATCAATGGCCACAAACCGAGAACCAAAGACAAAGACCAGATACTGGGCGAAATGGAAGCCCTGTATCATGCCGGATGGCGGGGCATTATATTTTTTGTCGATGATAACTTCATCGGTAACCGAAAAAAGCTGAAATCGGAAACCCTGCCGGCCATCATCGAGTGGATGCAACGGAGGAAACACCCGTTCTCCTTGCTCACCGAAGCGTCGATAAACCTTGCCGACGATAAGGAGTTAATGAGGCTGATGACTGATGCCGGGTTCGACACCGTTTTCGTCGGTATTGAAACTCCCAATGAAGAAAGCCTTAAAGAGTGTAACAAGGCAGCCAATAAGAATCGCGACCTGCTATCCTCGGTTAAGACTCTGCAAAACTACGGTTTTCAGGTGCAGGGAGGCTTTATTGTTGGCTTTGATAGTGACCCGCCTTCAATTTTCAGACGCCAGATCAATTTCATACAGCAAAGCGGCATTATGACCGCTATGGTCGGCCTGCTGAATGCCCCTCCAGAAACAAGATTGTACAAGCGCCTGAAAGCGGAGAATCGAATACTGCCGGGCGGCACCGGGGACAACACCGACGGAACAATCAATTTTATCCCCAAGATGCCCTACGAGGCACTCGTTGACGGGTACCGGCAAATCCTGGATAAAATATATGCCCCCAAGCCTTATTACGAGCGCATAAAGACCTTCTTAAGTGAATTTCAGCCCCAAAGCCGGAGAGGCGGCCGTCCGCATCCCCGCCAGCTCATAGCCTTGATAAAGACCATGTGGATTCTCGGTGTGAAGGAAAAGGGGAGAAGACAATACTGGCAACTATTCGTCTCGACCTTGTTCCGAACTCCCCGGGCTTTTCCGCTTTGTATTAGCCTGGCCGTCCAGGGTTTCCACTTCCGCAAGGTCGCCGAGGAAATAAGTCTGACCCCTGTGCAAAGCATCGGAAGGGTGAGGGAGTAGGGGGAACCTTCCAACCTCAACTAAAGATAACCAAAGGGAAGCACCGGTGCTTCCCTTTTTTATTCGGCAGGCCCCGTTCCCCGCTGTGGGGCTCCCGGGGTAAGCCTGCAACTTTCAATGGCCTACATTATGCTATATGCTATAATTTAGGAGACATTCCATGCAGGTTGATAATCCAGCTGCTGCCATAGAGGCAAAGCGACGATGGGCCATTCTTGGCGTCGCTTACCTGTGCAGCCTGTCCTTCGGAATTTTAATGAACTCGGTACCCCCAATCCTGAGCCTCATTGACGAGGCAGGCTCAATAGAGCCTGCCTTTAATTTTACCCCCGGCGAGGTCTTATGATAATATTAGTAAAGGCAAGGATACCTACCCCAGTATTTAAGTCTATCCCAGCCGCCCCCAGGAGGTAAGAAGTGCCGAAGCATGTACTATTCGTTTGTGCGGTTAATCGGTTCCGGAGCGTGGTAGCCGAGTATTACTTGAGGGAGATTATCCAGAAAAGAAAAGGCGGGCCTAAGGAAATCAGGGTGAGTTCGGCCGGAGCTGGCTTAAGCCCGGAGGACATCCAGCTGCTGGCAGCACACGGTGAACACTATGACCGACCGGTCTTCGGGATACCCCCCTACCCTTATGCCATTGAAAGCATGAAAAGGAGGCAAATAGACATCTCCGGCAACCGCTCAAAAGAGCTGACCAAAGCCATGGTGGACGAGGCAGAGCTAATCATTGTATTTCAGGACAGCCAGAGAGACGAGATCTGTTCCCTCTACCCGCTAAGCCAGGGCAAAGTCTACATTCTTCAGGACCTGGTGGGCTACGATGGTTACGTTGTCAACATTGACTATTCGTTTCCCAACACTGCTCCCAGTCCCGAAACAAAGTCATTGCTTATACCCGAGCCCTGCCAGGAGGGAACCATTACCGAAATCACCCACATGCTATGGTGGGGCCTGGACCGGATTCTGGATTTCCTTAAAATATAGGGGTATGCCCCTGTAACCAACAACACTCAACTCCGGCGGAGGTAGAGATAATGAACTTTGAACTGACCGAGGAGCAGGTGATGTTCCGCAATATGGCACGGAAGTTTGCCCAGCGGGAAATGCTGCCCACGCTCAAAGAGTATGAGCGAGAGCGTAAAGTAAATTATGACGTTATTAAGAAGCTGGGTTCACTGGGGCTGATAGGAGTTCAGATACCTCAAGAATACGGCGGATTGGGATTGGATTATACTACCGCGGCTATTATCTGGGAGCAGCTCAGCTGGGCCAGCTGGACCCAGGCTTTGGTTTCCCTGGGTCACGGCCCACTTGCCGGAACCATAATCATGAACGCCGCCAGCGAGGAGCAGAAGCAGAAGTACCTGCCCCCGTTATGCCGGGGGGAGATAATTATAGCTATGGCCGCTGTGGAGCCCAATGTCGGCAGTGATGCCGCCGCCGTTGAGGCCACCGCCCGGCTCGACGGCGATGAGTGGGTCATCAACGGCACCAAGAACTTCATCAGCGCCGGCGGCATAGCCGATGTGACCCTGGTCCTGGTACAGACAGACCGGAGTAAGGGTACCCGCGGGCTGGCTCTTATTGCTGTTGAAAAAGGTGCCCCGGGCTTCTCCAGTGCCGCTATTGAGATGGTTGGCGACCGGGCCGGCGACCTGGCCAGTCTGGGATTTAGCAACTGCCGGGTGCCCAAAGACAATCTGGTTGGCCAGATAGGACGTGGAATCCAGGACAGCCTGGCTGGTATTGACACAGCACGCCTGTTCATAGCTGCTGGAGCTATTGGTATGGCCCAGAGTTGCCTGGACGCCTGCATCAAATACGCCAAAGAGCGCCAGCAGTTTGGCAAACCCATCGCCAGTTTCCAGCTGGTGCAGGAAGTCATAGCCAGGATGCAGGCCGAGACCGAGACGACCCGGTGGCAGGTCTATTACGCCGCCGAGCTTAAGAGCAAGGGGCTGCCCCACACTAAAGAGCTGTCCTCAGCCAAGTGGCTGGCCACTGAGTTAGCGGTAAGGACATCGGCTGAGGCAATCAGGCTACACGGTGCCTATGGCTGCACCGATGACTTTCCGGTAGCCCACCACCACTGTGACGCCGTGTTGAGCACCATACTCGGTGGCACTACTGAAATGCACAAGCTGACCATCGGGCGCAAGCTACTGGACATAAACGCCATAGTCTGATAGCCGGATATATCAAAGAGTCTCGGTGCCGAAATAGTACCGGGAAAGCTCGGTGAGATAGAGCAGCGGCCCTCCTACCCATAGCTGGGTAATCTTTATATCCCTGACCAGTTTCTCCATCCGTCCCTCCCTGGAGTAACCGAACGAGCCCATCAGGTCGAGGGCGCGGCTGGTCACCCTCCAGCCTATTTCGCCCACCGTCTTCTTGCAGGCATCGCTGACCACCAGGTTCTTGTAATCCCAGGGTTCGCCGTAAACTTCGGGGTGGTCAAACCGGTAGGCCACCGTATAGACGAAGGCTTCGGCGGCCATGATATCGGCGGCTATCTGCCCCAGCTCGTGGACGACGACGCCGTGCTCTTTCATAGGCCGGCCGGCAATCTCCCGCTGGTCAACCCACTCCTTAAGAATCTGGTAGGCCCGCTTCATGATGCCCACCGTTTTACCGGTGGTTGGCATGGCCCGGCCCAGGGTCTCGTTGACAATCAGCGATTTCAGATCCTCCATGGGGTCGGGGTGGGCGCGGTACTCCCTGGGCGTCCTGACGTTATCGAACCAGACGTCCCCGTTGGTATCGATGTTACAGCCCATCTTCATGTAGGGCTTGCTGGTGGTTATGCCGGGGGCGTGGGCATCGACGTATAGCTGGGCGATATTGCGGGGAAACTCCTCGCCCTCCACCCGGCAGAGGACACGATACAGGTCGGCGGTGCGGTAGGCCGACGGCCAGCGCTTGTGCCCGTTGATAACCCACTCATTGCCTTCCAGGCGGCAGGTGGTCTGCAGATACCTCCCCTTCAGGGCCAGGTCTTCCACCGAACCGCCGCCCTGAGGCTCGGTAAGGCAGGAGGCCAGCTGAAACGGCTTATCCCCGCACAGCTTGGGGGCAAACTCCTTAATCAGATACTCGTTGGGGGTGGGCGGGACAAAGGGCAGCACCCCCCATAGATTCATGGTAGCCTCGGTGGTAAAGCCAAGGTCACCCCTGACCAGCTCCTCGACCACCAGGTTGGCGCTGACCAGACTGTACATTCCCAGACCCCCGTACTCCTCGGGGATGAGGGTCTTCTGAAAGCCCAGGTCCACGTACAGTTTCTGCTTAAGGTCCTCAATGAAGGTATGCTCCTCTCTCTCCGTCCAGTCCCAGTAATCGTCAAATTCTTTTTCGTGGGGCAGGACTTCCTTATCGACGAATTCCCTGATGGTCCTGATGACCATCCTGTCCTGCTCGGTTATGAGGTGTTCCGGCCGCAGAAAATCATCGACTCCGCTGCACTTCTCCGTGCCAAAGGTCAAGGGGTCAAACATCGCTTTCGCCTCCTATGACTAAATTCGGGTTAGTTACCGCTAAATTTTCTAGGGTTGATTATACCTCATTGGCTCCCTTTTGGGGAAGGCCACTATCTGCCGCGGCGGCTGCCAATCCTCCCGCTAATTTTGCCCCCCGGGAAGTCTTGTGATAATATTGCCCTGGCAGCCCGGGATTGCTCTAATTAAGGAGGCTCCGATGAAACACTGTGCCATTCACCCGATACCGCTCTGGGTATCCCCCTCCGACAAGTCTCACATGACCTACTTCGCCAACTTCGGCCAGCCGCTCTGCGTCACCGGCTACATCTGGTACATCGAGGGCGGGGGAGAAAAGATACTGGTGGATTCGGGGGGAGACCCCGGACATTTAGCCAAAATCGGCATAGCGGCCCATAACCTGCAGAGCCTCGAGGCCGGATTAGATAAAGTGGGCATCTCTGCCAGCGATATCGACCTGATAATACAAACGCACCTTCACTTCGACCACACCGCCTTCGCCTCCCGGTTTCCCAATGCCCGGGTGATGGTCCAGAAGCGAGAGCTTGACTTTGCCCGGAACCCCCACCCGGTATGGGCCGGGCTCTACGACCCGAAACTATTCGACAACCTCAAGCTCGAGGTAGTTGACGGCGACTTTAAAATCTCCCAGGATATAAATATTCTATTTACCCCGGGACACTCGCCGGGCGGCCAGTCAGTTAGCGTGAAGACCGATAAAGGCACGGCCGTTATCGCCGGCCTCTGCTCGATAGCGGACAACTATAACCCGCCGCCGCTGCCCGACGGCAAGACGATACCGGCCATCGCCCCGGCCATACACAGCGACCTCTTCCAGGCCTATGACAGCGTGGTCAGGATAAAAGAGCTGGCCGATATCATACTGCCCATTCACGACCCGTCATTTTTGACCAGAAGCGTAATTCCATAGAGCATATAGACAAAATATAAACAAAAAGGGGGAAGACATGGCTTCTAACCAAGCAGACCTATCCGTATTCAAAAAGTTCAATTTTGAGAGCCCGCCGGTAGGGGTTAATTTTCTCTACCATAAACCTGACGGGATCGAGAGGCTGGACAAAAACCTGGCCTTCTGCCAGATGATTAGAGAGGCCCAGCAGAGACAGGCCCCTTTCTTCGCCGACCCGGCCAACCATGCCTGCGGCGCGGCAATGTACATACTGGGAGAAGAGCTCCCCGACATTCTTGAAGCCGGATACCTCGGTCCCGAGTACAAAATCTTCAAGGAAGCGCGGGTCAACAGCCGAATCTACTACAGCGGTGTACCCAGACTGCATAAAAACACCGTCAAATACGTCTCCTTCGCCCCGCTAGACCAGATATCATCCGACCCCGACCTTCTGATAGTTTTCACCGATAACGCCGGCCAGACCGAAATCCTGCTGAGGGCAATGAGCTACACCACCGGTAAAATTTGGTCCAGTAAGATGACCAACGTGCTGGGATGCGCCTGGCTCTACGCCTACCCCTACACAACCGGAGAAGTGAACTACATGGTCACCGGGCTCGGCTACGGCATGAAGGTGAGAAAGGTATTTCCCGAAGACCGGCAGCTGATATCAATTCCCTTTGACTGGCTGGCTACCATTACCCAGAACCTGCAGGAAATGATGTGGGTGCTACCGGGCTATACTGACCAGCGCGTCGAGTTCTACCAGCAGGTGTTTAAAAAACTGGGTCTCCCGCCGCCCCAACTGTCCCAATTTTGACGGCTACTTCAGCCGGGCCTTGATAACCTTGCCCGCCGGATTGCGGGGCAGGGTCTCCATGAACTCGACGTACTTGGGCACCTTGAAGCGGGCCAGGTGCTGGCCACAGAACTCCTGAATCTCCTCGGCGGTGGCCCGCTCACCCGGCTTGAGCACCAGGGCGGCCTTGACCTGCTCGCCGAAGACCTGGTCGGCCACGCCGACCACGGCCGCCTCCAGCACCTTGGGGTTGCGGTACAGGATGTTCTCCACCTCAATGCTGTAGATGTTCTCGCCGCCCCGGATAATCATGTCCTTCATCCGGTCCAGAATATAGGTGTAGCCATCTTCGCTGACCTTGGCGATGTCCCCGGTATGCAGCCAGCCGTCGACAATGGTCTGCCGGGTCGCCTCCGGATTATTCCAGTACTCCTTCATAACCTGACAGCCCTTCACCAGCAGCTCTCCCGGCTGGCCCGGGGGCAGATCTTTGCCCGAAGGGTCAACCACCCTGTGCTCCAGTATCGGCAGCGCCTTGCCCACCGAGCCGAGCCTGGCCAGGGCCTCGTCCAGGCTGGTGGTGGTGTGGGTCATGGCGGTGGCCTCGGTAAGCCCGTAGCCGGGCATAAGCTGGACTCCCGGTAACCTGGCGGCACAGGCCTTGAGTAACTCCTCGGGTGAAGCCGAGCCGCCGGCGGCAAACTGGCGCATAGAGCTCAGGTCGTAGTTGCCGAATTCCGGCTCGTTGAGCATCAGCCATAATATGGTGGGCACGGCCACCATGGTGGTCACTTTTTCCTCAGCGATAATCTGCAGGGCCTCCTCAGACTTGAACTTCCTGACAACCACCGCCGGAATGCCGGCGTATACCGCCGAACAGAAAGCGATGGCCAGCCCGGTGATGTGGAACAGGGGCACCACCACCAGTATCTTATCCCGGCCCACGCGCAGGTCACACAGCTGGGCCATATTCATGGCGCCAGTAATGATATTCCGGTGGGATAACAGCGCCCCCTTGGGTGTGCCCGTTGTCCCCGAGGTATACATGATGACAGCGCCATCCATCTCGTCCACCCTGACTTCAGGCGGCGCCTGTTCCCGGTCTTTGAGCAGCCCGGAGAAGGCCACCGTTCCCACCAGTGGCTCATCGCCGGTGACCAGGATATGCTTCACCCCCCTGGCTACCGAGGCAATTAAATGGTGGAACCCGGGTTCCACTATCAGCACCGCGGCGCCGGAATCGGCCACCTGGAAGGCCAGCTCCTCCCCTTTAAGGGCGGTGTTCAGCGGCACCGCTATGGCGCCTATCCGGGCCAGGGCGAAAAAGCTGATGGCAAAATCCAGCCCGTTCCTCAGCATTAAGGCCA
>Ga0315551_10002161_pt1 | contig 14524 bp, 17 predicted proteins | sample SalMarSW160290MG_FD_203678 | JGI IMG/M metagenome (GOLD analysis project Ga0315551, IMG submission 203678) | Salt marsh sediment microbial communities from the Plum Island Ecosystem LTER, Massachusetts, United States - Salt Marsh Sediment SW1602-90 ... | reverse complement strand
ACCACTTGATTCTTGAATGTCTAAACATATTTCCTAAGATACTCTTTAGCTTCGTTGACACTTTGGAAACCGTATTTGATCTCCTTGAAGCTCTGCCTCAATTTGATAACATCCTTTCTCACTTCAGCAGGCGTCCTCTTGTCCTTCACGACATCTAACATCAAGGAACACAGGAATTCTATGTCTCCTTCTTTGAAGCCTCTCCGAGTCACATCCTGAAAACCTATCCTGAGACCCGACGGATCACCACGGTTGTGCTGATTATCATAGGGCAGAAGATTCTTGTTCAAAATTATATTTGCTTCCTCAAGATTGAAGGCAATTTTTTTGCCTCCACCGTAATCTCGAACGTCAACAGCGATTTGATGTGACTGTGTAAAACCACTCTTTCTTCCCAGAACCTTCACACCATTTTCGAACAGATACCTGCCCGCAGTCTGAGCGTTCTTAATCGTCTGCTTAGCCAGCTCCTTACCATACAGTTTCAGTTCCAAGGCTGCTAAACCCAAGGCAGGAAGCCTCCCAAGATGGGTGTTTGAGGTAGTTAATGGAAAGATCGCCTGTTGCACCTTCTTAATCGCCTTTTTCATCCTTTCATCTTCACAATTCGCGAGGATAACCCCGCCTTGAGGTCCTGGAAAAGTCTTGTGGGTCGACGCAGTTATGAAATCTACTCCTTCTCCAAAAGGGTCCTGAAATTCTCCGCCGGCAATCAGGCCCAAGACATGAGCTGCATCATAAACAACGTAAGCGCCCGTCTCCTTAGCAACCTTTGCTAGCTCTTTAATGGGATGAGGAAACTGGAAGACACTGCCTCCGAAAGTCACTATGCCCGGTCTAGTTGCGTCAATTATAGTCGCAGACTTTTCCGGATTAATATTTAATTCGTCTATATCGTAAGCATGATTGACAGTCTCCAACCCCAAGACCCTGCCGGCTAGACCAGAGTAGTCATGGGTGATATGAGCTCCAGCGCTGAGGGGCAAAACCACCATCCGGTTATTTTTTGTCGCTAACGAGATGCCTTTAAAGGTGGCAAGATTCGCGTGGGTGCCTGAGACGAGCCTTACGTCAGCCCAGTTGCAGCCGAACAGGTCTTTCATCAGATCCGCTGCATAATTCTCGATTTGCGTCATGTATTTCTGTCCTTGATAATGCCGCGCTTTAACGTGACCCTCAAGGTCATTCTCTCCTTCAGCGTATCTGGACTCCAAATCCTGTGACAAGCTCAACATCTCCTCTACTGCCGGAGACTTGAGGCCCTCGCTTGCAATCAGATTTATGCACTCTTCTCCCCGGTAATGTTCATGGTTCTCGCTGGCATTAATTAGCCCAAGAGCCGACTTCAAAAAATCATCTTCCACCGCCCGCTTTCCTCCCAAACACTTACTCAGGGCCTTTTGTTGGTTTCTGAGCACTACCTTACTTATTTATATTTCTTTACACGAAAACTGCACCAACTGTTTGTAACTTCGAAAGGCTTCTTTTGATGATTTCACATGAAAAACTGCGATATATCAGCAGTCAATATTTTGATTTCATAAAGCTTTTCTTTATTTTTAATATCGATTTAAAGGGGTAAGCAATGAGTGAGAAGAAGCTTCACTATGGTGTGCGTCTAACCGCGAACCAGTTGAGGTACTTGAAGACTGTTGGTAAGCCTTCAGAATGGATACGGGAAGCAGTAGACGAAAAGAAAAGACGCGAAGAGAAGAACAGCAGATCAAGATAAACGAGGGGAAACAACGCAAATCAGCACAGATAATTTGAAGTTCGATCCTACGAACCTCCAAAATGAACCAAAATAAACAGGACTCTGCCACAAGTTTTTCTAGCTTTTCCGTTAAATGCATTTATCTTGTAACATAATTGCCCAAATGTGCTTGAAATTTCTGAACTCACCCACAACAATCAAATTCGTTAGAATTAATGGATAGTGAAAACCAAAAGATTTCTGTCGGAAAAATTCTCTTTGAAAAAGATTTTCCTCAAGAAAGTGTCGGAATCATTAAAGATTGTCGATTTTGTTCCGACACATTTTTATAGGTGATTATTGAAATCCTCTCATTGAGAGTGGTATTGTGTCGGGTTATGACGGTAAAAAACCGGAAACAAAAGAGGAATTCGTCAAGTTGCTAGCTACAGCCAAGAAAGAGGAACGGAAAATAAGGAGGTCTCGGGGGAGCAGGTCGACAAAACCGACAATTAAGGGCACTGCCGAGATTTTGGGGATTCACCGTGACACTCTGTATCAGTGGATGAGCGAGTTTGATGTTGATTTTTCGGATGTAGATGAGAGGAGACTATTTTTTGAAGAAGCCACGAAGCGCAGAGAACATACTTATCTGATTGGTGAGGCTTTGATGGGTGAGGGAACAGAAGTTGCCCATATAGATTTGCTGATTGGAGACAAGGAAGGCCCAGTTGGGGCAGCTTTTGCCAACGGCTTGTCAAACTTGTCTGCCGGTCACACTCCGCTTCTAGCAGTTATCAGACCGAATCTTCCACCTAAACCGCATACGCTTCTTGTGCCAAAGGTCACTGTGAAAAACATGGAGCAGACAGGGAAAATCTTTGGTCCTGCTCAGGCAGCCGTGGCAAAGGCGGTTGCTGACGCTGTCGAGGAGGGGATTATTCCGGAGGATAAGGTTGACGAATGGGTGATCATATGCAGCGTCTTTATTCATCCGCAGGCTAAGGATTACCGCAGAATCTATCATTATAATTATGGAGCCACAAAACTGGCTTTGACGAGAGCTTTAGAGAATTATCCTTCGCTGAAGAAAATTATGTATGATAAAGACAGGGCAATGCATCCGATAATGGGCTTCAAAGTGCCTAGGCTATGGAGACCACCCTACCTGCAGATAGCCCTCGACGTTCCCAACATAGAAAGAGTGAAGAAGATCATAAGCGAACTGCCGGAGAGCGACAGAATCATACTGGAGGTTGGCACACCTCTGCTGAAGAAATATGGCGTGAACGTCATCCGCGACTTGAGGAAAGTAGCTAAAGACATGTTCATCGTAGCGGATCTGAAGACGCTGGATGTCGGAAAAGTAGAAGTTGACATAGCCTTCGAGGAAACAGCCGACGCCGTTGTAGTCGCAGGTTTAGCAACCCCAGAAACTATCGACAAATTCATCAAAGAAGCAAAAAGGCTGGGAATCTACGCAATAATGGATTTGATGAACGTTGACGACCCTGTCGAGAAACTTCGGTCACTCAAAAGATTGCCTGACGTTGCGATTCTACATCGAGCCATAGATGCGGAGAAAACAGGCAAAACACGCTGGGACCTAATCAAAGAGATGCGGCAGACATTCCAAGGCAAGAAGTTTTTGGTAGCCGTTGCTGGTGGAATAACTCCTGAAACAGCGCCTGATGCGTTGGCAAACGGGGCAGACATCATCATTGTCGGACGATACATAACACAATCCAAGGATGTAGAGCGGGCAACCAGAGAATTCTTGAAGAGCACACGAGAGATGGCGGAAGACATAGACCTCTTCAGGGTGCACGTAGAATAAAAGGGGATAAACTCCCGTTCTATCCTCTTTGTTTAGTTCTTGGTTTTTTTTGGCTATCGCATCGATTTCTAGTAGCACCCCAGCCATGAGACCTGCTTGGGCTGTGGTTCGTGCTGGCGGGTTAACCTCAAAATATTTGCTGTAGACCCTATTGAAAGATTGAAAGTCGTTGAGGTTACTGAGGAACACCGAGGTTTTCACAACATCATCTAATGTTAGGTCTATGCTTTCGAGGATGTTCTTCAGCTTCTCTAGCACCTGAACTGTTTGCGCCTCAATTCCGCCCTCAATAACCTTTGAGGATTTCGGATCAATAGCAATTTGACCCGAAACGAAAACAAAATCGCCGCTGATTACAGCCTGCGAGTAAGGACCTACAGGCTTGGGAGCCTTTTCCGTGAAAACAATGTTTTTAGCCAATTATATCAATCCTCACTAAGGTTTCAGTTAGAAGACAATATATTATTTGGGAAAACATTGGTGTAACGTTATGTTTTAGGAAGCAATACTAGCTAAATCAAGTTTTTTACTTCTCATATTGGAGAAGGCAAATTGTAGTAGCCAACCTTTGGCAGTTAAAGTTCTTTTTAATCAACAATAGATATTTAACCTAGAAACCAGAATACTAGAAATATTGGTGAACAAAATATGCCTAAAATTAAAGCAACCGCAAAATTGGTTGAAAATGTTCAAACAATCGCAGATAACACGAGAGGTCACAGCGTAGTTTTGGACCTAGGAACCGCAAAAGGTGGAGACAACACAGGGCCATCAGCATTGGAGTTGACGATTATGTCGCTGGCTGACTGTGCAGTAACAATATTTGCCGACGTTTGCAAAAAAAGCAAAATTGAAATCAGCAAAATGGACGTCGTAGCAGAAGCGGAAAAGCCCGCGGACTCGCCTAAATTAACCGGTGTGAACCTGAAAGTCACAGTAACTTCCAAAGCGAGAGAACAAAAACTTAACGCTGTGTGGAGGAGAACAGAAGCAAACTGTCCGGTCGTATCTATCTTTAAGGATAACATACCGATAAAAGTCGAATTTGAAACAATCGCTGAGTAACTCTCCTTATTCAGCGAGTCATCATCCAAAAGGTTTTTTTAGCGACCTTTTTCAGTCGCGTTACTGTAGAGAAGCTGGTTGCGTATAGTAGGTTTGCTACTTTTACTTTCACTTGGGTCTGTTCCGGACGTTAGTGTTCGTTGAATCGCTTGTCTTTTAAGCCTCTTCGGTAGAACCGAGAGAATCGGTGAGTGTTTGGAGAGATTTCGTTGCCGAAGAGCCTTCCAAGATGTTTTGAAGCAGTGCCGGGAGACAACGAAAAGTTATGAAGGCTCAGATGAAACTTTGAAGCATATTCTACAAGTAGAGGAAACATTGAAGAGATTAGTGGCTGAACTAAACTAGCAGAAAGTTTTTTAGCTCCAGCGAAACCTGTCAATGATTAAAAGAACAGGGTTTATCATGAGATTCGTTGATGCTCACATTCACCTTGCAGACAGTAATTACGCACAGAATATTGGAGAAATCGTGGAAGAGGCAAAACGATTAAGCGTTTTTGCTTTGGTCGCCAATTCTATGGACCTAGAGTCAAGTCGTCAAAGCCTTCGGTTAGCTGAGGAGTATCCTGATCATGTGTATGCTGCTCTGGGAATTCATCCTTGGAACACAAAGCAGCTAAAGCCAAACGAAGTGCAGGATACTATCGATCTGATTCTCAGAAATGCAGAAAACAGGCAAAGAGTAGTGGCTGTTGGGGAGATAGGTTTAGATTCCAGTTACTCGGGAAATGGCGAACCCACAGAAATTCAGATGCAAGTATTCCATAGTATGCTTTCCGCGTCTGAGAAAACGTCTTTACCAGTGATAATCCATTCTAGGGGCACTACTAGCCAAATTGTGAGCCTACTCCCATCCTACAAAATCAAAAAGGTTCTTCTGCATTGGTTCAGCCAGCCCCACAGCCTAATCCCCACAATAGTGGATCGCGGCTACTACATCACCGAGGGACCGCCTTCAGTATTCTCAGACGGCATCCGAGAAGTCATTAGGCGCATACCCTTAACGAATCTTATGACAGAAACGGATGGACCAGTTCGTTTCAGGGGACCGTTTAAGGGTAAGCTGACTACGCCTTCTTTCATTCCCACTGTAGTTGAAGCCATAGCTCAGCTGAAGGGAAAAGAAAAAACCGAGGTTGCTGACCAGATTTTCCAGAATTTCATTGACTTTTTTGGGGTAGAAGGCGTAAGGGATAAAAGGCATGATGAGGGGACAATTCAGGACTAAAGGATGAAGGAACGGCTTACAGAGAGGATGTGGTGAAAAATGGGAAAAGTGCGTACTGAACAGGTGAAGAGGATAGCTCGAGAGTTGCTAGACCGTTATCCGAGCAAATTTTCAACGGATTTTGAAAAGAATAAACAATTTGTGACTGAACTCACAAACATTTCTTCAACGAAACTAAGAAACAGGGTAGCCGGTTACACTGCTCGATTGGCAGGCGCAACTTATGGTTCTGAAGCTGCCGAACCTGAGGAAGAATAGAGAAACTTGCGAAGTTAAAGAGGGCACTGTTCTCTTCCTTCTTCGTTAAGTTCTGTCGAATATTTTTTATAACCATTTACGTATCTCATGAATAAACGGAACAAACTGAAAAAGAGGGAAAACTGCTTGTCAACGATGGATGGTTATCAAAAAGGCTGGGCTAGCCGTTATCTCAGGGAGGCAAAGGCAGAGTTGACTGCGGCTAAAAAAACGCCTTACATGGCAGCAGGTTTTATCATTGAAGCCCTGACAAAAGCCCAAGCGGCTATTTATTATAGCTTGGGGGATCCCGCTTTTATCGTGCCGATAGTCCATGAGACCCTGCGAACTGGACAGAATGTTGAAGAGCCGATTTTGAACTTTCTCGTCGAGATCGAAAAAACCCTCCAACAATTGGCACAGGACCCTAAATCGGATAACGAAAAGACGATGGAGCAAGTGAATGATATAATTGAATTCACGTCTGAGATAGTGGAGCTTTTCGGAGGCGAAAGCTCGTAGTTTACGAGAGAGTTAAAGATGACTGTCAATGTAGAAGTTAGGTTTTTGGGGATATTCCAGCGGCTTTCCGGAAAAAAACGTTTTCAGATGAAGCTGGAGGAGCCGGCAACCGTTAGAAAAGTTGTAATGAATCTTACGGAAACTTTTTCATCCGAGTTCAAACGGGTTCTAGTTGACTCACAACTTGATGACCCCAGACCAAACGCTCTGATTCTCGTTGGAGGAAAGGAGATCAGCGTGTTACAGGGGCTTGAAACTGAGGTTAAAGATGCTGAGGAAATTGTTTTACTTCCGATGGTTCATGGCGGTTGATACCCTTCTCCAAGCAACTCTGGTTCATTCAAAGATTGCTAATTGAGTGGTGTAATGGTTCTCTAGTTTAGTCAATTCTACACTACTATAACCTGTTTATTTGTCTACGTGAAAACTTGCAATAAAGATGATGTGAAATGCGTGTTGACGGGCTATCCCCTTTATATGCTTAATATATACGCCAAGTAAGAATTCGAAATAATGTTGCAGGGTATCAAAAGCCTGTCAAAAATCGTTACCCCTATTTGGTCTTATGTTAACTCTCGTTTTGATAACCTATATAGATTACAAACCCTCATATGCCTGATTGCCCGAGTTAGGGAGCACGCTTGGATAGGTCGGCTAGGCACGGTTGGTTGCCCGGTAGTCGGCTATGGTCTGTCTCACGCGATCACATCAACGAGGCGGGTTGTGGCTGGCAACTGGATGGCTGATTATGCTTCGTTGATCTGCCTAGGCTTTGACCTAGCTCGGGCATTTCCATTTTTAGGCTAAACAGATGTTTTCTGTAATTTGCTACACTAGCGAGTGAATGCGGCTAACTGCTTTAATCAGGTAAAACAAAAAGAAATACGAAAGGGAGGTTAAACATTAGGGATACTTGTTGTTTACTCCATAGAGGGGCAGTTGCCTTGCCATAACGAAGGCATCTTCTCTGTCCGCATAGTAGTTTCTGGCCGTTCGCGCGATTTCAAACCCCAACTTCTTGTAAAGCCCTACAGCAGGCAGATTGCTTTCCCTAACCTCCAAGTAACACTCCTTTGCCTTGTAGTTCACCATGGCTTGTGTAGCTTCTCGCATTAGCGCATAACCGATTCCCTTCTGCTGATGATTAGGCAGGACAGCGATGGAAATCACATGACCCCTCTTTGTTATTCCCAGCAGTTTAAAACTCGGAATTCCGGTTTCGATGCGGCACATAACGTAGCCCACTATCTCTCCGTTGACTTCAGCTACGATGAATGTTTCTGGGAAGCGTTTGTACAAATTCATGAAAAATAGGGTTGTGTAGTTTTCGGGAAGACATTCTCGGTTTATCCGAATTACTCCTTCTAAATCAGAGGGCTTAAACCGTTTAAGTTTATAGTTAACTTCCAAAACCATGGTCAACCACTCATTCTCTCTGCCTTTCCGCTCAACCAACATCAGAGTTGAAATGGTTGTAAGTACACAAAAGTAAATATACCTTACTCTACGAAAAACAAGCCTTTGCTTCAACGTTTATAGAATCAGCCGCTTTTGCGCGTTTACTCCACTTTCTGTTCTTGGAGTCAACCATGAAATTGAAGAAATGTGATGAAAATAAGATTAGTTTCACTGATCTCTCCCCTCTCTGTAATCATATGTTGTGCCACATAGTTTAAAACAACTCATCGAGAACTCCATACTAAACATCGAAATGATAATTTAACCATTAAAAAAGGTGAAAGTTAGATGGAAGAAAATAACGACCTGAAAAACCTTCCCGGCGTCGGACCCGCCACAGCCAACAAACTCAAATCCTCCGGATTCACAACCGCAGAAGCAATTTCTGTGACTCCACCCAGAGAAATAGCGGAAAAGACGGGGATAGGATTCAACACTGTCCTTAACATCGTGACCGCAGCCAGAGAAAAACTGGGCGTCGACTTCATAACAGCGGAGGACTTGTGGAAAAAGAGACAGGACATGCTCAGGTGCTCCATGGGCTCCAATAACCTAAACGAGCTTATGGGAGGCGGAATCGAAACCCAAGCCATGACCGAACTCATAGGCGAGTATGGCGTGGGCAAAACTCAGATTTCTTTATCGCTCTGCGTTAGGGTTCAGCTTTCAGTAGAGCAGGGAGGATTAAGCGGAAAAGCTGTTTACATCGATACTGAGGGAACTTTTATTCCTGAACGAGTTTTCCAGATAGCTGAATCGCTGGGACTTGATCCCCACGAAACTTTGGGAAACATCTTTCTAGCTCGGGCCTACAACAGTAGCCATCAATGTTTGCTGACAGATCATCTCTTCAAGTTTTGTCCAGAAAACAACATAAAATTAGTTGTCGTAGACTCGATGATTGGACACTTCAGAGGCGAATATGTGGGCAGAGAAAATCTTGCAGAACGCCAACAGAAACTTAACAGCCAACTCCACAAGCTGCTGAGGCTAACAGAAGCATATAACTTGGCTGTCGTGATTACAAATCAGGTTCAGGCTAACCCTACAGCATTTTTCGGAGACCCTAACAGACCAGCAGGCGGAAACGTCATGGCACATGCATCCACGCATAGAGTCTACCTGAGGAAAGGAGGAAAAGGAACCAGACTCGCTACAGTTATAGACTCTCCTTACCTGCCGGAAAATAAGACGCGATTCAAGATTACAGAGAAAGGCGTTGAGGACGCAGAAGAATAACTATGTGATTCGTATAGTTGCCTCTTTGACTGTATTGTCCATTAATTGATATGCGGCTAGGTTGCCGCCAGTTGAAGACAGGATTAGCCAGAGGGCGTCCCCCCATAATTTCATGTATTTGAGGTCAATCGGCGAAGGGGCTGCTGGTGCTGGATGAGAATGAAACAGACCAATAAAATCTAACCCCTCTTCCTCCGCTTCAGTGAAGGCGGCAGCAACCTTTACGGGGTCTATTTCAAACCTCACTGTGGACTGTAACTCGTTTGGAGCAAACTCAACTTTTTCAACAACAGCTTCGTTCTGAGACAATTTTCCGAAGAGCATCGCACAAGCTTCAACTGGGTGCACCTTCTTTGCTTCTTGCTTCAACAAATCAACATGCCGACGCTGCAACTGCAAAATCAACAAACGACACTCCAAAGTTCAATGAAAGAATAGAGGTGTACACTGCTTTTAGTTTTTCAGTTTTCGATGCACTCGCAAGAAAAGGTTATTTAAAATGAAGTCCTACAAAAACTTGTAGCTTCAAGTTAAAGGTTGCAGGACGCTGTGACAGAAAAGAAACAGAAAAAGAAGAAGAAACAGAAGCAGAAGGTCGTTCTTAAACAGAAGAAAGCAGAAAGCCAGAAGTTGTTGGAAGTGCTTGAAATTCTAGAAGAGTTAGAAAAGGAAGAGAAACATGTAGATATTCAAATCTGTCCACGTTGCAAGAGTCCAAGAGTTCGCAGAGTCCGCTCAATGGAGGGAGACATGTCGGGTCACATGGGTATGTTACCTGTGAAGTTTGAGTGCCTCGATTGTGGTTGGCGAGAACGCTTAGTGATCAAAGCAACAAACAGGAAACTGGGCGTAAAAGAAGTTACAATAATAGCCGAAGCCTCAAACATCCAAGAAGAATAGTTTCATTCAGTTTTCTTTACGGGACTGGAAACCTTGTCTACGGCAGTTTCCGCAGATGGAGATGGTTTTGCAGGTTCTCTGGCGGTTTCTTTCTCTCGAGGGGCTGAAGTATGTTGCATAACAGATTTGGTCTTTCCAGTGATTGCGTCGATTACCAGTGCAATCTCCTTTTTTGTCTTAACGTTCCGGACAGTAACTTTGTACATCGGCTTATAAATTACAGCACGCTCGGAAACCTTAAACAATTCCTTGTGGATACACAAAATCTCGGAGGGTCGCTGGACAATTCTCGATTTAAGAATATCCACCTCTTTTTCAGTAGCCACCTCAGCATTTCCAAATTCTTGATCAATCTTGCTCAGAATTTTTTCAGGCTGCTCCTCAAAAGGTACAAAGGGAAGCTGCTCAAGTCCAACCTCATGCCACTGCCTGTCAAAAATAATGTGCGCCTTCGCCTCAAGTTTGAAACGACCTTCCCCATTCAGTTGGAGTATTTTACAGGGCATCTCAAGATGACCCTTCAAAGATTGGGGTCTTACCTTCTCGCCGAAAAATGTGAGTTCCTGCATTGTCTCGTCGACTTGAATGTTGTAGATCCAGTTCTTGGAGTAATCAATACTGTATTCTCCGTCAACAACTACGTATGGTTCGAAGTACTTGTTGATGGAAACAACCTGCACTTCCTCAGATTGGGGTTTCAGAAAAACAAGCTTACGGAACAGCTTGGTCTTCATCTTTTCGGCAGTTGCCCTTACTGCTTTGATGTCGATGCGGGACTTGTAGACAATAATCTTTCGTTCAGCTATTTCTTCTGGAATTGTAATGATTTTCGACAACGGTGACTCCCCTAGCTCATATCGTAGCATATTAGTTATCGTTTATGAACCCAGAGTCAATATTCGCCATCAATTCAAGAATATAGACGCTAACTTGCCGCAAAGTATTATGAAAGACCTGACCATCATTTCTTCATCCGCACCATTAACAGCGCCACTTCGCTTATGGAACGATTAATAAGTTCCACTCACACTTCCAAAAGTAGAAGATTTTTAGCAACAGAGATGGGAGCATGAAAATACACTTCACAGAAAAGCCCTCACTCAGAAACCCAACATTAATTGCTGCCTGGCCTGGCATGGGGATGCTAGCTAGGATGTCAGCTGACTACCTGATCCAACAGTTAGACGCGAAACAGTTTGCCGAAATCCGCAGCCCAAGCAACGACATCTACTTCAAGGATGGAATGGGAGAACTCAGCCAATACAAACACCGCTTTTACTACTGCAATGGAAAACAAGGTGACCTGATAGTTTGCAGTGGGGAGATTCAGCCCCAATCTTTAAGTGAAATACATGAGCTGGCCAACCAAGTTTTGGATGTCGCTGAGGAGTTTGGCGCTAAACGGGTCTACACTTTCGCATCCGTTCCCAACCCTCATGATGTGAAGCCACGCGTCTTTGGAGTGGTGAACAAGCCTGAACTCAAAGAGTTTTTGAGGGAAAAAGGTGTCCAGTTAGTCAGTGGGGATGGAAGGATCACGGGTCTTAACGGTCTCCTAATAGGCATCGCCCAGCAGAGAAAGATAGACGGCATATGCCTCCTTTGTGAAATAAGATACTTAGACATCCCCCAACCCAGATCAGCTCAAGCCGTTCTCAACACGCTAACCAACATGCTAGGCATAGAAATAGACACATCTGAACTGGAACGCCAAGCTGAAGAGATAGAGCAAAAAATAGAGCAAATCAGGGAACACAGAACCCCCCAAGAGGACAGAACAAAAGAGCCCCGATACATAAGCTAGGCGAAGTAACAACTTGCTTATCGTGAGTCTTCTCTGAAACTGCAGAATTATTGTTCATGGCGACTCCTATTCTATGGTCTTCAGGATATGATTTGTTGTAAAATAGAGTAAGATAGGCGTCTACACTGCAACACATTGTATTCAACTGTAAACACCAAATTTTATTACTAGTCACGTTGTAGATAGAGAAGTCTAATCGGAGTCTCAAGAGATGTCAGAGAAAACACAGGATTTTGTTGCCCTCAAAAAAGTCTTAGCGGAGATTCTTGGGGAGATTTGCACCCTGACTAATTGCCAAAGTGTCGGCATCAGACTAGAAAACAATGGAGACTACCCATACTACGTCTATGAGGGCTTCCCAGATTTCTTCATCCTCAAGGAGAACAGCATCTGCGCAAAAGACGATGACGGCAACTACATTCTAGATGAGAATGGCAGTCCATTTCTAGAGTGTATATGCGGAGACGTCCTCAAGGGAAATTTTGATCCGACGCTCCCATATTTCACAAAGAAGGGAAGCTTCTGGACCAACAGTACAACACGGCTTTTGGATACCACCACAGAGAAAGGGAGACTAAATCGAACACGAAATATGTGCCATTACAGCGGCTATGAATCGGTGGCTTTGATTCCCATGCGGGCAGATAACAGAACATTGGGGTTGATTCAGATGAATGATCCTCGTGAAAACATGTTTACGCCAAAAATGATTGAGAATTGCGAGTTTATAGCAGATCGGGTAGGGGCAGTTGTTGTCAACGCCATTGAGATTGAAGAGAAAATTAATGATGTTTTCGATTTGGTGAACAAGTTTAAGAGTGTCTAAAGTTAGCAGCTGTGTTTTACTGGAACATTTTCTATTGAGAATTGTGTCAGTTTATCGTGGGTTCTCATTGGGTTTTGGTTTTGGTCGTGTTACGTTTAAGGTTATTGCGTAATCGTAGACCCTTGTCGTAGCTTTCGTATCTGTCATGGACCTCAAGAAGGAAAGAATGTATTTTTCGAGGAAAACGCTCCATTCAGGTCCAAGGTCGTGTTGTAGGTGAAAGATGTCCTTGTTTCCTTGGGTATGATGGAAACATTGGAACCACCTCGCGAAATTTGGACCTCCAAGGTGTTCAGTCATCACGTAAACGAAGGATTCATAGTTCAAAGTGAGTCCCATGGAGTTCACGATGTTTATGGCATCTAAAGCTCCGGATTTGGTTCCTGCTTCAGCCAAACTTTCAACCTGAACGGTTTTTAGAATCTCTCGTAGGGTTTGCCGTGGAAAACTGGTGTCATTGTTCCGGTTAGACCACCTGGAGTAAAGGGAATATTTCCGGAGAAGCCTATTCAACAAAACGTTAACACTAATTCCCTGCCTCGCTGCTTCCTCCTGCAGAACGCTGTCCCACTCCTTTCTAATTCGGAACGTCCTTGTAATGGTCTTCTTGCGCGTACCGAAACGGTTAATTCTACTCAAAAATGAACAGCTTCCTTACTCTCCAAAATCAATGATAACCGATTTCAAATTAATACTTAAGGTCGAATTGATTTTAAAGATTTTACTGTTAAACTATACTTCGCGGGCGTGTTTTAGTATGTGTCCTGTTTCTGGCAGGATGAGTTTTGTCATGACAAGTTCGACTGCCTGCGGGGAGCCGGGAATACAGAAGACCACCTTTCCCTGATCTGTAACTCCAGCTAGGGCTCGAGTCATTATGGCTGCTGAACCAATCTCGTCGTAGCTCAGTTTCCTGAACAATTCTCCAAACCCTGGCAATGTCTTGATCAACAGGGGTCTCACCGTCTCAATCGTCACGTCCGTTATGCTGACTCCGGTTCCACCACACACTATGATAGCATCCACCTCTTCTGAGCCTATGGCATTGCCTACATATTTTCCGATCAGAACTCTGTCATCAGGCAAGATTTCCCTTGAGACTACACTGTGACCAGCATTCTGTAAAAGTTCAACAATCAAGTCTCCTGAGGGATCAGTGAAGGGTTTTCTTTCCTTGAGTTTCTGATAGCGAGATGAACTGGAAACTATAACTGCAAAGTTGAGTTTTCTGGGTGCCTCAGTTTTGTGTTTGCGGGCGGATTCGCTCATGCTGGTTTCTCCTTCACCTTGCGGACTACATGTAAGTTTTGGATGCTGGTGCTTGGATACTGTCCATCTGCATCCTTTTCATACTGTTTGGTCATATCCCAAACCGTTAACAGCGCCGTTGCCGCAGCGGCGAGAGCCTCCATCTCCACTCCTGTCTGTGCTCTGGTTTTAACGGTTGTTTCTACCTCCACTTTGGAGTCATCAACGATCTGCAGTTTAACCTCTACGCTGGTTAGGGGTAAGGGGTGACAGAGGGGAATCAGGGAGCTTGTGTTCTTCGCCGCCAAGATTCCGGCGACCTTAGCCACATGAAAGGGATCACCCTTCTCAACCTTTCCCGCTCTAATCAGCCTTATAGTCTCAGGTTTTAGCTTGATTGTTCCCTTCGCCTTGGCTTCCCTGTAAATCTCCGGTTTCGCGGTTATATCAACCATCGACATGTAAACT
>Ga0315551_10002159_pt1 | contig 14529 bp, 11 predicted proteins | sample SalMarSW160290MG_FD_203678 | JGI IMG/M metagenome (GOLD analysis project Ga0315551, IMG submission 203678) | Salt marsh sediment microbial communities from the Plum Island Ecosystem LTER, Massachusetts, United States - Salt Marsh Sediment SW1602-90 ... | reverse complement strand
CAGGAATGACGATGAGAACCCCCTACGGTGCAGGGGGCTAACAACCACTTAATTTTTAATCTTTTCAATTCGCGATTCTGGATGCTGGATACTTGATGCTGGATGCTGTATAATACAGTAAATGTGTTTTTCTAATCCTCCCTAAAAAACGATTTAACTTTTTGGAGAATTGATACAAATGCCGGATATTGCCAGTGGAATTTTAAAGCTTGATAAAAATGGAACGGGACGTTTGCTCAGTGCTGAAAGGTCGCTGCGGTCAAGTCCCAGCGATGTGATTGTGCCTGCACGGCTGATACGGCAGTATAAACTTGCCGAAGGGGCTGTAACGGCTGGTCCATTTGATGTGGTCAAGGGCAGGAAAGAATTGTCGGCAGTGGACTCGGTATGTGGATTAAAGCCGGAAGAGTTTCAAAAACGCAAGCCTTATAATGACCTTGTCGCTGTGAATCCTAACAAGCGGTTTAAGCTGGCGACATGCGGGGAGCGGAGTATGCGGATAATCGACCTTGTGGCGCCGATAGGAAAAGGAACGCGGGGATTGATAATATCGCCTCCAAAGGCAGGCAAGACGGTGCTGCTTGGGCAAATAGCAGATGCCATTATTTATGATGACCCCAAGACGCACGTGATCGTGTTATTAATCGACGAGAGGCCTGAAGAGGTGACGAGTTTTCGGCGGAAGGTAAATGGGGCAGAGGTTCTTGCAAGCACTATCGACGGAAGTATCGAGGAGCATATCGCACTTGCGGAGTTGATGCTTGCCAATATCAGAATTGAACTCGAATGCGGCAGAGATGTGGTGATTCTTGTGGATAGTCTGACGCGGATGGGCAGGTCGTTTAACCGCAGGGGGTCGGGAACGGGAAGGGTTATGTCGGGCGGAGTGGAGGTCGGGGCACTGGAGATACCACGAAGGTTTTTCGGGATGGCACGGAATATCGAGAACGGCGGGTCGGTTACGATTATTGCAACCATACTGGTCGATACCGGCTCGCGGATGGACCAGTTGATTTATGAGGAATTTAAGGGGACGGGCAACAGCGAGATAGTACTTGACCGTTCGCTTGCGGAGAAGAGGATATTTCCAGCGATAAATCTGGCTGCGAGCGGAACGCGAAAGGAAGAAAGTTTATACGGCGAGGAGGAAATGAGGAAGCTTGCTATGATGAGACGGGTGCTGTCGAGTTATAAACCCAGAGAGGTGATAGAATCGCTGGAGAAGCTGTTGAAAAAATATCTGACCAACGAAGAATTTCTGCAAAGTCTGTCGGGGTAAAAAAAATTTCAAATTAGCCGTTTGGGGTGTTCAAGTATATGCGCTTTTGATTGATCCCTTAGACGAAGATTGATTACGATGCTGCCGATAGGCCCTAGTTGCTGTTGCTGCCGGAGGCCGCGACGAGGGACAACGGTAAGTATGCCGCAGGCATACGAATAAAACAATCCGAACCGCAGGCAGCACAAGCAAAAGAGAATTTTCGATTTTCGATTGACGTTTTTCGATTGGCGATTTAGGATTAAAAACTTGAGACTTTTTACGTCGCCGTGCCCGTCTTCGTTTCACTACGCCGCGGTAAACCGGCGACGGCTAAACGACCCCCGAAGCAGGCTTCGGGGCTAAATAAGGAACAAATGAGTGAAATAAAGAAATTACGAGAGGGGTTCATAGTTGGTAGTTCATAGTTCATAGCAAGAACCGAAGGATAGATTTGATGGATGAAGTAAGAAAATTGCAACCGCCTTTAGATGATTCTGTCGTGCGTTCGTTAAAAGTGGGCGATGAGGTGCTCATTTCCGGCACAATCTATACCGCCCGGGATATGGCGCATAAAAGATTGTGCGAGGCGATAGCCGCAGGCAAGACGCTGCCCTTTAAGCTTGAAGGGGCGATTATATATTTTGTCGGCCCAACACCTGCCCGGCCTGGCAGAGTAATCGGAGCAGCAGGGCCGACTACCTCATCGAGAATGGACCCCTTCAGCCCGAAGCTCATAGCCGGCGGACTGAAAGCGATGCTCGGAAAAGGTTATCGCAATAACGAAGTCAGAGAAGCACTGAAAAAATATACTGCCATCCATCTATCAACCATCGGCGGCGCAGGGGCACTGCTTAGTAAGCACATTACAAAAGCAGAAGTAATCGCCTACGAAGACCTTGGAGCCGAAGCGGTAAGGAAATTAGAGGTCGTTGATTTTCCAGCTATTGTGGCATACGATTGCTATGGCAATAGCATTTATAAATAAGGAGCAATGTAATTGAAAGTTGCTTTACTTGGCCTATTACAATCCGGCAAGAGCTCGATATTCGCGGGGCTAAGCGGTAAGCCAATCCCGCCGCCCGGCTCAACTGCGATTGAAGAAGCCATAGTGGCCGTGCCGGATGAGCGGCTCGACTGGCTGACCGAATATTACAAACCCAAGAAAACGACCCACGCAACAATAGACTGTCTCGATTTGCCTGGGTTTAATTTCTCTGATGAGCATGGGCGAGCCGCCGCAAGACGGCTGATTAACCAGATAAGAACCATTGATATGTTTGTTCTGGTTGTGCGGGCCTTTGAAAACCCGGCAGTGCCGCCTTACCGAAGTAGCATTGACCCTGTCAGAGATTTAGCAGAGCTGCAAACAGAACTATTACTTTCCGATTTGGAGCTGGTAACAACGCGTATCGAACGACTTGAAAAGCAGTTGCATAAGCCAACCAAAAACCATGTGCACGATAAGGCGGAGTTAGAACTGCAAAAGAAACTGCAGGAGACGATAGAATCAGAAAAGCCGATTAGCTCCGCCATTGAGACCGATGAGCAACTTGAAATGATTAAATCGCTCGGATTTTTGACCTTAAAGCCGATGGCTGTCGCTGTAAATACAGGCGAGGACAAGCTGAACGAAAAATTCGATTTTTCAGGACACCTTGATTCTTCCGTACCGGCTCGCCGTGCTTACGCACCGTCGCAGCAGGTTATGACAATCTGTGCCAAACTACAATACGAGCTGTCGCAGTTGGATGATAAAAGTCGAGCGGAATTTATGGCGGATTTAGGTATTGCCCAATCAGCCGCTAACAGATTCGTCAATAGCTGCTATTCGGCATTGGGTTTAATCAGCTTCTTAACGATTGTCTCAAATGAGCTGCAGGCCTGGCCTATAAAACAAGGAACCACCGCCCTTGATGCGGCAGGCAAGGTGCACACCGACATTAAACGCGGTTTTATCAGGGCTGAGACCTTTAGCTTTAATGACTTAAAAGAGCTTGGCAGCGAAAAGGCCTTGAAAGCTGCCGGCAAAATCCGGCTTGAAGGAAAGGAATACATCGTCCAGGATGGTGACATTATTAATTTCAGATTTAACGTCTAAGAATAGATATGAAAGCAATTGTACTAACTGATATTCGAGAAATGCAGCTAAGGGACGTCCCTGAGCCGAGCATACAAAGGGATACTGATGTTCTGCTGAAAATTGAAAGGGTGGGTGTCTGCGGCTCTGATGTACACTACTATGAGACCGGCAGAATCGGCTCACAAATTATTGAATATCCCTTCATAATCGGGCATGAATGCTCCGCTACGGTCAAAGCCGTTGGCAGCTCAGTTACACGAGTCAAAGTTGGCGGTGCTGTAGTTGTCGACCCCGCAATATCGTGCCATAGCTGCGCTCAATGTAAAATTGGCAGAGAAAATACCTGTTATAATCTGGGCTTTCTTGGAACACCCGGCCAGGCAGAAGGCTGCCTGTGCGAATATATTGTGATGCCCGAAGAATGCTGCTATCCGACCAACGGGACAATTACCCTCGAACAAGCTGCTCTGTGCGAGCCATTGTCTATCGGTGCATATTCCGTCAAACAAGCAAATTTGCCGGAAAATGCCAATATCGCAATCCTTGGTGCAGGCCCAATCGGTTTATGCACCTTCGTCAGTGCAAAAGCTGAAAATGTAAACGCCTGCTATATGACTGAAAAAATCAAAGAGCGTATCGAGGCAGCTAAAAAAGCCGGTGCAACCTGGGTCGGAAATCCTAACAAGCAGGATATTGTCAAAGAAATTCTCCGCCAGCAACCTGATGGTCTGGATGTCACATTCGAATGTGCAGGCCAGCAGGAAACAATCGACCAGTGCGTCGAGCTGCTCAGGCCCGGCGGCAAGCTAATCCTTACCGGCATTCCGCGCTTTGAAAGAATCTCTTTGGCCATCGACAAAATTCGCAGAAAAGAAATCACTATAGTAAACATCAGAAGGCAAAACAAGTGTGTACAAACGGCCATGGATTTGATTGCCTCAGGCAAAGTCAACGTTGACTTTATGATAACACATAGATTCAAGCTTGAACAAACTCAGGGTGCCTTCGATATGGTCGCAGAATATCGTGATGGCGTGATTAAAGCACTGATTGAATTATAGCCAAAGCAGCTGAGCAATACCCCCTTTTCTGCATTTTTCCCTTGTATCAGTGGGTGCTATAGTCTATAATATATAAACAAAAGGTAATAATATACGAGCTACGAAAAAAAGGAGGATAAGACAATGAAAAGAATAGCGAAAATAACGCTTGGTTTGGGAATAACTCTGTTTTTAGCTGGGATGATGACTGGTTGCGGAAAAACCGAAATTGGGTATATTCTAACAAACCCAGAAAAGTATGTTGGGAAAGAAGTTACTATTGAAGGGTGGGCAATACACAATCTTTTTGAGATTAAGGAATATGAAGTAAAGAAAGCAAAGGCAGAAGAAGAATATGAGAGAAGGCGAGGATTACCACCGCTACAAAGAGGATTGCCGCCGGTATACGTTCGTCCTGAAGAGTTTAATTTTATTAGTAGCATTCACGGTTCCTCAAGGTGGATTGGAACAACAATAGCAGCGGCAGGGTTAGAAAGAAGTTCAGGTAATAAGAAGGCTGGAGTAATAAGCGCAAAGTATGAGATTTCGCCACCTGAAAGTGATAGAATGGTTAGAGCTACAGGAACAATTAAACTGAAAGAAGAATATGGAGACTTGACGCCAGTTCTTGTCGTAAAGTCGTGGAAGTATATTCAATCATCAGAGCAAAATGCACGTGAAAAGTATAAAGAACATATCATTAAATGATAAGAATGAATAAATTGGCCAAAATAACGGAAAAGGAAAGGAGGATAAGACAATGAATAATGCGTCGAAAAAGACATCGAGTTTCAGTCTTGAGACGAAGTTCTCATCTGACAAGGTAATTAGCACAGCGGTAAGATTTTTTTCTTCTTCAAAGAACTACAAGGTTCAATCTCAGAGTTCGGATTGGATAACCTTTGAACCAGCTAAGGAAAAGTATCCTGATTGGTCCCTGGCTATGTTGTGTGTAATAGGAGGATTGCTCATCGGCATCGGTATTTTTTATATCGTAAGGGGAAATGATATCTTGAATTCCTCGAAATCATTCTGGGGCTCTTCTTCTCTTACTCCGGCACAGAGAGGTATATTTGCTCCTATGCTCAATTTGTCGTCACAAGCAAATCAGCGTGCTTTGCTTACGAAATGGTGTGGAATTTTCGCTATAATAGGAGGGATTGTCAGTGGTATTGGTGCGACTTGGATGGCAATATTGTCAAAACTGCCTCAAAACATTACGATTACAGTTGAAACTCTCTCAGGGATGACTCAGGTAACGATTGAGCATCCTTCTCAGAAAAAGGTAGAAACATTGATAGGAGAATTGATACCTCTCTTACCTGGTTAGGCAGATAACCAATGGGTCTGAATGAACTTCATTCAGACCCATTTTTTAATAATTTATTATAAAATACATCAAAAAGAAGTGGGCCGCCCCTCAGTTCGTCAGTACTCACCATCCCAAGAACATAGATAGAAGACACACTCCGCTTGCTCTGCAATGGCAAGAAGGGATTTTTTCTTGTTTGCGGCTGAATCTGGGATTAAAATCGGCCTTTATGAAAAAGGCAAGCCCGCCGCGGCGGGCAAGTATTATCAGTATCGGCAATGAGCTTCTTAACGGTCAAACCGTAAGCACCAACACTGCATACTTAGGTGAAAGATTATTTAGTATTGGCATACCTGTTGTAAGTTCCTATACCATTGGTGATGATATTGATGCAATTGTCCGAGCATTGAAATTAGCAAGTAACGATGCTGATGTTGTATTGTCAACCGGCGGACTGGGCCCGACCGATGATGATTTGACCCGCCAGGCGATGGCGAAGTTCTTAAATAAAGAATTGCAATTGCAAGATGAGCTTCTGCAAAAAATACAGGATTTCTTTGCCAGCCGAGAACGCCAAATGCCTGAAAATAATAAAGTCCAGGCGTATATACCAGCAGGTACAAAAGCCATCACCAACAATCGCGGAACAGCGCCGGGAATTATGGCCAGGGTAAGGGCGGTTCGCGAACCGCCCCTACTTGTTGCCCTACCCGGCGTGCCATCGGAGATGAAGCAGATGTTTGAAGAATCCGTTCTGCCAGAGCTAAAAAAACTTTCTACCGGCCAGGCAGTCGTGATACGAAAACTAAAATGTTTCGGTACAGGTGAATCGAACATCGCCGAATTACTCGGTCCACTTATGCAACGAGGCAGGAATCCTCTTATAAATTGTACTGTAGATTGCGGTGTAATTACACTAACAATCATCGCTACCGCAGACGAACAGCAAAAGGCCCAACAACTGGCTGAAAAGGACGAAAAATCGCTGCGGGATAAACTTGGAGAGCTAATTTACGGTACGGGTGAACAGACCTTATCTGAGGTGGTGGGTGAGAAATTAGCCCAGCAGAAAAAGACCCTTGCCGCAGCTGAATCCTGCACAGGCGGCACTTTAGCGAAGCTGCTGACCGATACTCACGGAGCAAGCAGGTATTTCACATGCGGCTGGGTTAGCTATAGCAATGCTGCCAAGACCGTCGAACTCGGCGTGCCAGCTGATTTGATTGAAAAATATGGAGCCGTCAGTGAGCAGGTCGCTCAGGCAATGGCTCAATGTGCGAGGAAAAAAGCTGCAACAGATTTTGCAATCGCCATAACCGGCATAGCCGGCCCAACCGGAGCAAACAAACAGAAACCGGTTGGCTTAGTATACATTAGTGTAGATTCCGATACCGGCTGCGATACCCAACGCTACATTTTTTCTGGTGGTAGAGATTCCATACGGTTTCGAGCAGCTCAAACAGCCCTAAACATGCTCCGATTAAGCTTGAAGAGTTGACTGGCTGGGTTGATTATGTTATAATAAGCTGTACTGAAATTAACAAAATGCACGGTTAATATGGCTAAATCTCGCAAACATTTAGGCGAAATTCTTTACAAAGCCGGCCTGGTTAAAAAGAATGCCCTCATCGATGCTATAAAGACATCGAAGGCCAAGAAGAAGCGGCTCGGAGAGGTATTAGTTGAGCTTGGCCTGATAGATGAGGATACTCTTACCAAGGCAATCGCAAAGCAATTTGGCCTGAAGTATGTAAATCTGGATAAAACTGACATTCCATCCGACGCAATGGGCCTTATCCCGGAAGACCTTGTGAAAAAGCACAATGTTTTGCCTCTGGGTATGAATAATGGCAAATTGAAAGTTATTATCAGCGACCCAATGGATTTGGACATGATGGATGCCATTAGATTCCGCTCAAATGCCGAGCTGGAGTGTTATCTCGCGAATCCTGCGAAAATTCGTTCCTATATACAGGATTCGTACGACAAAGTAGAAAAACAGGAAGATGACCGCCTAAGACACAGTATTGACGCAACTGCTGCCGAGCTTGCTGAGGTCGGTCACGAGTTACAGGCTGAAACGCTCCTCGCGCAGGCCAAAGGCGGCGACCAGGAAGGCCCCGTCATCAGGTTGGTAAACCTGATAATAGATAATGCCTATTATATGCGGGCAAGCGATATACATGTCGAGCCTATGGCCGATAGAGTACGAATTCGATATCGTGTAGATGGTGTCTGCCTGGAAAAGGATAATATTCCGAAGAACATGCAGGCACCGCTGATTACCCGACTTAAAATTTTATCCGGCATGGATATTGCCGAAAAAAGATTGCCTCAAGACGGCCGTATCAAACGTGAAATTGGAGATCAGGATATCGATTTTCGTGTCTCGGTTTTACCCGGCTACCATGGAGAAAGCGTTGTATTGCGTATTCTACGACCCGATGCGGTAAATATCGGCATCGAATCACTCGGTTTTGAACAGGACAATTACGAGCAATTTCAGCAGATAATTAAAAGGCCTAATGGCATCTTTTTGGTTACAGGCCCTACCGGTAGCGGCAAAACAACAACCTTGTACGCAGCATTGCAGGAACTTAACAAGCCGGACAAAAAAATCATAACCGCTGAGGACCCTGTGGAATACAACTTCTCCGGAATGAATCAGTGCCAGGTCAAAGAAGAGATCGATTTGACATTTTCAAGGATTCTGAGAGCAATGCTTAGACAAGCCCCTAATATCATACTCATCGGCGAAATTCGAGATGGCGAGGTCGCAGATATTGCAATTCAGGCAGCACTCACAGGCCACCTGGTTTTCAGCACTTTGCACACCAATGATGCACCAAGCGCGATTACGCGTCTGATAGATATGGGTGTCAAACCCTTTCTCGTAGCAAGCTCGATACAGGCCATTATGGCACAGCGGCTTATAAGGGTCATTTGCGATAAGTGCAAAGTAGTTGATGAAAATCCGGACCCATACTATTTGCGATTGCTCGATATCAGCCCTGAAGATATCGAAAAACACCCCATCTGCAAAGGGGCTGGATGCGCTCAGTGCCAGCATACCGGTTTCAAAGGGCGAATCGCTGCATTTGAGATGTTTGAAATGAACAACGAAATCAGAGAACTGGCCTTTGCAAAGGCACCTACCGGCGAGTTGAGAAAGGCAGCTCAGGCAAGCGGAATGAGAACACTAAGAGAGGATGGGAGGATCAAAGTATTAAAGGGGATAACCACACCGAAGGAAGTGATAGAAATAACGCAGACGGAGATGGAAAAGGTTTTAGCAGAATAAACAAGTATTTATTGAGGGTTCTTAAATGGCAACAGTTAATATGGACAGGTTACTCCAGGCCTGTATTACACAGGGGGCATCAGATGTACATCTTGTTGTAGGCAGGCAACCGATTTTGAGAATCGATAGTCGGCTCAGAACTTTGGAAACCAAGGTTCTCGAACCTGATGATACCACAGCTTTAATGAAAAGCATTACTCCAGACCGAAATCAACAAGAGCTTCAGGAAGAAGGTGGGACCGACTTTGGTTTTGCATTTGGCGACCAAGGCAGGTTTCGTGTCTCTATATTCCGACAAAAAGGTAATATCTCGCTGGTCTTACGTCTTATACCAAACAAATTATTGACCTTCGAGGAAATAGGTCTACCTAAGATTTGTGCTGCTTTGTGCCGCAGGCCAAGAGGAATGTTTTTGGTTACAGGACCAACCGGATGCGGTAAAACTACTACCTTGGCGTCTATGATAAACTATATTAACGAAAACTTCGACCGCCATATCGTAACTGTTGAAGAACCGATAGAGTATTATCATCCGCATAAAAAATCTATTCTTAATCAGCGGGAAGTCGGTGTTGATGTGCCGAGCTTTGGCGAGGCATTAAAGCGTGTTTTAAGAATGGACCCGGATGTAATTCTCGTCGGCGAATTGCGGGATTTGGAAACCATTGAATCAGCCATTAGAGCTGCAGAGACAGGCCACCTCGTTTTTAGCACCGTCCATACAACAAGCGCTGCAGGAACAATTACCAGAATGATTGACGTTTTTCCTGTAGACCAACAAGAGCAAATTCGCATTCAATTAAGCAGTAATTTGATAGCGGTCTTGAGTCAGGCCCTGTGTCCTTTAGCTACCGGCAGAGGAAGAGTTGCTGCCTATGAGTTTATGGTCGTAACTCCTGCAATTGCAAATCTTATCCGCGAAAACAAGACTTATCGAATCGATTCCAGCATCCAAACAGGCAGAAAGTTGGGAATGCAGCTTCTCGACGAGCACCTTTGGCGGCTCTATGACGCCGGCAAAATCACACTCGAGGAAATGGTCGACAAAGCCCGCCAGCCGGGTGATTTACAGGACAAAGCTATGGCCAAAATGGCAGCTGTGAAGGGCAAGGGCAAAAGAAAAGGGAAAATAATGAAAGAAATGGAGGACTTAGGACCGATCCTTAGATTATAATCGGCTGTTTCCTGAGCTAATTAGGTCAACTCTTCTTGGATATCGTCATTTTCTAAAATTTTTTTCTCTAAATCTCAGTTTGTTTTTTCATGTATACCTTTTTTGACTATTTTTAATATAATTTACCCAGGTTGACTAATCTTACACATAAGCTCTTTGGTTTCATACCGTTATACTGTCATAAAAGTCATTTTTTATCGACCTTTTTTCCATTAATACCCAATTTTTTCGCTGAAAAAGAAGGATTTCCATATTCACCTAACCCACATTATTTAGCCAAAAACGGGCATTTCCAAAGTCCCATTAACCATATGTCCAATCTATAATTTATTTGCTAAAAAGCGTTTAATATGGTATAATACAATTGAATTGGAAGAAATCACTATAGGGGAAACACAAGTGGCAAAGGTAAATACAGCCAAAACAATGCCTCCTGTAGAGCAACTAAGAGGCAGAACACTCGGCAGAATACTTATAAAAATGGGCATTCTCAACAGAGAAAAAGTCCATGAATGCATAAAAGTCCAGCAGCAGCGTCACGGTGAGGTTCAAATAGGTCAGATTTTCCTTGAGTTAGGCCTGGTCGATGAGAAACAACTACAGCTTGCCCTGGCTGCGCAGCGGGGAATGGAGTATATCAATCTGAACGATTTTGACATCTCGCCTGATGTAATAGAGAGAGTGCCGGCACAAATGGCAAAGACATATCACATCATGCCAATCGAATATAACAAGGAGAGAAATGAATTGAGTGTGGCCCTCGATAATGCTGATAATTTCAGAGCAACCGACGATCTCAGCACGCTGATGGGTTTTAACGTAACAGCGAAGCTAACCGACCCGGAGGCATTGGAAAAGACATTAACCAAATACTATGAGACACAGCAGGACGAAAACATCAACGAGCTAATAGATGAAATTCAAGGCGATAGTTTCCTTGCGGAATTTGAAGGCCGGAACCAAAGCATTGACTTGGACGAATTAAAGGAGCTGTCCGAGTCAAATCCTGTCAAGAAGCTGCTAAATCTGGTTTTGCTGCAAGCAATTCGTGATAAGGCCTCAGATGTTCATTTTGAGCCGTTTGAAAATGAATACAAGATGCGCTACCGTATTGACGGTGTGCTTTACGAGATGGTTCCTCCCCCAAAGTACATTGCAGCGGCGCTAAGCTCGCGTATCAAGGTTATGGCTAACCTGGATATTGCGGAGAGACGTCTACCACAAGACGGTCGAATCTCACTTACGGTTCAGGGCAATCCTGTTGATTTGCGTGTCAGTGTATTGCCAACGATGTTTGGAGAAAGCGTGGTATTGCGTGTGCTGGACCGCAGCCAGGCCAAGTTTGATTTAGCCCGACTCGGTTTGAGTAAGGAAGACCATGAATTAATCCGCCAGCTTATCCGCAAACCCAACGGTATTATAATCGCAACAGGTCCCACCGGTTGTGGCAAAACAACCACTCTCTACGCGGCCTTGCATGAACTTAATAGTGTTGAATCAAAAATAATCACTACTGAGGACCCTGTAGAGTATGACATAGACGGACTTATTCAGGTTCAGATTAAATCAGATATCGGCCTTACTTTTGCAAGGTGTCTGCGCTCAATCTTACGTCAAGACCCCGATATGATATTAGTCGGCGAAATCCGAGACCTTGAAACGGCGGAAATTGCGGCGCAGGCTTCTCTGACAGGCCATGTGGTGTTCACAACACTGCATACAAATGATGCTCCAAGCTCGATAGCACGACTTTTGGATTTGGGGGTTGAGCCGTTTCTTCTCACCGCTACGCTTGAGGGTATTATTGCCCAGCGACTGGTTAGAAGGATATGTGAAAACTGCAAAACGGAATTTGAGCCGAATGAAAAACAGTTGCAGGAATTACAACTTACACCGGATGACATCAAGGATAAGAAGTTTTACTACGGTCGAGGCTGCAGCAAGTGTAATAAAACCGGCTATAAAGGCCGAATAGGTATCTTTGAGATTATGGTATTTAACGACGAAATCCGTGACTTGATTATGAAACAGGCCTCAACAAGTGTTCTTCGTGCTGCTGGTCAAAAAGCAGGTATGAGATTGCTGCGCGATAATGGTCTGGCAGTGATATATAACGGCATTACCACTATAGACGAAATAGCAAAAGAGACAATGATGGAGGAAGTATAAGGCAAAGTAACCCTTTATGGGTCGGGTTTCAACGAATAGCCGTTGAACCCGAGGAGGTATAAAAGATGGCTGTTTTTCAATATACGGCATTAGATGCACAAGGCGTTGAGATAAAAAACGAAATTGAGGCGCTTAGTGAGAAGGAAGCGATAAGTAAGATACGTAATATGGGGTATTTCCCCACAAAGGTGCGTACTCGCGTGGGGGCAAGGAGAGCTGGGGAGAAAGCTGCTGCCAAGCCGAAACCCAGACGTGGTGCCAGCGGTAAGGTCAAAGCCAAACTCGTAACGCAATTCGCACGACAGCTTTCCACGCTTCAGGATGCGGGTCTGCCGATTCTGCGTTCGCTTCGGATTCTTGGGGAACAGCAAAGGACAGGAACGTTCAAGAAAGTCATTGGTTATGTAGCCGATGATATCGAGGGCGGCTCGACACTTTCAGAGGCAATGAGCAGATTTCCGAAATCTTATAACCGTCTGTTTGTCAATATGGTAGCGGCAGGTGAGGCCGGCGGTGTTCTTGACTTGATATTGGCACGACTTGCTGACTTTATGGAAAAAGCCCAGAAGCTAAAAGCCCGGGTCAGGGGCGCAATGATTTATCCGGCTGTAGTTTTGAGTGCCGCTTTCGGTATTCTCATGTTGTTGATGTGGAAAGTGATACCCACATTTACCGAAACTCTGACTGACATGGCAGAGGGTGCGAAACTTCCGAGGATAACTCGAGTAGTTATGGGAATAAGTACGTGGATAGCAGAACAATATGGTTGGGCCGTTCTGATAAGTATACCATTTATAATAGTTTTTCTGCTGCGTGTGGTAAAAAAATTCCGCGTCGGCAGGTTGATTCTGGATAGCATTAAATTGAAACTGCCGATTATTGGCCCGCTTACCAGCAAAATATCGGTTACTCGCTGGACCCGAACGCTCGGGACACTAATCGGCGCAGGTGTCCCTATTTTAGATGCTATTAATGTTACACGTGAGACAGCAGGAAACGAGGTTTTTGCCAATATGCTTGGTAATGTTCACAATTCCATCAGACAGGGCGATACGTTTGCCGCGCCGTTGCGGCAGTCCAAGACAGTTGACCTGATTGTATCCAATATGGTCGGTGTTGGTGAGGAGACAGGTGACTTGGATAAGATGCTTCTGAAAGTGGCTGACAACTATGACGAGCAGGTTGACGTGATGGTAGGGGGGCTGATGTCGATGCTTGAGCCAGTTATCATTATTGTGCTCGGCAGTATGGTTATGACTATCGTTATGTCAATATTTTTACCTATGGTAACAATTATCCAGTCGTTGAGTTCCGGCGGCGGGTAATGTAAGTCGCCGACGCTCCAAAGCTATGGCGACGGAGCGAAGTGATTGAAACTGGAATTTTATTAACAAAAACTTTTTTAGCTGAAATTAAGGAGAATAAAATGAAACGAATCGACAAAAAAACCAACAAAAAGGAGGCAGCCTGCTCCGCCGTAGTGGCTACGAAGGCCGGATTTACCATTATTGAGCTGCTAACGGTGATGAGCATTATTGTAATTCTGATTGGTCTTTTGGTGCCGGCCCTGAGTATGGCCAGGCAGTATGCCAAGAAGGTGAGGCAGATGGCCATGTTCCACAGTATAGAGGCTGCATTGGAGCTTTTCAATAATGAGTTCGATGGCTATCCGCCCTCCGGGGCTTTGGACTCAGCAACTCCGCCAGAGTCTTACTGTGGCGCGATGAAACTCTGCGAGGCGATGATGGGCCAGGATATGCTGGGCTTTCACACGAATTCGGTTTACAGAAGAGATGGAACAATAGATGGCACTATTAACACTCAACTGTACGGTTTAGCTGTAACTGACACTGAATATGAAAATAACTTAAAGGCCAGGAAAGGGCCATTTCTGCCTTTGGAAAGCGCCAACGCCTACCGGATGGCAGATATATACACTGATGATGATTTAGGAACAACATTTGACCCCTGCAACTTTGTTTTGTGCGACGTATATACACGAACGATGCAAAGGGGCAAAAAGACCGGTATGCCCATACTTTACTATAAGGCAAATACAGCCAACGATGGACACTATGACCCGGATAATCCAAGCAATCCGCCGTCGCTGCCAACATCACCTAATAACGATGAAGGTAATATTTATAATTACTTCGACAATCATGATTTGGTCTATCTTGGCAAGCCATGGG
>Ga0315551_10002155_pt1 | contig 14548 bp, 10 predicted proteins | sample SalMarSW160290MG_FD_203678 | JGI IMG/M metagenome (GOLD analysis project Ga0315551, IMG submission 203678) | Salt marsh sediment microbial communities from the Plum Island Ecosystem LTER, Massachusetts, United States - Salt Marsh Sediment SW1602-90 ... | reverse complement strand
AACCCGGCAGGCCATTGAAGCGCTGCAGCTGGGGTGGGCCGAGCTCCAGGAGGCGCAAGCAGCCGTTGCCCAGGCCGAGGAAGAGGAAAAAAACGCGAGCCGGGCATTCGAGCAGGAACTGCTGATCCGGGAGCAGCGGGATATGACCCGGATCGCCCTGCTGCTGAAGCGGCTGGCGCTTTTGCAGACGGAGTATTCCTTTGAGCTTGCCCTCTATGAGCTGGAATCCCTGGTGGGTTTTCCCTAGCCCTCGGAGGTGTCTCTGCCGATCAACTAACTAGAGGAGGGTGAGGCACATTTCCAAGGCAAAGAGCAGGACAACGTTTCTCTGTACGGTCTGTCAGCACGAGGAACCGAAATGGCTCGGGCGTTGCCCGGAATGCGGAAGCTGGAACAGCTTCGAGGAATCGGTGCAGAGCTCTTCCGGGAAGAAAAGCAGGGAGCGGGCTGACAGCTTTCCCCAGCCCCTGTCCTCCATAGAGACCAAAGAAGCCCTGCGGCTGGACTCCGGACTGAGCGAGGTGAACCGCGTTCTCGGCGGGGGGATCATGAAGGGCTCGGTGGCGCTGCTGGCCGGAGAGCCGGGGATCGGCAAGTCGACGCTGATGCTGCAGCTGGCAGCCGGTATTCAGAGCACGGGGCGCGTTCTCTATATTTCCGGGGAAGAATCCCCGGTGCAGATCCGGCTGCGGGCGGACAGGTTGGGCGCATCCGGCAGCAGGATCGAGATATTCTCGGAAACCGAGCTCTCCGCCCTGCTGCGGGTCTGCCAGAACGTCAAACCGATCGTGGTGATCCTGGATTCCATCCAGACAGTGTATTCCGAGGATATCGGCAACGTGCCCGGGACGGTGAATCAGATCAAGCTCTGCGCCCAGGAGTTGATCGACTGGGCAAAATCCCACGGAGCAGCGTTGTTCCTGGTGGGGCATGTGACCAAGGAGGGGTACATCGCAGGGCCCAAGATCGTGGAGCACATGGTGGACACGGTGCTGTACTTCGATTCGGGCAATGCCGAGATACGTATTCTCCACTGTGCGAAAAACCGCTTCGGGTCGGTCGATGAGATCGGCATCTTCGAGATGGGGGAGAAGGGGCTTGATCAGGTAGAAAATCCGGCATCGGTGTTTCTCTCCAGTCGGGTGGGAGAGCAGCCTCCCGGGATAGCCGTGGCGCCGGTGTACGAAGGATCCCGAATCCTGCTTGTAGAGATCCAAAGTCTGGTCGTGCCGGCCAAGGGCGGCGTATCCAGGGTTTTTTCCGAACGAATCGACTCGGCCAGGGTTTCCCGCATGGCTGCGGTGCTGGAAAAACATCTGAAGGTTCGGCTGTCCGATCAGGATATCTACGTCAACGTCGGGGGCGGGATACGCATCAGCGAAGTCGGGGTCGACCTGTCCCTCTGCCTGTCTCTGTATTCGGCCCGAATCAGCCAGCCGATTCCCTCGCTCACAGCCATTGTCGGGGAGATCAGCCTGGCCGGGGAGGTGCATCCTGTCGGCCATATGGACCGCCGTATTAGAGCGGTGCAGGAAATGGGGTTTTCCCGGCTCATTTCTCCTCCTCCGAAAGAAAAAGAATTGAAGCTCCCGGAGTTCTGCTTTCCCGTTTCTTCCCTGGCCGAGGCGGCCAGAACCGGATTTCAGTCATGAGAGCACGCGTCGGCAAAGACAAGTTATCTCTGGCTCTCCTCCTCTGTGTTCTCATGGGGTCGTTTGTCCTCGGACCGCTGGGATCCGTTTTCGCCGAGTTCGATGAACCGCCCCAGGGGACGGAACCGGCAGGAACTCAGCCGACGGAGCCGACCATGCACCGTGACGGAAACACGTTACGGGGACGGGCTATGGACGCCGAGGGCAGTCTCGATCCGCGGGAAAGCGATCGGGAAACCGCTATGATGGATAATCTCCGACGGGGCGTTCTCCTATCCGTTTCCTGGATCTTTCTCGTCGTGGGTCTGATCCTGGTCGCCCTGACCTTGCGGAGAACCTACATCTGGCTGACGGCGGTGCGGAAGGCCAGGGTACCGCCGACGCGATACTTCAACCTTCAGCTCCAGGTACGAGGTCGGGATGGAGATATCGGCCTGCACAATTTCGACTACTACCCGGTGGTAGTTGCGGCTTCCGGAACTGCGGATCTGCTGCTTCCCGATGTCGCGGACTCCCGAGCGAGATTCCGCATCGATTACCGCCAGGGCCAGGCCCATCTGCTTTCGGATTCATCGATTATCGTCAACGGTGTGCCCAGACAGAAGAAGGCTCTGAAGCAGGATGATCGGATCATTTTCGGACCTTACAGGCTCATGTTCAAGGATGCTTCTATCCGGGAGCAATCAGCCCCGATCCCGGGAATGCCTGTCTTTGTCTGGCAGTTTCCCATCGTGGCGCTGTTGCTGGCCCTATCGATCCTTTTCAAACAGGCCGGTGCCGTTTCGGAAGACACGATACTGTTGGCCAAGGCCGCCGAGCTGCAGGCTGTCGAGCTGCAGGCTGTCGAGCTGCGGGCCGCCGAGCCGCAGAGCGTGGAGCTACAGAGCGTGGAGCTGCAGAGCGCCGGGCAACACAGTGCGGTCGCGGCGGGTACTGAACAGAGCAGCGAGCAGTTGGAGAGCTTGGCAGCCGCAGAAGTTGCTCATGAGCGGGTACCCTTAATCCAGAAGCTGCGCTGGCTTTTCAACGGGCGGAGCACGGAAAAGGTTCGGTTTGCAGAGACCGAAGCTCCGCGGCAGAGGTTGGCGGATGTTTCGGTTGAGCGGCCGGTGAATCAGGAATACGCTGCAGCGCAAAGACCCCAGGTGCAGAGCCCCCAGGTGCAGGAACCCCAGGCGAACGAGCCCCAGGCGCAGAAGCCCGCAGGGGTCGCGGTCGCAAAGGCGGATTCCGCTCTCAAGCAAACGGCTCCGGAAGAACGAATCAATCCCCGATCGACGGAAGGACTGGCAAGCTCCGTCCCCTCGAAAATGGAAAATCAACTGCCGCCGAGTGCGGTGGAAGATGCAACCCCGTCAAGCCGGAAGGTGGTGTTGTCACAGCCGCTTCCGGTTAGAAGGCCGGTCCCGAGCACGGAACCGCCGATCGAGACAGCCGCGGTGGTTCCGGCGCCGCGATCAATCGATACTTCTCCAGTGAAGGAGGAGGCATCGACGCCGTCCCGGCGCAGTGAAACCCCACAGCCGCCCGTGCTCCAGGCTTCCGTGCTTGGAACCATTGCACCGCCCGGCGTGCAGAACAAGGGGATCAATCCGCTGGAGGGCCTGAGTTTTGCCAAAGCGAGAACGGCGCCGGAGATCGGCAGAGTCAAGGTTCGGGTTATCCCTCCCGGTCGCCAGCCTGAGTATTTCAAGGCGGATATTCTGTTTATCCATGCCCATCCGGACGATGAGAGCATCGATTTCGGTTCCCTGATGGCTAAGGTTTCCCGTTCGAACAAGAGGATCGTTACTCTTCTGTTTACGGACGGAGAATCGGGGTTGGACCTATATCCTGAGAGAAAGGTGGGAGACATCTATCCCGCTCGGGATCTCACCGGCAAAGCCCTGTCCCAAGTCCGGGTTGTGGAAGCTACCCGGGCTCTGTCGATTCTAGGCTCGGAGATGTACGTCCGTTGGGGCCTGGTGAACCGACCCTACAACACGAAGAGAGATGAAGTTCCGCCCGATGAAGTCATCCGCGGCTGGGGGGGGGAGGATCTGCTGGTTGAAAAACTGATCGAAGTTCTGGAAGGGTTCCGGCCCACGATTGTTGTTTCTCCGGATCGACATTCCAAGGCGTATGAGCATTTCGAGCACGAGGCGGTGGGACAGGTGGTCCAGACGGCCCTCGAGCGTCTTCGTCGCGACGAGGGTAAATCCTTCGTGAGGGGGTATCTCGTATCGATCGATCCCTATCAGGCGGATCGCTATAGCGGCGTAACGAATGTGGATGCCCAGGCTCGGGACGGTGAATCCGGATTGGCCTACAGATCGATTCAGGCACTTGCCCTGAAGGAACACGTTACCCAGAGGGATGCCTCGGTGATAGGCGTGAACCGATTGTCCCACCTGCCCGAGGAGTTCTACAAAGTTCTATACTGGGATCTGGATCTGTCCATCGAGGAGTACCTGAAGTAGCACTTCCCTGGCGGCTGGATTGCGCGCCATAGTCATGAAAACAGCGCGGCGATGCCCTGCTCCGTGGCGGCACAGATCCCTCGCTCCGTAATGAGTCCCGTGACCAGGCGGGAGGGTGTGACGTCGAAGGCGTAGTTCGCTGCCGGGCTTTCCGCCGGCAGGATGCGGACTTCGGTGATCTCCCCGCCATGCTTCAGCGCGCCTGCCACGAAGCCGACCTCCTCGGGGTCCCGTTCCTCTATCGGGATCTCGGCGATCCCGTCGCGGATGTTCCAGTCGATGCTCGAGGAGGGCAGGGCGACGTAGAAGGGAACGCCGTTGTCCCGGGCAGCCAAGGCTTTGAGGTACGTCCCGATCTTGTTGGCCACATCCCCGGTGCGGGTGGTGCGGTCCGAGCCCACGATCACCAGATCCACCTGGCCGTGCTGCATCAGGTGGCCCCCGGCGTTGTCGACGATCACCGTATGGGGCACACCGGCCTGGGCCAGTTCCCAGGCGGTCAGTCGAGCGCCCTGATTCCGGGGGCGGGTCTCGTCCACCCAAACGTGGAGCGGAATGCTCCGGCGGTGCGCTTCATAGATCGGAGAGGTGGCCGTTCCGTGGCGCACGCAGGCCAGCCAGCCGGCGTTGCAGTGGGTCAGTACATTGACGGCGCTCTGTTTCTTTTTGTGGATTTCTTCGATCAGAGCGACCCCGTGTTCCCCGATCAGACGGCAGCTTTCGATATCCTCCGCTTCGATTTCCCGGGCGGTAGCCAGCGCCGCGGCGATCCGCCGCTTCGGATCGTCGATATCCCGCAAAGCCTTCAGCTGGCGTTCCACCGCCCAGGCCAGATTGACGGCGGTGGGGCGGGTGGCTAGAAGAAGACCGGCGGCCTCGCCAAAACTCTCTGAGGATCCGGAACCTGTGTCTTGGCGGCAGGCCAGATACATGCCGTAGGCCGCGGCTACGCCGATCAGCGGCGCGCCCCTCAGATGCATCTCCCGTATTGCGGCACACATCTGCCCGAGACCGTCTATCTCCTCGATAACCAGCCGATGGGGGAGCTGGCGTTGATCGATGATGCTCACCGTCTCGTTTTTTTCCGAGAACCAGATCGACTGCAGCTCCGTTTTCTCCGGCACGCTTCTACCTGCTTTTCGAACAAGATGATGGGTGTGATTGGCTCCCGACCAATCGGGACCCCCAAGTATAGCTGAAGTTCCTTCTGTTGATAAGCGCACCCTCTTGCATGTATTCTGCAAGGGTTATGAGCAGTCTGGTATGGATCGAGTTGGATCGGGAGGCTCCGGACCACAACCTGCGGGAGCTGCGTAAGGGATTGGGGAAAGGTACGATCCTCTGTGCCGTGGTCAAGGCCAACGCCTATGGCCACGGCGTGAAGCAGGTGGTTCCCCTGTTTCGTTCTGCTGACTGGTTTGCCGTCAATTCTCTGGAGGAGGGAATCGAGCTGCGGGAGCTCGCAGAGCGGCGCCCCATCCTGGTCCTCGGCCACGTGCCCCTGGCCGATCTCGGGGAGGCGGTACGGCACAGTCTGGATCTCACGGTATACAACCGCGAGACCCTCGAGGCACTGGCCCGCCTGGATCTCCCGGGCAGCGCACCGGCTCGGCTGCATCTCAAGGTGGAAACCGGCACGGGGCGTCAGGGAATCCTGCCGGAGCAGGTCGAGGGTTTCGTCGAACAGCTTCAGGCCGTGCCGGAGGCCGGACTGGTGGGGCTATCCACCCATTTCGCCAATATCGAGGACACGCTGAATCACGACTATGCCCAGTCCCAACTCGATCGCTTTCAGCAAACGCTCAAGATTCTGGACGGTTTGAAGATGCGGCCTGAGTTTGTCCACACCGCGGCCACGGCGGCGGCGATCCTCTTCGACAAGACCCACTTCAACCTGGTTCGCGCCGGCATCGGCATCTACGGTCTTTGGCCCTCGCGGGAAACCTACCTCTCTACTCTTCTCGGGCACCGAACGGTTCCGGATCTGCGTCCCGTCCTCACCTGGAAAACACGGATCGTCCAGATCAAGAATCTTCCCGAGGGCAGCTACATCGGCTACGGCTGCACCTATCGGGCTACCCGCCCGATCCGTGTGGGGGTGCTCCCAGTCGGCTATGCCGACGGCTACGATCGCAAGCTGGGAAATGCCGCCTACGTGCTGATCCGGGGAAAGCGCGCGCCGGTGATCGGACGGATCTGCATGAATCTGACCATGGTGGACATCAGCGACATCCCCCTAGCGGGCCTGGAGGAAGAGGCCGTGCTTCTGGGAAGTGACGGGGAGGAACGCATCAGCGCCGAGACCATGGCCGAGTGGGCCGGCACGATCAACTATGAGATCGTCACCCGCATCAGTCCCCTGCTGCCGCGGAAGGTGGTTCGAATCGCATAATACCGCCGGGGCGGTAGCGTGTAGGAAGTGGTAGTCTTCAGGCGGCGCTTTAGGTCATCGCATACCGTAGCGGCGGCGTGTGCACGAATCACCTGCTGCTTGAACCGGCCGGAACATCTGCTGTAGTGTCCAGTATATGCGACGGCTTTTCACCACGCAACCTCGTGTTTCAAAGAGCAATTTCCCGCCGAATCCATTTGCCTCGCTACTGTAAATTTCAGTATATACAAGCCATGGAAACCGCGATCATGGGTCTGCCCGGCGCGGGCAAGACCACGTTTTTTAATGCCCTCAGCGAAAGGGAATCCGGCGAGTCGGGTTACAGGGGTGGAGCTCGCAAAGCGAGCAAGGCGAATATTGCTGATGTTCAGGTTCCCGATGAGAGGGTCGAACGTCTCTACGATCTGTTCAGACCGAAGAAGAAGGCTCTGGCCACGGTGTGCTTCAAAGATCTCCAGCTCGAGTTTACCAATGGAAGGGGTATTGCTGCGGCGTGGTTGGCGGAGCTGCGTTCCGTCGATGCCCTCACCCTGGTCATCAGAGCGTTCGAGGACCAAACAGTGGCCCATCCCTTGGGCGAGGTAAACCCCGTACGGGATTTCAATCATCTTCTGGACGCTCTCGTGTTCAGCGATTACGAAGTGGCGGAGAAGAGGGTCGAACGACTGGTCAAAGAGGGGAAGAAGGGGGAGCGGGAACACCAGCGGCTGGTGAAGATCTGCGAGCATTTGGAACAGGGGCGGCTACTCGGGCAGGGCTTTTTCACCCCCGAGGATCGAAGCTTGTTTTCCGGTTTCGCATTTCTCACCGCCAAACCGCTGATCGTCGTTGCCAATACCGGAGAGCAAACCGCGGATACCCGGGCTTTGGAACAGGCGGTAGCGACTAAAGGTCTGACCTTGTTTCACATCCAGGGTAAAGCGGAAATGGAGATCGCCCAGCTCGATCCTGACGAGCAGACCGAGTTTCTCGAACATCTGGGGATCGACGAAGCAGTGAAAAACCGGTTCCTACGCACGATTTACGCCGAGCTCAATCTGGTCAGCTTTCTCACCGCCGGAGAGGATGAGGTTCGGGCCTGGAGCATTCCCCGGGATACTCCAGCGATGCGGGCAGCCGGTAAGATCCACTCGGACCTGGAAAGGGGTTTTATTCGTGCCGAGGTGGTGGAGTGGAGCAAACTGCTGGAGGCGGGCGGTTTCAAAGAGGCCAAGCGCTGCGGGGTGATGCGGCTCGAGGGTAAAGAATATCCGATCAAAGACGGCGACGTGCTCACGATCCGCTTCAATGTTTGAAATGCGGTTGAGGGTTCCTGATCCCTACTCCAATCCCACGAACACCTTGATGTACTGAAGACGCTCGTAGTATTCGGGTTTCTCGCTGACCTCCATGGACATCTTGCCGCGGAACTCTTCGATCTTCCCGTACCCGTGCTCATCCATCCAGGCGGAAAGCTCATCGCTCATTTCTTTGATCCGCCCCAATCCCTTCTGGTAGAGATTCGAACAGACCTGAACGACCTGGGCTCCGGCCAACAGCTGTTTGATCACGGCCTTTCCGTCGTGGATTCCCGTGGAAGCGGCCAGTTCGCAGCCGACCTGGGTGGAAAGGATGGCCACCCAGCGCAGGGGAACGTAGATCTCGTCGGGCGAGCTCAGATGATAGCCCGGAGTAAGCTCCAACTTCTCGATGTCGATGTCCAGCTGGTAGAAGCGGTTGAACAGCACCAGGGCTGCGGCGCCGGCGTGGCGCAGCTCGCGAGTGATCCGGGGAAGGGATGTGAAATAGGGGCCGATCTTGGCTGCGATCGGAAGCTCGACCTTGCGGCGGACCCCCTCGACGATTCGCACATAGGTCCTCTCGATCTCTTCCGCACCGTGGTCGGGGTCCGTTGGCAGGATGGCGATGTTCAGCTCGATCCCGTCCGCACCGGCTGCGGCGATTTCGGCGGCATAGCTGTTCCACCACTTAGGGGTAATGCAGTTCAGGCTGGCGATCACGGGAATCTTGACGGCCTTCTTGGCATCTCTGATGAGCTTGAGGTACTCGTCCTGCCCCAGCCGCATGCCCATCTGCCGGACATAGTCGAAAGCCTCCGGATGGGGATAGGGCCAGGAGTCCTCTTCGATCTCCTCGGTTTGGGCTTCGATCTGCTCCTCGAACAGGGATTTCAAGACCACAGCCCCGGCTCCCGAATCCTCGCAGCGCTTGATCTTCTCCACGGTGTTGGTCAGGCTCGAGCTGGATACAATGATCGGACTGCTCAGCTGCATGCCCATATAGGTTACGGATAGATCGGTCATGGGACCTCCTCCTCGCTCTTTTTTCTCACAGCGGGGCTGCGCGACCTCGCTCTTCGCGACTGCAAAGTCCTGCGAGCGTCGGGGCAAATCTTGCCCTTTTTGCGGCAAATTGTCAAAGCGTCCTGCTCAGTCAGCCGTGCAGTCGCAGATTCGCCCTCCCGTGATCTGCCGAAGTTGCTCGAAGTTCATCGGCACTCCGGAGCTGTCGGTACCTGCTGCGGGGTAGATGGTATCGTAGTTTTGCAGGCTGACATCGAGCAGGATTTCGATCCCCTCTACCCCGAAGGGACACACACCTCCAGGTTGAAAACCCGTGGCGGCATAGGTTTCCTCCGCATTGGCCATGCGGGTCTTGGCTCCGAGCGCCGCCTTGAGCTTGGCGTTCGCTACTTTTCGATCCCCCGGACAGACAACCATGAAGAAGCGCCCGTCCTTGGCCACAAACAGGAGGCTCTTGGCGATGTTGCCGACCTCCACTCCGAGTTTTTCAGCTGCCAGCACCGCGGTCGGCGTGCTGCCCGGCTCGAATTCGATGGCTTGTAGATCGTGGCGCTCCAATACTGCTCGTACTTTTTCCGGTATCATGGATCCTGATGCTGCTATGACAGAGACGTAATTTCCTCCCGAACCCGGGCGAATCCGGGCTTGAGGATATCGTAGATGATGCGGATGCGCTCATCGTAATGGACGAAGGCGGATTTCATGGCGTTGATGGTGATCTTCTCGAGATCCCGAAGATCTAGGTTGTAGTGATTCACCGCCAGCAAAAGCTCTTTGCCCGTCGTGGTTTCGCTCATCAGGCGGTTGTCGGTGCAGAGAACCACGCGGAAGTCATTGCGGTAGTATATCGGGAAGGGATGTTCGTCCAGGGTTGCCGCCGCCCCGGTGTGGATGTTGGAGGACAGGCACATCTCCATGGGAATTCGCTTGTCCCGGATGAAATGAGCCAGGGAACCCATCTTCTCGATCCGCGTGCCCTGGATCGACATATCCTCCAGCAGGCGGGTGGCGTGCCCGATCCGGTGCGCGCCGCAGTACTGGATCGCCTGCCAGATCGATTCCATACCGAAGGCTTCCCCCGCATGGATGGTGATGTTGAAGTTCATGCGACGGATGAACTCGAAGGCGTCGAGATGCTTCTTCGGCGGGTGACCGTATTCGTCTCCGGCCAGATCAAATCCCACCACCCCTTTTTCACGAAAGGCGACGGCCAGCTCCGCCGTCTCCAGACTTACGGTCTGATCCCTCATGGCACAGAGGATCAGGCCGTACTGTATGCCGGTCTTTTCTTTTCCCGCTTCCAAACCCCGTAAAACCGACTGCACCACCTTTTCCAGATTGAGGTTGCCGTGGAGGTGAAGAACCGGGGCGAATCGAACTTCCACATAGACTACGTTGTCTGCGGCAAGGTCTTCCAGAGTCTCGCGGGCGACCCGTTCCAGGGCTTCCTCCGTCTGCATCACCGAGAGCACGGTAGCGAATCCCTCCAGGTACAGGCCCAGGTTCTTGCGATCCGCGCCTCGGTGGAACCAATCCGCCAGTTTGTCCGCATTCGTCTCCGGGAGCTTGATCTTGTATTTGTTCGCAAGCTCGATAATCGTGCGCGGCCGCACGCCCCCGTCCAGATGGTCGTGGAGCTCGACTTTGGGAAGCCGCTTGATCATTTCCTCAGTAACCATGGCGTCATTTTACCGACAGCAGGGAAGATACACAAGGCGGTGACCGGTGTGCTGTTGCTGCCCCCAATGCCTATGGCACGCAGATAGCGAGGAAGGATCTCGGCAGATTCAGCGCAGCAGAGAGGTGAGATAAGGGATGCCGATGAAGGTGCCCAGGGAGCTTCCGATGCTGGAGAACAGAAAGACCAGGAGGATGTGGGTGATTCGATTGCGGAAGAACCCTCGAAAACTGAGCAGATCCTCGGGGAGGTTTTCGAAATCCGTGACCCGAGGTTTGCGCAGGGCGGCTTCGATGATGCCGGTAACCAGGCCGACTCCTATTGTCGGATTCAGGGAGGTGATCGGAGCGCCCAGAAAGGCCGCAGCGATCGTAAGGGGGTGGGCCAGGGCCAGGAGGGAGCCGATAGCCGAAAGCGTACCGTTGACCAGGATCCACTTCCACATCATGGACAGGCTCAAGCTCCAACCGGACCGGAAGAAGCCGGCTACGATCAGTCCGACGATAACTGCCGGAACCAGGTAGGGAAGAATCCGGGAGATCTTTTTTCGCGGAGGAATTGTCTCGAGAGAGGCCGTGTCGTTTTCCAGTGTACCGGCTTCCAGTGCCTGCAAATTCTCAATGATTCCCTGAACGTGACCCGCTCCGATCACCGCAACGATCTTATTGCCAACCGCGTTGTACAGCCGGGTGGCCAGATATCGATCCCGTTCATCGATCAGTACTTCCTTCACCGACGGCAGGAAAGACGAGAGTTCTTCCATCATATTCTGAAAGGCGCTCCTGTTTTTCAGTCTCTCGATCTCCTCGGCGTCGAGTTTTTCCCGCGTGAAGACGGAGCTGAGCATGGCGGCGAGCATCTTGTTCTTACCCCAGAAGCTGGAGTGCGCCCAGGCTCGACGAAGCGTGATCTGAATATCCCGGTCACAGAAACTGAAGGCTATGCCCTGTTCCTGGCACACCTGTACGGCTGTGAGCATCTCCTCTCCGGGGGATACGCCGATCTCGATGCCTAGGCGACGCTGAAACGATGAAAGAACGAGATTGGCCAGAAGCAGGAAGCCCTTTCGCTCTCTCAGCACCTGTCCGATATTCAGACTCTGCCAGTGCTGTTTCTTTATCAGGGAGTTGTAGCGCGTTTCGTCGATCTCGATACAGACCCGCTCCGGTTCTTCCTCCAGGATGACCTCCCGCACCTCGTCCACGCTCGCTCTGGAAACGTGGGCTGTGCCCACCAGGATGAATTCCCTGTCGCCGATCTGCAGGCGGGTGATGGTTTCGCTGTCCGGTTTGCTGTCCGGCTCGCCCTGGTTTGAATGCCCGGTATTTTCTGTTTTCATCGAGTTGTCCTGATCTGTGTAGGTTAGAATGTGTCAGTTTCCGGGGTAAAAAACAAGGTGTCAGTCCTAGTCCTGTGAGTCCTCGTACCCGTAACGGTGAAGCAGCTCCTCGGCGATTCTCTTCTCCGGAAGATCCCGCCGGTCGATTTCCGTGACCAGGAGCAGGTAGCGCAGGGCCGTCTCGAGTCTGTCTTCCAGCAACATACGGGATGCGATGAAGAACAGCATCTGTCCCCGCTTTAGCTTATTCTTCTCTTTGTTGGCCGCCTCTACTGTTCGCGGCTCCAGGGCCGGATCTAGAAAATAGCGGGCGATCAATGTGGGCCAGCCGCCTTCCGGGAAATCCCCCATTTGCTCACCCAGATAGGCCTTGGCTCGTTCCTGCTCGCCGAGCTGCATCCAGCTGAGTGCGGCCAGAAGGGCATAGGAGGGTTCCTCCGGCTCGTGAAGGTAGGCCTGTTGGAACGCTTCGGCGGCGGGTTGCCAATTTTCTTCGAGATAGTGCAGGACTGCAAGCGGCGCATAGGCGAAGATGTACTCGGGATTGAGCTGGAGGACCCGCTGGTAGTCGGCGATCGCCTCGGATCGTTGATCCAGTCGATCGTACAGGCCGGCCCGGTAGACGTAAGGAAGGAAGAGATCCGGATCGATCCCGATCGCCCGACTGAAATCCAGTTCCGCATCCTTGAGCCGCCGAAGCTGCAGATACTGTCTGCCCCGGTCGATATAATTCCAATAGAACTCGGGATCCAGTTCGATCGCCCTGCTTAGATCCTGAACAGCTCCTTCTCCGTTTTTCAGCGCAGCCCGGGCACGGCCACGATCGGCGAAGTTCAAAGCGTCCCCCGGATCAGCCTCGATAGCCCTGTCCAGGATTTCGATCGCCTCCGCGTATTTTTCCTGATTCAGAAGCACCACTCCAAGCCCACGCAAGGCCGCCGGTTCCGTCGGATCCGCTACCAGAGCACTCTGAAACAAATCCGCCGCCTGATCGTACTGCCCGGCATCCAGGTGAAGGGTTCCCAAGCTTGCAAGGACCGTGGGATTGGCTTCATCGATTTCCAAAGCTTGTTCAAGAAGCTGCCGCTCCCTGTCCGGATGGCCTGTAACTCTCTCCAGATAGCTGAGGGTGACAAGCACCTCGATGGTAGGTCCCGACTTGTCGATCAGCAGTTCAAGCTCGTTTCGTGCTTCCTCCGGGTAACCTGCAGCCAGCAGCAGACGGGCGAGCAGCAGCCGATCGGCCGGCGTGTCCGGAAATGACCGCAGGTAGTCCCGATACTTCTGAAGGGCGGTCCCAGGATCTCCAGCTTCTATGAATTCTTGGATCTGTTGATAGGGAGGTGGTTGTGCCGCCTCCGTGCTTTTCGGAACAGCGGCGCATCCGAAGAGATAGACGACCAGGATGAGAATACCGGCGGCGCAGCTCAAGCGCAGCAACGATGTTGAACCTTTGCTACCACGGTGATAGAATGAATCTTCCATGAAACGTAAGCTTTCCCCAATATACTATATTATTCCCGTAGTCTATATCGGCGTTATCCTTTTTTTTGTATTCATGCAGTTTCTGGCCAGGGAGGAGTTTGCAGAAAAAGTCGGGAGTCTCTCCGTGTCGGGGGTGTATGCAAAAACCCTGGGAGGCGCCCAACGTATGCGTCATCTGGAGGTGCAGTTCCACGATCTGCGGATGGAGTTTTCTCCGTCTTCTAATGCGATCGCCGGATTCGGTGCGACCCGGGAAAAGAAGCTTTCCCTGGAGTCCCTCAGTCAATTCCCCGACGGCTTTGAGCTCGCCTTGACCGATGAGCTAAGCCTGCGCTTCACGGTCGAAGGAGTTGCGGGCGACCGGGTCGTGATCACGCCGATCATTCCACCTCAGCTTCAAGGTATGAGAACCCTCTCTCTTCCCTTCAGTTCTATTGACGGTGCCTTTGCTGCGGTGAAAGGAATTCCGGTACTGGTCCAAAGCGGACCGGGGGGTACGATTTACGCGTCACTGAGAAGCGGATCACAGATCGATATGGAGAAGGGAAGATTTATCCTGGACACGGAAGCCGAAGGAACCGGCAACTCGATTATACTCGAGCGGGTTTTCGAGCAAGCAGATCCATATTTGTACTGGTTTTCTCGCGATTTCCCACTCGTAGGTCAGGAGCGGTTCGCTGCAAAGGTCGAATCTTATCTCAACGGAGCTTACCGGTACTGGAGCGGAGTGTTCGTCAGCAATCCCGGCAGCCGGGCTTTGATCGGAGAGCTCGGGATCTCCCTGATCTCCGAGGCGATCAAGCGGGGTGAGTATCGCAGGACCTTAGCCGTGCTGTCGCGAAATCTGCGTCAGCTGCTTGCCGAAAATGCGGACAATCCGGAGCTGTACAACAGCGCGGCTTATTTGGGCAATCTCTCGTCTTTTCTGGCCGCACGTCAGGACAGTGCGGCCCAGGAGATCCAGAGGATCACCGGTTTGATCACGGCAGCCGATCTGGCGGTTTTCGAAACACCCCGGTTGTTGCGATTCATTCTCAATCATGCTCCCTTTTCTCTGGCCGAGGAAATACTGCGCCTGGCCGACAGTGTTCAGCTGGAAACAGCGGATGTGGGCACCCTGATTCATCTCGTCAATACATATTTGGAGGCGGTTGAGTATCTGGATGTGGCGGAGGCTACCTCTGCAAGGATATCCGAAATCATCGATCGCTTTATTCTCCCGACGATCGCCAAGACGCCT
>Ga0315551_10002151_pt1 | contig 14557 bp, 10 predicted proteins | sample SalMarSW160290MG_FD_203678 | JGI IMG/M metagenome (GOLD analysis project Ga0315551, IMG submission 203678) | Salt marsh sediment microbial communities from the Plum Island Ecosystem LTER, Massachusetts, United States - Salt Marsh Sediment SW1602-90 ... | reverse complement strand
TGCTATTGCTCTAAAAGCGGATATAACAAGTAGTGAAGAAGTCAATGCCATGGTGAAGGCAGGGCTGGATAAATTCGGCAGGATAGATATACTGGTAAATAATACCGGCAGGGCCCGCATGTCTCCGTTCACTGAGGCTACCGAAGAGGACTGGCATATCAATATAGATAGTAACCTTAAAGGGACGTGGTACTGCTGCCAGGCGGTCCTTCCTCAAATGCTTGAGCGTAAAAGCGGCAATATCATTAGCCTATCATCAACTACTGCGGTTAGGGGGTTATCTCAGGCTTCTCTTTATAGTGCGGCAAACGCCGCGGTCATCGGAATGACCAAGGCACTGGCACCCGAAGTGGGATTCGCTGGAATAAACGTGAACGTCGTCATGGTTCCTGGCATGGATGATGTTGATAGCAGTGCTCCTGAACAGCAGGATATAGCCAATGTAGTAGTCTTTTTAGCCTCGAACGCTGCTGGCGACCTTACGTCGCAGACAATGCTGACCGGAGCGTGGTGAATTTACGGACAGCAGCTTGGGACACGAGCGTTTTATACTCACCTACCTGTTCGATGGCAACACCTAGCTCTGGAATACGTTACGGGACAATACTGTAATCAAAAAATAAGCAAAAGGAGGAAACAATGGATCTCGGTTTGAAGGACAAGGTAGCACTAGTAACCGGGGCCGGTAGTCAGATAGGTTTCGGCAAGGGCATAGCATTATCTCTGGGGAAAGAAGGCTGCGATGTAATCGTGGTTGATATAGACCTCGAGGGGGCGAAAAAAACGGCAGCCGAGCTCGAGGCTCTAGGGCGAAATGCTATTGCTCTAAAAGCGGATATAACAAGTAGTGAAGAAGTCAATGCCATGGTGAAGGCAGGGCTGGATAAATTCGGCAGGATAGATATACTGGTAAATAATGCCGGTAAGGCTAGCACGCCCGCGCTTGTTGAGGCTACCGAAGAGGACTGGCATACTAATATATATATTAACCTTAAAGGGACGTGGCACTGCTGCCGGGCGGTCCTTCCTCAAATGCTTGAGCGAAAGAGCGGCAAAATTGTCAGTGTGTCGTCTGTTATCAAGTACAGTTTTGTGTCTTCTGTTCGCAGTATGGTTAAGGCCGGACATCCTGCCCGCACCGGCAGTACTCTTTATCTGGCTGCCAAGGCCGGAATCATAGGCCTGACCAGGTCACTGGCGGCTGAAGTAGGGCCTTCAGGAATAAATGTCAACGCCGTAGTCCCCGGCCTTGGTGACACCGGTCTGTATACTGAATTGGGAGGCCTGGCTCCTATGATAAAGCAATTTTTTACATCATCCGCGCCGATGAGGAGGCTGACCACACCTCAGGATATGGGGAATGCGGTGCTCTTTTTAGTCTCGGATGCCGCCAGCGATATCACGGGACAGACTATCCAGGTCGACAGTGGTGATACCATGGTCTAGCGCGACTCCCCAATTCATGAGTAGTAAAAGCGCAGAGGCAGCCAGGCTGTGGTAAGCTTCATCCACAATTTTCTCCCGGCTTTTGTGATACGCATCTGGATAGCGAGGAGCGATTCCAGGCGGTTAGGGGCGCGAGTTTATCCTATGGTATTTTACCGTTGACAAGCCAATATACTTATGATATAAATATATTTAACAGTCAAGCAATTGACCACCAAGAAATCGACCACCAATTTTGTTATTTGATAGACCTAATACGGAGGCGAGTTTGTGAGTAGAGCCGAGAAGGAAAGCTGTTTATCCGGTATCCGTGTCCTGGATTTAGCGCAAGGCGGGACCCAGATATGTGGCAAGATGTTTGCTGATCTGGGAGCGGATGTTATTAAGGTAGAACCACCGGGGGGTGATCGCAGTGGACGTATCGCTCCTTTCTATAAAAATATGCCGGACCCGCAAAAGAGTCTCTTCTGGTTCGCTTATAACACCAACAAGCGGGGCATAACACTGGATATTGAAACGGCCGATGGTAGGGAAATATTCAAGCGGCTTGCCAAGACCGCGGATTTTGTAATCGAATCATTTGCGCCGGGTTATCTGGATAACCTGGGGCTGGATTACGTAGCTTTAAGTGAGTTAAATCCCAGGATTATCGTTACCTCCATCACTCCATTCGGTCAGACCGGGCCGAAGGCCCACTATACAGGCTCCGACCTCACGCTCTGGGCGAGCAGTGGTGGGCTGTACGCCACGGGTGATCCTGATCGTCCGCCGGTCTGGACCAGCTTTCCGCAAGCTTACATTCACGCCGGGGTCGAAGCCTGCGCAGGTTCGATGATTGCTCACTGGTACAGAGTACAGACCGGCGAGGGGCAGCATGTTGATGTTTCTGTAGAGGATACTTTCGTAATAAGTACGGATGAGGTGCACCTGCTGTCGTATGAATTGTTAGGCCACGTTTACCGCCGGCGGGGGAACAGAAAGGGCATTGGAGAAGGGCCCGGAGGACGCCAGCTTTACCAGTGCAAAGACGGGTATATAGCTTTTATGTTACTCGTGCTGGTAGGGACTCCCAATACCGGCGGTATGGTGCAGTGGATGGCTGAAGAAGGGATGGCCCCGGACTGGTTGGTTAACTATGATTGGGTGAATCACTACGATATGTCTCGCATAACCAGCGAAGAAGTAGACCGCGTAGAAAAAGTGTTCGCCGATTTCTTTATGACCAAGACCAAGGCGGAACTGCTGGAGCAGGCAATCAAGCGCAATATCCAGCTGGTCCCGGTCAGCACCCCCGAGGATGTCTATAATGCGGAGCAGTGGCGAGTCCGGGATTATTGGGTCGATGTTGAGCATGATGAACTGGATGACACCCTTACTTACTGCGGGCTTTTTAGAAGGTTCAGCGAGACCCCGGGGGAAATCAGGAGGCGCGCGCCCCTTATCGGTGAGCACAATATGGAGGTATACGAAGGCGAGCTGGGTTACAGCTCCGAAGAGCTAAGTATCCTAAAGAGTTCAGGAGCAATTTAGGCCTTCTACCGGATAAAGTACAGCCAGCACATGGCGGGAAAGAGCATCGAAATGGGAAAAGTCATGCCCCTAGAGGGAATCAAGGTTGCCAGTCTGGCCTGGATAGGTGTCGGGCCGATGGGTATCAGGTATCTCGCACACTGGGGAGCTACAGTAGTCCGCATGGAGAGCCACCGGCGGATTGATACCATGAGGCAGTCGCGCCCCTTCGATAAAAATATTCCTCAAATTAATCGTTCACCATGGTTTGCCCAGGCGAATGGTCCCGTACGTAGTGTAAGTGTTGATTTGAAAAGGCCCAGTGGACTGGATATCGCCTGGAGGCTGATCAAGTGGGCGGACGTACTGGCGGAGAGCTTCACGCCGGGAACGATGGCCAAGTTGGGCCTCGACTACGAGAATGTGAGTAAAGTAAAGCCCGATATTGTTTACCTGAGCACCTGCCAGATGGGACAGACAGGCCCCCTGGCGAAGTTCGGCGGGTTCGGCTTCCACGCCTCTGCGATGGCGGGTATTACGCATCTAACCGGATGGCCGGACCGGGAACCTACGCCGCATGCGGTAGCTTTCGTTGATGCGCTTGCCTCACGTTATGTTGGGGTAGGCATTTTATCTGCTCTGGAATATCGCCGCCGTACCGGGCGTGGCCAGCACCTGGATGTATCACAATGCGAGTGTGGTATCCAGAATATCGCTCCGGTAATCATGGATTATATAACGAATGGACATTCCGCGATTCGAAGTGGCAACTCATATCCGTATGCCGCGCCTCATAGCGTTTATCCCTGTAAGGGTGATGACCGCTGGTGCGCCATCACGGTCTTCGATGATATTCAGTGGGAAGCGTTCTGCAACGTAATTGACCAAGAGTGGACGGGAGATCCCAAGTTTGCTTCGTTGTTGTCGAGGAAACAAAACGAGGTGGAGCTTGATGTGCATGTAAGTGAATGGGCCATGGGATACACGGCCGAGGAAGTGGAAGCGAACCTGCAGGCGGTGGGGGTGCCGTGTCATGTGGTGGCAACTGTCAAGGACGTCTATAATGACCCCCAGATGAGGCATCGAGGTTTCCTGCGTGAGCTAAAGCACTCCGTGATGGATGAGCACACCTATTATACGCATGGTTTCAAGATGTCGAAGGTGGAAGGTGACTGGCGCACGGGGCCACTCTTGGGTGAGCATAACGAGTATGTTTTCAAGGAAATCCTCGGCATGACAGACGACGAAATCGCCGAGGCACTGATTAATGGAGGTATCACTACCGACGCCGACCTGGCAGTCTCGATGAGGGAATCCTAGTTCCTATATTCCCGTTATTTTTCATCCCGCAAGAGGATTAGGGGCTCGTCTCAAGGAAAACCTTTCAGAGGCGGATAACTTCGCCTTTATCTTGGAATGGCAGTATTTTCAATCAAGTTGAACCTGGCGCCGCCGGGAGTTACTTTTCTTCTGCCTCATCCTCCCACAGCATTTCCGTTGTCTTGGCCGCTGTCTTTCCGGTAATATCAGAACATTTCTCCAGGTGTCCATCTTTCATGGCTAAATCAAACTGCCACGGGACCTTCAGGTCATAAAAAACACCATCTAATCTGGTTCGTATTTCACGGCACGTAACTGAACCGAATTCTTTTTCGAACCACTTGTAGAGCTTACCTACCGGCTCACTCGAGCTCGCGAGCTTTTCTAGGTTATCAATCTCTTCGCGCCCCCGCCCGTATTTTAAACCAAGCATCAAGCAGGCACCTAACAATACCCCGCAGGTGTCGTCGTTCAGGCCGATACCCCCCATGAGCCCGCTAGCCACCTTGAAGACACTATCATCTCTCATATCAAGTACATCTTGCACCGCAAGAATCACGCACTGGCTTCAGCCGTGATATTCGAACTCATAATTATATCCCTTATCGTATGCTTCTTTTATCGCCTCTTCTCTGTTTTTAGGTGTCATTAAACTGCTTCCTTTACTTTTTTTACTTCAGTCTAATCCGAATCCTTTGTGGATGTCAACGTAGCTCCTCGGAGTTCATCTGGTTTTAGTCGAATCTAAATACTCTCCCCCTGCCTGCTTATTCTGGAGAAAATCGGCCGGTGTTCCGGAGCAAATCGGGCCACCCTGCCAGGTAGGCTGCCGAGAAGGTAGAAAGCGGCGCTGGGTAACGTAATGCTATACAATCGCCCAAGGAGGTGATTGTATGGCGAACAGAAAAATTTCCCCTGCGCAATATTAAAGAAGACCCATGCTTAAAGTACGACCTTAGCTTAAGCGAGCGAGAGATAGCCCGGAGCTGCCGGATTACGCGGAGCACGGTAGCCGACTACCTCATTAAGGTGGGCGGGCCGGAGTACATTGGAACGAACACTTGGCCGATATATTTCTTAAAAAATCCAGACAACCTCACTCATTTTGAGAAGACAAGGTTTTCAATTTTTCCCCATAGGCCCTTCGTTAATTTTATCGTAAGGGGCAGCAATTGCTCTACTTCTGCATCGCTAAGAGAAGACAAGGCTTGATCACACATCGCCACGGTGTGAGGGAAAACTTCATTGAGATGCTCGATTCCCGCATTGGTGATGCGAATAAAATTTACTCTTCTATCGATACTAAGCGAATCTCTGAGCACATAACCTTTTTCCTCGAGTTTGTCAATCGCTAATACAATCAACTGCTTGGTGCGGCCCGTCTGTTTCGCGATACCTTGCTGGGAGATACCTTCTGGATGCTTGATTAAGATTTGTAATACGGCTAACCCGGTACGACTGTCGCCCTTCGTCCCTACTTCCAGGCCGGCATATTTATCAAGGGCATCGGCACAGCGCAGGAGCCAGAAGAATGAACGAACGCGAGGAACTCGTCTCGCGTTATCAATATAATGGGCGGTCGCTTCAAAGAGAATATTATTGTCTTTGGTATTTTCTTTATTCATAAACCTAATTATGCAACATTTATAAAATTCTGTCAAAAGAAAAATCTGGCCTATAAATTGTCGGACTAAATAGCAATAACCTTATATTGCCTTAGTAGTTATATTACAAATGGTATATAAAATATAGGGGATTCCGGCATTTTCCCTTGATAATGGGCAAAGATTAATGGGAAAAATGAAATTAGTAAAATCGTTGACATTCATCATTATATACTTTAAACTGAATCGAATGCCTGGTTAAGGCAATTAAGTTTGTATTCCTTGCGACATCCGCCTCATCCGTAATGAAGCCGGTTGGCGGTAAGTTCTAAAGAAGGATGTTTGGCCCCGGGTATATAAGCCATGCCAATATGCCACCATTCGTAGAAATCATCGTAGTCAGTTGTTATCAAAACAGATTAATAATCGTCAATGAAGAGAGGACAAGATGAAAAAAAATGACAAACCTAAAACAAAAGCCGGGGAAGAGCTATCATTCCCGATCTCTCTCGGTTTTGGCCCCAACGCCAACTCTTCGGTAGCGGATGTTAAGAAAGGTAAAATAGTCAGGATCAGGCCATTGCACTTCGACTGGAAATATGATAAAAAGGGCTTTAATCCCTGGAAGATGGAAGCACACGGAAAGACCTTTGAACCCGGGATGAAAGCGTTGATACCTCCTTACAGTTTGGCCTATAAAAAGCGGGTCTACTCCCCTAACAGAATCCTCTACCCGTTAAAGAGAGTCGACTGGAATCCTGATGGCGATAGGAATATGCACAACAGGGGTAAAAGCGGCTACGTAAGAATCTCGTGGGATGAGGCCTTGGAGCTGATAGCTAAAGAGATAAAAAAGGTAATCAAAGAATACGGGCCGTATGCCATACTCGCGCAGATGGATGGACATGGGGAGATGAAGACCGTGCATTGCGCACATGCCTGCGGCACCAGACTCCTTGATTTATTGGGAGGATATACACTGCAGACCCGGAATCCGGACAGCTGGGAGGGATGGTATTGGGGTGCAAAACATGTCTGGGGAATGGAACCCGTAGGTCAGATGGTACCGGATACAAACGTTATGCCTGATATCGCTGAGAATTCCAAGATGCTTCTGTTCTGGGGATGCGACCCTGAGACGACTCCATGGGGATTTGATGGGCAGATGGCCAGCCGCCTGTGTTACTGGTGGACGGACCTCGGCATCAAATCGATATATATCTGCCCGGACCTGAACTACGGGGCCGCCGTCCATGCAGATAAATGGATTCCTATCAGGCCAGGCACAGACACCGCCCTGCAACTGGCCATCGCCTATCTCTGGATTACCAAAGGAACCTACGACAAGGAATATGTAGCCACGCATACATACGGCTTCGATAAGTTCGAGGAGTACGTCCTTGGAAAAGAAGACGGGATTCCCAAGACACCTGCATGGGCATCTGAAAAGACGGGCATCCCCGAATGGACCATCAAGGCGCTGGCAAGAAGTTGGGCATCCAATCCAACAACGATATTACATGGCAATGGTGGTCCCGGCATCAGGGTGCCATATTCCTCGGAAAACGGTCGCCTTGAGGTCATGCTGCTTGGAATGCAGGGGCTAGGCAAGCCAGGGTCCCACCAGGTCAAGATGATTGAATGGAATATGCACCATCAGCAACCTATGCCGGTAAGTTCGGTAAGCCCGTATCCCAGTAAGGCCAGCAGGGGATACATGGTTCCTGTTGTTTGGGATATAAAAAAAGCAGGTTTCGGCCATTTTGGGCGTGGTATGACACCTGAAAATATCTATCCAAAACAGTTTATCCCCAAAGACCTTATTCACGATGCTCTCCTCAAGCCGCCTATCAGCTGGTATGGTACGACCTTATGCCTCGCGGATACTACAGACCAGTTCGTTAAATACACCTATCCGGCGAAGGGCTGCCCTGAAGTCCATATGATATGGACGGATACACCCTGTTGGATAACCTGCTGGAACGACAGCAATACCTATATCAAGGCCTTAAGAAGTCCGAAGATAGAGTTCATCTTAGCACAGCACCCATGGATGGAAAACGATTGTCTTTTTGCCGATATCATCCTCCCAATCAATACGAAGTTTGAGGAAGAAGATATCAATATGGACACAGGGAACGGTCAATTCCGTATTATGTTGCGTGAGAAGAAGTGCATTGAACCCGTTGGAGAGTCCGTGAGCGACTACGATGCCGTCTGCATGATAGCCGAGAAGCTCGGCCTGCTTGAGGAATTAACGGAAGGCAAGACTGTTCAAGACTACATTAAACTTGGTTTCGAGACTTCCGGTCTACAGAAGCTTACTACATACGAGGAATTCGAAGAAAAGGGATATTTTGTCGTCCCGACTGACCCGAAATGGAAAGAATACGCGGTAGGCTTAAGGAATTTCTATGATGATCCCGAGAAACATCCCATCAAGACCCCATCCGGCAAACTGGAATTCTACTCTCAGGGTTTAGCCGAGCACTTCCCCGACGACAAGGAGAGGCCGCCGGTACCGCATTGGATTGAGAAGGGAGAGGGCCATGATGAGTCCCTCTCCAGCGAAAGAGCCAAGAAATATCCCCTGCTAATCATGTCCAACCACGGCCGGTGGCGGGTACACGCCCAGTGCGACGATATCACCTGGACGAGAGAAGCACCGACCTGCAAAGTAACGGGCCCGGACGGTTACAAGTATGAGCCACTCTGGATAAATCCCAAAGATGCCGCAACAAGGGGCATCAAAAGCGGCGATGTGATCAAGGTCTTCAATGAGAGAGGCGCCGTCCTAGGTGGTGCCTACGTAACCGAGAGGATAATGCCCGGTGTCGTCTATATGGACCACGGGGCAAGGTATGATCCTATAGTGCCCGGGGAGCTGGATAGAGGCGGAGCTATCAACACCATAACCCCGCATAACACGACTTCCAAGAACGCCACGGGGATGGTTGTTAGCGGCTTCTTGGTAGAAGTCGAGGGGATCGATTTAGATGAATTAAGAAGGAAATACCCCGAAGCATTCAAGAGAAAATATAACCCGGCGGCTGGCCTACGCTTTCATGCCTGGGTTGAAAAATGAACGGAATTATGAAGGTCCTTATTATTCGATGGAGGAAATTTGTACCTTGCTCCGCCGGATTCTTTGGTAGTCTCTCTACACCAAAGTTGTGGTGAGCGCGGGAAGTCCTACAGCATTTAACAAGCACTCCATATTATGCCATTGCACATATCTAAATTATGGTCTATAATTTGTCAGTCTAAACGTTGACAAGAATTCAAATTAGTGCTATGTTAGGGGGAAGTGAAATTGAGGAATAAATACATGAAACAGTTAAATCACTGTTTCAAGGTATTTCAAATAAGGGGAGCCTGCCACGAACCTGAAACACAGGCCACATGGCATAGGTACTCTCTTATTTATTCAACCACTCCCGGTTGGTTTTTCGGACCTTACGATAAGGCACATTTTTTAGGGAGCTAACCGAGAAACTGGACAACCTATCTTGAGAGTGACATACTGTGCAATGAAATCAATCAGACGGAGGCCTTGTATTATCCTCGGCATCAACCAAGACAGGATTCCAACTTCTACCTCTTCCCTGTCTCAAAAATAGAGCCCGTGGGGTAGCATCCTGCTCCAGAAAAATGCCAACTCCAGACATACCACTGAATACTGTGATAGGAGGTGAAGTTGAAATATAAGTATGGAAAAGTAAAATTATGATTGCCTGGCCAATACTGGACTAACACAAATGGAGGGACCAATGAAAAAGTCAAAAATGGTAATACTTATCTTGATGGGAATAATTGTAGTGAGCAGCCTGGCACTTGGCAGTTGTGGCGAACCGACGCCAACCACAACGACACCCTCAGGCACAACGACACCCTCAGGCACAACGACACCCCCAGCAGCACCAAAGCCGGAGGGAACGTTTACATTCGGTATCGACACCATGGGCAGTGAAGGTTTCCTGCCCTGGATAACGTTCCAGACCGACTGGCTGTTGTTCGGTGCGGTATATGACACCTTAGCAATAGAGACACCCGAGGGGGTAAACGTCCCGAGTGTGGCTGAGTCGTGGGAATGGTCCGAGGATTATACCGACCTTACCCTTCATATCCGGGAAGGTATCCAGTTTCACGATGGATGGGGAGAGCTAACCGCTGAGGACGTCGCTTATAATATCCGCAAACACATGAGCGAAGAATCTACCTCCCTCGCCAAGTCGTACATGACTATCATCGAGAGTGTAGAGGTGTTAGACCCCTATACGGTGGTTGTCCATCAGAGTGAGCCGAACGTAGACTACGCCGAAATGTATGCATTCGGCGGCATCGCCGGGGCAGTCACATGCAAGGCATACGTGGAGTCGGTTGGCGCGGAAGAAGCCAACTTGAACCCGGTAGGTTCGGGCCCCTACAAGCTGATTGAGCATAAGGTAGGTAACTACCTTAAATATGAAGCGGTTGAAGACCACTGGCGGGTCGTCCCTGAGTATAAATACCTCGTTATACAGTCAGTTCCTGAAGAAAGCACACGGGTAGCTATGCTCAAGACAGGGGCGATAGATGCTACGATAATCGGTCCCAACAGCTTACCTGACCTGCAGGGAGATGAGTTCACAATCGATTACTGGCGTTATGGTCCTAATACCCTTATCGTATTCGGTGGGATGTGCCGACCGGCGAACGTAAACTATTATCAGGAAGGTTACCACAATCAGGACCCCTGGGTGGACATAAGAGTGCGTGAGGCTATGAATATAGCCATAGACCGGGACGCTATAAACCAGGCTTTACACAGGGGCACTGCTAAGCCGATGACGATTCCTTTCCAGATACCGGGTTGGACAGACCTGGAGCCTTATCCATACGACCCGGACAGAGCCAGGGAATTGCTAGCGGAAGCCGCTGCGGATGGTGTTTTCACACCTAACGCAGAAGGCGGGTTTAGCCTTACGTTTATCAGCCCGACCCACCCGGGAACACCGATGGCGCAAAAGGAGGCCGAGGCGGTGGCCGGTTACTGGGCCGACATCGGGATAGATGCCAGCATCAGTCCGCTGGACTTCGGGGCCTACTGGCCAAAAGTGGAAGCCACCGAGAACGTTGGCGAGTGCTATACCTTCAGACTTGCTTATGCAGGGACCAACCCGTACTCGTACCTGTTGATGTGTGTCGTTTCCGATAACCTCTGGGGAGGCAGGTTCCAGGTTCCCGAAATGGAAGAAATAACGCCTCTGGCCGAAGAGGCTCTCGCAGAGCTGGACCTGGAGGTAAGGGACGGGATGTACAGGAATATCGCCCAGAAAGTGTATGATAACTATGTTGCCGCACCCCTTATCCAGGTTCCCTTTATAGTTGTGAAGAACAACACGGTAGGAGATTGGCCTCCGAATTCGTCAAGTTATTACTATAACTTCGAATACATCCGGCATGCCGAACCTCTGAATACCTTCCGACTGTTTGAAATTTGGGACTGATATAGATTAACTCTGTTTCGTACTACTAAGGAACTCCGAAGCTTAGAGTTCCACGGGTGAAGTATGTGGAACTCTAAGCTTCGGCTGTGGTGAAAAATAATAGAGGTAGTTGCTAGATAATGACCAGATATATGATAATACGATTGGGGCAGGGGATTCTTGCTCTCATCGTAGGAACTATACTCGTGTTTGGGTTAGCCAGACTTACCGGCAACCCTCTCGACCTGATGTTGCCTGAAACCGCAACCCCAGAGCAACGCCAGCAAATGGCAGAGTATCTAGGGCTGGATAAACCCATTTACCAGCAGTATTTTGTTTTCATAGGGAATGCGGCAAAGGGGGATTTTGGGAGGTCTCTGTTTTTTTATCGACCTGTGACTCAAATCATCTTTGAGCGGCTGCCAGCGACCCTCGAGCTGGGGGGCACGGCGATGTTGTTTAGTATGCTGGTAGCAATACCGGTGGGCGTGTATGCCGCGGTAAAAAGGGAGAAGTGGCAAGACAGTATACTCAAGGTTTTTGCGATATTCGGGCAATCGGTTCCATCTTTCTGGCTTGGAATAATGCTAATTCTCGTCTTTGCTGTGAGTTTAAGATGGCTGCCGGCTGGTGGCTACGGAAGGTTTGATGAACACCTGATTCTCCCGGCTTTAACCGTCTCTACTTTTTCCATCGCCGGTTTTTTACGTCTAACTCGCTCAGCAATGCTAGATACCCTGAGTACTGATTATGTTAGATTAGCCAGGATAAAGGGGCTCAAAGAGAGGTATGTAATCTGGAAACATGGTCTGAGAAATGCCTTGATTCCGGTGATAACCTTTACTGGCTTCGTTTTGGTTAATGCGTTTATGGGCTCTGTCATTGTCGAAGCGGTTTTCGCTTGGCCGGGTATAGGTCAGCTGTCCTACCAGGCACTACTCTGGCGTGACTTCCCATTGATACAAGGGATATTGGTTTTTAGTGTAGCTCTATTTGTTCTGGTTAACCTGGCCATTGATATTTTGTATGTCTACCTTGACCCGCGGGTAAGATTCACCAGGGATTAGTCTGTTGCTAAACGGGGATATGATATGAGGAAAAAAGATATATGAAAGACCTGGAAACCATGGGCGGGCCTCGAGGTGATTCCGATACCAAAATGGAAGTTTCCGATGCCCTCAAAACCACCCGGAAGAAAAAAGGGAAAAGGATGGGATTTGGGTGGAGGTTTTATCTACCTGCTTTAATACTGGCAGCGTTTGTATTAGTAGCCATATTTGCTGACTTTATTGCCCCTCACAACCCTGTAAAAAATCACCTGGCCGATTCTTTAACACCGCCATTCTGGCAGGAGGGTGCTAAAGCAGAGTATCTCCTCGGGACTGATCAAATGGGGAGAGATATCCTGAGCCGCCTCATCTATGGTGCCAGGACATCGCTCATCGTGGCTGCGCTGGGAGTCTTTTTAACAGGCATTGTCGGGACTATATTGGGTGTGCTTGCCGGCTACAAAGGAGGGTGGGTGGATGCCGTTATTTCCAGAGCTATAGACGTAATTCAAGGTTTCCCTTTATTCCTTGTGGCCTTGGTCTTGGCCATTGTTCTGGGAGCTTCCTTATTTAACATCATCCTCATTATTACTATAATGTTCTGGGTAGGGTATGCCAGGCAGGCACGAGCCGAGACTTTACAGATTCGAGAGAGCGCTTATGTAGAGCTAGCGCGTATTGCAGGGTGTCGAGATTTTACAATAGCGGTACGGCACGTCATACCTAACTTACTGAATAGTATAATCGTTATCGCCACTTTGGGCGTTGGCTCCGTTATTCTACTGGAGTCAGGCTTGAGCTTTTTAGGAGCCGGAATCCCACCGCCGACACCTTCGTGGGGTTCGATGTGTGCAGATGGAAGAAGCATTCTTACCACAGCATGGTGGGTCTCGTTCCTACCGGGGGTAGCTATCATGGCGGTTGTACTTTCTGGTAACCTTTTAGGCGACTGGCTAAGGGACAAACTTGACCCTAAGCTAAGAGACTTATAGACCTAAACAAATATAGCAAAGGAGGTCTCCAGTTGGCTGGGTCTAAAGATGATATTCTGCTTCGCGTCACTGGACTAAAGACCTATTTTTTTGTCAGGCGGGGAACAGTTAAAGCGGTAGATGGCGTGAACTTTTACATCAAACGGGGAGAGGTCTTAGGTATAGTTGGCGAATCTGCATGCGGGAAAAGCGTAACCGGCTTGTCTCTTCTGAGGCTGGTGCCCGACCCACCGGGTAAGATTGTCGGCGGCCATATCTTCCTTGAGGGGGAAGACCTGCTGTTAAAGAGCGAAGAGGAGATGAGGAAATTACGAGGTAGCAAGATTACAATGATCCAGCAAAATCCAGATAGCTCCCTTAATCCGGTTTTTAGAATAGGCAATCAGGTCGCTGAGGCGATATCTCTACACCAAGAATTAAAAGATAAAGCTTTACATAATAAGGTGGTGGAAATACTGGGACTCGTCAATATACCATCCCCAGAGGCACGGATGCGCGATTATCCCCACCAGATGAGTGGTGGCATGAGACAGAGAGTAGCCGGGGCAATAGCTTTGTCGTGCCAAGCGAACCTGCTCATTGCCGATGAACCAACAACTAATCTGGATGTTACTACACAGGCAGAATATCTCAAACTTTTAGAAGAAGTCCAGAAAGTCACCGGCTGCGCAATAATATTCATTACGCATGACTTCGGCATTGTCTCCAAGATATGCACACGGGTCGCCGTGATGTACGCCGGCAAGATAGTAGAAGCCGGACCAACAATAGATATAATGCAGAAACCAAGGCACCCTTACACCTTCGCTCTCCTCGACTCTGTACCCAAGCTGGGTTCAAGGGGAACACTGCTGCGCACTATCGAGGGTCAGCCTCCTGAACCAGTAGATTTACCACCCAGTTGTGCCTTTGCGGTAAGATGCCCCATGGCAAAAGACAGGTGCTTCAAGGAAAATCCTGAAGAAGTAAGAATAGACGATAACCATTATGTGAGTTGTTTTCATGTTGAATAAAGATGCTACAGGTAATTCTATCCTCTTAGAGGGTAAAAACTTGAAGAAATACTTCCCCGTTAGAAAGGGAGTCTTTGCCAAAGTAAGCGCCTGGATAAAGGCTGTCGATGACGTAAATTTCAATATAAAAAAAGGGGAGACTCTTGGCCTGGTGGG
>Ga0315551_10002149_pt1 | contig 14561 bp, 14 predicted proteins | sample SalMarSW160290MG_FD_203678 | JGI IMG/M metagenome (GOLD analysis project Ga0315551, IMG submission 203678) | Salt marsh sediment microbial communities from the Plum Island Ecosystem LTER, Massachusetts, United States - Salt Marsh Sediment SW1602-90 ... | reverse complement strand
AGATTGTTACCTATTTTGCGATCATTTCAGTGATTATGAGTATCGTTGCCTTAATAGGATTTGCCTCTTTTACTATTGAGCAAAAATCCAAAGAGATTGGTATCCGGAAAATTTTTGGTGCCAAGGTGCTGAATATCATCTCATTGCTTGCTATTGATTTCACCAGGTGGGTATTAGCTGCTTTTATAATTTCATGTCCTGTTGTTTATATTATCATATCTAATTGGCTTGAAAATTTCGCGTATCGCGTTGAGATAAAATGGTGGGTTTTCCTGCTGGTAGGATTCATGTCAATTGCCATTGCACTTTTATCAGTGATATGGCAAAGCCTTAAAGCTGCTAAAAGGAGTCCGGTTGAGACACTGAGGTATGAATAGTATCATTTTCATTTTTTTCGTCAATGTATCATGACTAAAATTCAAATAAGTCCTATCGTTTTTATTCTGATTATTTTATCTCCCTTAAGAGGCTTAGGACAAGGTGAGGAGATAATCAGAGATATAAATATGGCCATCTTAACCTCGGATTATACGAAAGCTTTAACTCTTTGTGACAGTGCTGTTAGAAATAATTTTCTCAGTCCGGAAATTTTCTATAAACAAAGTATTGCATATCGGTCTGTGAATAATTATAAAATGGCACATGCTTCCATTAAACATGCTTACAACCTCGATCCTGAAAACTTAAATATCCAAATCGAGTTTGGTAAGGTTTGCTATACGTTGAATATGCTAAGCAAGGCAGATTCAATTTTTTCAAATATTCTTAAGTCAGATTCGGATAACTATATTTCCGGATTGTATTTAGCGCGAATTTGTTTTAATAAAGAGGAATTTGAAAGAGCTTTTAGAATCTTTGAATCATTGTCAAAAATAGATTCTGCCAATAATTATCTGTTCCGCCAAATGGGGATATGTAAAATAAAAACAAAGGAAGCAGAAAAGGCAATCCTTTGTTTTAAGCGTGCCATCGAAATTGATAGTCTGGATATAAAATCTTATGAATATTTAGCCAGGGTTTACCAGGCTCTTAACGAGGATGATAAAGCCATAAAAGTTTTGGAAAAAGCAATACGTTTAGATAAAGCAAATTCCGAATTGTATGTATTGCTGGGAGATATACATTTTGCCAGAAATCATCAATACATTGCTATTCCTATATATCTGAAGGCAATAGAATTAGGAAATGATTCTCCCTGGTTACCCAAAAATGTTGGTATTGGTTATTACAGGATTAAAAAGTATCAGGAGGCCAAAAAGTATTTATTATTAGCAAAGCCATATTTTATTGAGCCGAGAATAAATCAACTATTAGGGGGAATTTATTATGAACTTGATCAACCTGATTCCAGTATAATATGCATAAAGACTGCAATTGAACTTTTACTTCCAGAAACCATCACGCTATTTAATTTAAAGATTAGACTTGCCAAAAGTTACAGGAAAAATAAAGAATTTCAGAACGCTATTCAAACGTATGAAGATCTATACCAAATGCAGTTTGGGAAATATTCACAATCATTTATTAATAATATAAATTTTGAGCTTGCTGAGATGTACGACCAGGATCTGAAAGACAAGAAAATGGCAATTGAATATTATGAAAAAGTCTTAAATAATCAAGGTAAATATACTGATTCACAATATGTAAAATATTTGGAATCGAGAATAAAGAAACTGAGAGAAGAGTTATTTTTTGAAAAAGAATAGTAATGCAATGTCCTTTTCCCTCTGGTTGTAGCCAATGCGAAAAAGATCGATACGCAAAACATTTTGACGGTTTTTTGTCTATCTGTCAAAATAATCGATAATTTGACAATTATTTGTTTTCCTGTCAAATTCTGACAATATCTTTTAAAAAAGTCATTATTCGCATTTATTTGACACTTTTTAATAATTAAATGTCAAATTATTTGTATTTTTGACAAAATCAAATTTCGATGTCAAAGCCGATTCCATACGACCGAAACACGCCATACAACCAATTGCCTTTATTACCGCCTCCCGACGAAAAGGTAATTAGTGTGGAAATAATGAAAGAGGTAAACAAGGCTAATAAAGCACTTGCCGAACTCAAAGGATATGCAAAAAAACTTCCTAACCAATCTATGCTGGTTAATACTATTGCACTTCGGGAAGCAAAGGCCAGTACTGAAATTGAGAATATTTTTACCACCGATGATGAACTTTACAAAGTACTTTCAGGAAGTGATTCAGGGTTAAAAGGAAACGCTAAAGAAGTATTGAGATATCGGCAGGCTTTGTGGAAGGGATTTCAGAAAATTCAAGACAAAGGGGATTTCGACACAGATTTAATGATAAAAATATACCAGGAAATCAAGGAAGTAAAAGACAGTATTCGACCACCACAAACTGAAACAAATATTAAAAAGAGAGGTAGTGGGATGATAGGAGGTACTGTTGTTTATACTCCCCCGAGAGGAGAAAAAGTAATTAAAGAAAAACTGGACAACCTCATTGAATACCTGAATAATGATGAAAAATATGATTATGACCCTTTAATAAAACTTGCTGTTTCTCACTATCAATTTGAGGCAATACACCCATTCAGAGACGGAAACGGACGAACAGGAAGGGTTCTGAGCATATTGCTAATGATTCAGAAAAAACTGCTCGATGTCCCAATTCTCTATTTAAGTGCATACATCATTGCTAACAAAGACGATTACTATGCTCTGCTAAATAAAGTAACCGCACTCAGAAACTGGAAAGATTGGATTCAATATATGCTCAAAGCCGTGGAGGAAACAGCAACCTACACTATTAACAAAATTCAAGAGATAGACCGATTGTTCGAAAAAACACACGAGCTTGTAAATGAAAAATTACCGTACATACGCAAAGAAGTCGTAGAAAAGATATTTGAACAACCTTACATAAGTCCAAAAGTGTTAGTTGACCAGAACATTAAAAGTCTTAACACAGCAAAAAAATACCTGGGTCAGATGGCAGAATTAGGAATAATGGTTCCGAAAAAAATTGGAAAGGAAATAATCTATATAAATATTGATTTATTCAATCTATTATCAGAAACATAAGCCAGGCGGATAACAGAAAAGAAATATGAAAATGCACTGGCTCAACATCGTGTATTGCACATTAATACACACCATATACAAAAACATTGTAAATTAATTCGCTAAACTGTTGATTTTGTCACAGAAGAGCAGAAAAGTAACGCATCACCCGATCCGTCAACCCAAATTAAAATTCCGGTGTCCTATTAACTAATTACAAAGGTTAATTGTTAATGGTTAAATGTTAATTGTCACTGGACAAGTCTGCTTAAAAACCTATTAACCAATAACATTTACTTATTTACACTTGTGCGTGGTTTTTGACTGTAAATAAGCCTGTTACACACTCTCCAAAGCAAGCAAAATATTCAAAGAACGCTCTTTATATCAAAGATACATTTTTCTTTTCAACTGAAAGAGTTTATTCAATTGAAAAAAAGAAAGGAGTGTTTGTCACTCCTTTCAATTCAGCTTACTTCTTTCTTCTGCTGGGTTTCTCTCTCTGAGACAATGCACTACCAGCTGCAGTTTTACTTTTCCTGCTGGTCCTTTTGTCTCTTAGCACCTTAGAAGCGGCAGAAGCAGCTTTTCTACTGGTAACTTTTTTTGCCATAAGCATTAATTTAAAAGTTAAACATCAGTTTACTTTTTAAGGATAATACTCTGTATGATTACACTTTGGACATGGAGGTAAAGTATCAGTGTTATCATCCAATACAACTCTTTGTCCGCAGCGCTTACAGGTATATACTCCTTTGCCAGGCTTTTCTCCTGTGCTAGACATAAACTTTATGTTTTAGCATTAATACCTGAAGTAGGTTACTTCTACCAGGTGCATTTTCTTTTTGTTTTTAATTGCCAATGCCATATATTTGACTTGTCAACTCAAAATGCATTTTGCAATTAAGTCAGGCTCATACACCTTTTCAAGCCTGGCTTTTTGCTTTCCTGATCCCCTCAAAAACGGCACCATTTCAATGATTTCGGCATTTTTACTTATTAACATTTGATTTTAGTTCTTAACGCTCTGCTGGAAGTCGCTTATAGTTAACATTTTAGCTTATTAACTTTTTGGATAAGTTTCATGTTTAAAGCTTAAACAAAATGCTGATAGTCAGCTTGTCTGCTAATTTGTCACCTTCCTGCCAGACAATCCTTCCCCAAGCCCCCATCCTTTCAGCTTTAACATAACAAGTTGTTATAGGAGCAAGCCACGGGATTGTCTGTTTTTTTGGTGTGGCTTGTCCTATAACCAAATTATGTTAAGCAGCGAAGCTGCTCGCTTCCAGTCGGGGGCTTGGGGAAGCTGCATGCGATAAAACAGGGAGAACCTTAAATTCCGGCTTAGGCACCTTTTCAAGCCACCGGGGGCAGAAGCAAGGTTTTTGGCATAAAAAATACTATCCGTCGGTTGACGGATGGAGATTTTTTTGACAAAATTCATTTTAACCTTGCTGTGTGGTTTGCCCCGTGGAATAGTTGCGGAGCAACTCCGGCAGAGCCGGATTCCACGGGGTGGACTGTTGGCTTATCTTGCCTGAGCCGGTTTTAAGGTTGTGCGCATAGAGTGGGTTGGCGTGTGGCTATTTAACATAACTGACTTATAGGGCCCGCCTTCGTCCTGCGGACTCATCCGGGCTGACAGCCGGAGGTTACCTGCCAGGCGAACCAAAAGCACAAGCAGGCGGAGCCCCTATAAGAAGCTGTTATGTTAAATAGTCTTGGGGTAATTTAGCTGGCATGTTTTTTTGTTTTGCGCAATGGCGCAGCTCTTTGTGCCGCTTCAGCGGTACAATGTGCTGCATCAGGGTTGGACAAAAAGCGTGACAGATAAATTACAGGCGGGCCGGCGTGGGGAACAAAACAAAAGACAGGGGGAAGTGAGCTCCAGCGAACTGGCTGGATTTTGTTTTGTGGGGGTGAAGGTCTAACCGCCTCCCAGCATTTTAATATCTTGCTTGATAAACTCTTCCAGTTCTTTTACCGTTGGCAATTGCACCTGATACCTGCTTACAAATAATTGATTGTCTAACGATCCGGTAGCATATTTTACTGTAGATGACTTTTTATCTGTACAAAGCACTATTCCAACCGGAGGATTATCAGCCTCATTCATTTCATTGTCTTTAAAATAGTTCAGATAAAAGTTCATTTGTCCTGCATCGGTATGTTTAAACTTTCTTGTTTTTAAATCGATAAGAACATGGCATTTCAATATCCGGTGATAGAAGACCAGGTCAACGTAATAGTACTCCCCATCGATGGTTAGCCTCTTTTGCCTTGCCTCAAAACAAAACCCCTTGCCAAGCTCAAGCAAGAATACCTGCAAATGATTAATAAGGGCTTCTTCCAGGTCGTTTTCAGCAAATTTCTCCTTTGGCTCCAGTCCAACAAATTCAAACACATATGGATCACGCATAATCCCCTCCGGGGTTGATGGATCCGCTTTTTTATTAACATCCAGGATCAGTCCTCTCTTGTCAGTTGACAGACCTGTACGCTCATACAGCAAGCTTTCCATCTGTCTCTTTAACTGCCGTACCGACCAATTTCCTTTAATGGCTTCTGCTTCGTAAAAAGTCCTTTTTGTTGGATCCTTTTCTCCCATGAGTTCGATGATATGGGAGAAGGATAACCTGCTTATTATTAACTGTGGATCCACCTCGGTTTTATCAGTCTTTTTTTGCACTATTTCAGATTGTGCAGACATTGTCTGCATAATTTGCTTTGGCAGGTTCATATTCTCAACAAGCTGTCCTGTTGCCGGATACATTAGATAAAACTGACAGCAATAGTGGAGATTTCTTTTTGACAACCCCTTTATGCCTTTGCTTTTAAGGTCTTTGGCCAGTACAGCCAATAACTGATCCCCGTATTTTGCCCGGTCTTCACCATTCTGCTCATATTCCACAATGTAATGACCGAACAGCCAGTTCCGGATGGTCAGGGCCTGGTTAACCGCAGACACTGCTTTCCCCAGTAAATATTTGTGGGCCTGCTCAACGGCCTGTATTAACTGCTCAAAGTTCATTTCTTATCGCTATTTATTAAATCAAAAACACTTGTCCCATTTTCATGTGCAAGGTGGACAAAGTATTCTATAAATTGAAGATGGACTTTTATTGCTCTTTCGCTTTTTAACAACCCTCCCAACATTATGATTCCCGGTTCAGCAAAGGCATATTCCCCAGCATTTATTTCTACCATAAAATCCGAGGGAAAACGCACCATGCTTTTTCTAACGTTTGTTCGAAGCTCTTTTACATCCACCTCAAATACTTCAGCAAGGTCAACATCTTTAACAACACGTATCCCTTGATAGGAGAACATTTTATCCTGCACTAATTTTTCTATGGCTATAAATAAAGAGAGATCTCCTTGCATTATAATAGTCTTTAGCTCAAAAGTAGTTTTTTTAGCTTGTTGCCGCAAAAAGTGACCTCCAATTCACCCCAGGGGATGATATTTCTCTATAGCTGTTTTCAGCTCTTCCAGGCCACTCTGACGATACTTCTCCGTGGAACTGATCTTCTTGTGCCCGGCAAAGACCTGTACCATACGCAGGTCCTTGCCGGCCTTCAGCATGTTTGTGATCACGCTCTGACGGATGGTGCGGGGATTCAAAGTGCGATCCGGGAACAGATTTTTATTAAACGTCTCTACCAGGTAACCGATCCCTTCACCCGACTCTGCCGTACCACGCATGGTGATGATCAGCCGGTTTGTATCTGTCTTCAGCATCCCGGGCCATACTTTATGGATATAGTTATAAAACAGCATAACCTGCTCTGTTCTCAGCTTCAGGGTCCGGGCCATGGTACGGGGCATGGCCCGGACATAAACCGTCCCGGCCTCCAGGTCTATGTCCTGCACCCTGAGCATGGTCAGCTCGGTGACCCGTAACCCCTGGTAGATAAGCAGGCTGATGATCACCTTGTTCCTTAACGTTACATTCTCAAAGCGTTCCTCCCGGTGCATCAGCTTTTCTAATTCAATTGAAGTAAAAAGATCCTGCAGCTGGATATCTTCATAGCGGGCATCTTTTAATTTCAGGTGCCGGCAGGGATGACTGCCGCGCTGACCGGTATGGACCAGGTAAAAGTAAAAAGCCTTTACCCCGTACAACATGCGGTTGATGGTTTGGGGGTTCTGATGCTTGCTGCGCAGGTATTCCACGTATTGCATAATGTCCCGGTAGGTGGCTGTTAAAGCCCTCTCTTGTCCCATATAGGCCAGGTAACGGCCTATGTCAAAAAGGTAGATCTTTACCGTGCGGGGTGAGTATTTTTCAAGCAGATAGTTTTTTATATCCGGTTTCGATCTGCTCATATCAAATGATTCCTGTTAACCCTGGTGTAAACCTGGGTGCTCTCCAGATGGCTGTGACCCAAAAAGTCCCGGACCTGCTCCACGCTTAACCCGCTTTCCAGCAAATGGGTAGCGATCGAGTGCCGCAGGCTGTGCGGGGAGATCCTCCGGGATTTATTTATCCCAACCTTCCGGACCAGGTATTGCAGCCTTCTCCAGTAGCTCTGACCGTGCATGCGCTCTCCCCACCGGTTCAGCATAAATGATTTCCGGCTGTCCGGATCCTCTTTTTTCCTGATGTGGACCCTCTCCTGGTAATAATAGTTCTGCAGATCTTCGATGACCTTTCCTGTTACCGGCACCGCCCTTCTTTTTTTCCCTTTGCCTGACCGGACATATAAAATCCGGCTCCTGAAGCTGATGTCTTTCAGGTTTAACTTCTCTGCTTCACCCTTGCGCAGTCCACAGCCGTAAAGTAGCCCAAGCATGGCCCGGTCCCGCAGGGTCTCACAGGCCCGGTACAGCTTCCTGATCTCTTCCCTGGTTAACACTTCCCTTTTCGTATGCTCCGGGGTGGGGAAGTGTAAGACACTGAACGGGTTTTCTTTAATATTTCCTTCTGCTTCCTGGTAATTAAAAAAAGTTTTCAAAGCCCATACGTGCGACTGCAGCATGCTCTGGCTTAAATTCCCGGGCCTGGTCTGATTGGGCCGCTGGGATAAATACTCGTAGTGCCTGTTGATAAGCTCCGGTGTTATTTTATCCAGGCTGTGGATATCCTGCTGCTCCAGGCGGTAAAAAAATTCCCGTACAGAAGATGGAAGGGCCTGCTGCGAGTATTTGTTATACCCCAGCCTTTTTAAATGCAGGCTAAATTCTTTTAATAAGGCGATGTAGCGGGGATTCTGGAGGGGAAGGTGTTTCATTTTGCTTATAATAAAAGGCCTTTTTTAAAGAGGGGGGGCCTGGCTCTTTCTTTGGGTCACGGGTCGCCAGCCGTAAGTCTTGTGTTTCTCAGGGTTTTAAGTGACCCAAACCGTCTGGGTCGCCAGTGGGTCGCCAGAGTTTTGTTATGATCGTTTTTTGTTGCTTTTAACTGTCAGCCCTGATCAGTTCCAGTTGGGAGAGCTGTCCCTCCAGGTGACGCTTTAACCTGCTTCGTATCCTTGTTATATCATCCCAGTAGATGATCTTATACCGGTAGCCCCTGTTGATATGTCCCCCGCTTATTGATATGTATTCCAGGCTCAGAAGGTCATAGATATATCGCTGAACCTGGCTCTTGCTCAGGTTCAGTACCTGGCGTATTTCTCTCTGGCTAAAAGCAAAAGTGTCGTAGTATTCTCCTCCCATAGCTTTTACATACTCTTTTAGCCTTTCATAGAACTGCCTGAGACTGCCATCGAGTTCATCGATCTTTAACAGGATGCTCTCGAACATGATCTCTGCCGCTGTCTGCAGGTCTTCCTTTTGGGTGATCAGCCTGCCCTGGCTGTCTTTTTTTCGCCTGTACTGGTGCACCAGGGTAACCTGCTTAACAAAGCTTTGATACAGCTCGTTCAGCCTTCTGATCTTATGGGCTTCCTCCGGAAGGTGTACCTTGTCGGCATAGGGATTGATCACGGGACAGGGCTGCAGCAGCCTGATGCAATTCTGTAAAAAATGGGCGGTTTCCTGTTCCTGCCGGGCATCGATCTGCCCGGAGGCTTTTCTGTTCTGGTAGCGGATCACCCGCCGGGTTTGTTCGCGGGTTTCATCTACGGCGATCACAAAACAGCGGCTCATGTTATCTTCATAGACCTCTCCCCGGGTGGTACAGGCCAGGGAAGCAATCGGACCGTAAACCACCTTCTCATAGGCCCGGAGGTTCCCTTTTTCATCCTGGCCCGTGGTGCTGGTGGATAGCATCTCGCGGCTCTGAAGTTCCCTGAAGGCCAGCTGGGCTTCCTCTTTCATCCCGTCCAGGTCCTCCAGGCAGATCAGCTTGTTCTGAAGATCATACGCCCCGTAGTTGTAAAAACTGCTGTCCGTGACACGGGTAAACCGTTTTACATCCTCCCGGGGAATCAGGCTGCTGATCCTGGCCAGAAGATGGGTCTTCCCGCTGCCCGTGGATCCCTGGATCAGGGCATGCAGCGTATCGGGCATCTTATAGCTGGTGGCTATAATAAATAAAAACAAACGGTTGGTCTCTTCGCCTACTACTCCCGACCGGCTGATCATCCGGTTCAGCCGCTGCGTAAGGTCCGGATCCGATAAAAACTCGCGGCAGCGGGCCATCATGGCCGGATCGCTTTTTATCGGTGGGTGCCTGGCTTGGTCTTTCCCTTTTTCGAAGAGCAGATCCCGGTACTGTTCCAGGAGATCGGTAAGCTTGTTCAGGTCCAGCTCTACCAGGTCGGCCCTCAGGTCCAGCTTGTCCGATGCTTCCCTTGCTATCTTTTCTACCTGCTTGTTCTCATACAGGTCTGCCTTGTTCCGGTATTTTTGATAGTGGGCTGTGGACTTAACGGTTTCAATGACCAGGCTGACCCTGAGGCTGTCCATATCGTTACGTAAGCCACCTCTGACGCTGTATCGGGCCTCCATGCCCCGGTAACGAAGATTGTAGGGGTTGGTGGTGTCTAACCTGTGGAATGGCTTTGCACCGGCTTCCCGACCTGTGAAAGCTGTTTGTTTCACCGGGTCGCCGGATTCCACAGGTTCAAGCTTACCGACAGGTGATGGTTTATCCTTGACAGGTTCTTTTTTATTTTCTCCGGAAGGAGTCCCTTGGACAGTTGAAGATTTCTCAATTGAAAAAGAAAATGGTTTGCGGGATCCAAGAAGGTCAGTAAGCACTTCCTTACCCTGGTTTGTATATTCAGCCTGTGGAATAATCCCCTCGGGATTGCTTGGCATTCCACAGGCTAAACTGTTAACGTCATGACCTGCGGGAGTTTCCACGTAGCTGATCCTTACCCCTGGTTTAAGCTTATGTAAAGTGTCAGCGTGTTTCCTGAGGGCTTCTCTGCCAGCCTGGTCCCCGTCAAAAAACAGGATCAGCTCCTTGTCCGCCGTAGCCTTGGCGGAGGCGGACCCTTCTGCCCATTTCTGTATTGCTATTTTATGCTCTTCTGTCAGTCCATTGGTGCCGTACAATGACAGGATCCCGTACTCTTTGCCTATTGTTTCTATCTGCAGCAGTGTGGCAGCGTCTACTATGGCTTCGGTCAGGATCAGGCGGGGAGTGTCTGGATTCGGATAAAATGGATATAAGCCTTGGCGATCCTTCAGGTAAAAGTGCCTGCCTCTGTCCTGATTACCGTTGGTTTCAAAAATGCTCCTGAAGTATAACCCGGTTACCTGTTTGCTCTGATTTCGCAGGGCAAAGCAGATACAGTTCTTGCCGAAGACCTGGTGTCCTCCTTTTACACCGGGTTTCAGAAGGCCATATTTCACAAAACTTTTCAGAAGATGATCACTGACTTTATCATTGTGGTGGTACTGGCCGCTGTTGTAACCCACTTCCAGAAGATCCGGATCCAGGCCACGGCTTTCTGCATATTGCCTGCCGGATTGACTTCTCAGCATGCCGTTCCGGAACGATGAAAAGATCTTTGTCAGGACCGCGATCCTCGATAAAGTTTCCGGGGATTTGGATGGGTCCTGTATTATTCCCAGTAATTCTTTTGCCTTCATTATCGCCTGATGCTTGGTAATCTTTTCGTATTTCATGATAAAATCGATCTGGTCGCCGCTGCCAGCACTGCAGTTCGAACTGAAGCATGTCCAAGTGCCGGTCTCGGGATAGACCTGCATGCTTGGTGTTTTGTCATCGTGGAAGGGGCAGCGCAGGCGGTTGTTGTGATCAGGAAAAAGCTGGTAGCGTTTCAAAACTGTCTCAATCAATAGACGCTTTTTGATTTCTGGGATTTCCATTGAAAAAATTTTTATTTTTTCATTTGTAATTATCAGATACAAAACTATCCTATTTTTTCAAAACAAGCAAAATTATCAGGTTTTATTTTATCTGATAATTGCGTATTTTTGCTAATCACTTAAATTATTGAACATTTTAGTATCTGATAAGATATGAACACAGGTAAAATAATAGCTGATTTAAGAGAGAAGAAAGGGTGGTCTCAGACCGACCTTTCCGACAAAAGCAGTGTATCAAGGGTGATGATAGGTAAATACGAACGCGGTGAAGCCGTGCCATCCATAGAAGCTGCTAAAAAGATTGCCGATGCGCTGGAGGTCTCGCTCGATTACCTGGTAGGGGAAGGAGTAAACAGTAAATTCGATAAACGTACACTTCAACGTCTCCAGGATCTCGAACTCCTCGAGGAAGACAAAAAGAGCACTCTGTTTGATCTGATTGACACTTATATTAGAGACAGTAAAGCTAGACAGGCTTATTCAGCGTGATCTTTGTAATTATCCTAACTTACTTTTAAATCCTAATTAAATGTTTGAGATATTAATTGGAATAGTACTTATTATTCATGGGATCTATACACTATACGCAGGTTATCGCAATAAGCCACTTACATGGTTGATTTTCAAAGTAGACTACTTAATCGAACAAAAAATTATAGGACCTCACTTCAACAAAGTATTCAATTACCTTCTTGGATTAGTTGAGGTCATTTTCGGAGTATTAGTAATTTTTTATTTTTGATATCCTTTTATTCAAATTCTCTTCTTTGTATCTCAACACCTACTGAGTCATAAAAAAACCATATTCCATTGGGTTTATTCATGTTAAATGAACCTTTTTGTTCAATTTGCCCATTCCTATAAAAAAAGGTACAAGGCCCATTCTGTAAATCATTTTTGTAGGTAACTTCACTTTCGATGCTGCCTCCTAAATAATAATTCTTGAATACACCATGCTTAATACCATCGATAAAATTACCAACCTGTAGTGTATCTCCATTTTCATAAAATGTTATAAACTTTCCAACCTGCTTATTGTTCCTCCAAGTACCAACCTGTTGCTGTATCCCATTCGAGTAATAGGATTGCCATTGACCTTCCTTTAATCCATTAACCCATCTTGTTTCCTCTTTGACTTGTCCATTCTCATAGTATACGGTTGAGATGCCATCTAATTTACCTCTAACCCAATGAGATACTTCCCTTAAATTTCCTGCATCAAAGAAAAACTTAGCAGCACCGTCTTGAAGATCATTCTTAAACTCAACTATCCCTGTCAATATCCCTTCCTCAGAATAATATCTCCAGTCACCCTCTTGTTTATCAGCAACCCATTTGCCTACTTCTTTTAGTGTACCATCCTCATAAAATACCTTTGCCTTGCCAACTTTCATTCCGTCTTTTACAAAGCCAACACTTTTTATGGTACCATCAGGATAATTGATCACGACTTTTTCCCTGCAGCACGTGACAACAACAAATAACAAAGGAATGAGGCAAAATGCTATTAATTTATTCTTGCTTCTCATAAGATAACTCAAATTTAATAATGAAAGCCACCGATAATTTAGTGTTTTCTGTCAACTTTCCTGCCGCTGCCCTCAAAGGCATCCCTCCTTCATTAAATTCCGTACCACTGTCTTCGGTGGTAGTAGTAGTTGATCCCATCGGAGCTCCATTAGTGTGTGTCGATGTTGTAGTAGTCTCTGTTTTTTGCTTGTAAACACCAAATCCTGCAAAACTTGCTTTTCCCGTTAATGTCTTGGTAGTAGTCACATCATTTGTTGGCAAAACAACGTCTGTCCCTTCTATTTGGACTTGCCCATTGCCAGTTGTTGTGGGTGAAGTAACTTCTTCTATCCCAATCTCACCTAATCCATATGATAAACTATAGCTTTCTGTTCTACTACCATTCCCTCCTTCAAGGTTGCCTGAAAGGGACACACTGCCTATCTCTTTTGATCCGAAATTCAATTCTGCTCCTACTTTTCCTACTTTAACACCAAATGTAGCACCCGCATGAACAGAAAGTTTTGTATTGTCAGCAAATTGTTTCACTCTTGCTCCAACTTCATTCCACATCATCTTTAATTGCCCAAAAGGATTCGGGAATACACCAGGTCCATCAGGCCACATACCATCAGGATCTAAGAACCGGATTGGATTATCGAAAGTGTATGCATATGGGCTCCACCTACGGCCCAATTCAGCAGCAGGATCTACAACGTGCCATCTCCCCAGCTGTGGATCATACATACGAAATCCGTAGTCGTACCAGTCTAGCCCCAGGTCATCCTGTAGTTCCTTCCCATTATACAGATAACTTATAACATTTAACTTATAACATTTAACTTATAACATTTAACTTATAACATTTAACGAAAAAACCACAGATTTGATATCTGTGGTTTTTTCTGTAGTGCCACGCGGAATCCCTGATTGCCATAGGCAGGGAAGCATCTCTTGCACCAAATGTTAGCAACCCATCACCCACAACCACTTGCTTCGTTTTTACTGATATAATATATTTCACTTATTTAAAATAGAATTATTCTAAATTATAATTATAAAAGACTATTAGATAGTTGTTTATCTAATTTAAAACATATGAATACTAATTCTTTAGTACTCACTACTAAAAAATTAGTATATTTGTTTTGAATTATTAAATCATTCACAAATGGAACTTACAAAAGCTGAAGAAAAGATAATGCACATCTTATGGAGATTAGAAAAAGGATTCATAAAAGAAATCTTGGAGCATTTCGATGAGCCACAACCAGCTTACACTACAGTTGCAACCATTGTGAAAATCCTGGAAAAGAAAGGATTTGTATCGCATAAATCCTATGGAAATGCGTATCAATATTATCCATTAATCTCAAAGGAGGAGTATTCTGAGAAACATCTGAATTCAGTTTTCAAGAAATATTTCAAGAGTTCTGTAAAAGACGTGGTATCTTTTTTTGCCGATAACAACAAAATGGATACAGCCGATATAGATGATGCCATTGAACTTCTAACTCAATTAAAAAACAAAAAAACATGATGCATTTCTTTGTTTACTTAATCGAAGCAAGCATTTGTATTAGCTTACTATACGCGGTTTACTTGATTTTTATCAAAAGGGATACTTTCCATAATCTCAAAAGGTATTATCTATTGGTTTCTTTATTTATCTCGTTAATAATCCCTCAATTGCCTTCGATCCATATTTCAAAAGTTGTTGATGATACAGTATTATCCAATAATCTGAATTCCCAGGATTATGCCATTTATAATGACACTTTTGAAA
>Ga0315551_10002133_pt1 | contig 14618 bp, 11 predicted proteins | sample SalMarSW160290MG_FD_203678 | JGI IMG/M metagenome (GOLD analysis project Ga0315551, IMG submission 203678) | Salt marsh sediment microbial communities from the Plum Island Ecosystem LTER, Massachusetts, United States - Salt Marsh Sediment SW1602-90 ... | reverse complement strand
TGGTTGGTCCTGATGCGCTGGCTGAATCCGAACGTGCTGTGCTGGCTGTGGCTCGTATGCTTCGAGAAGATTTTTTACAACAATCTTCTTATCATCAGATAGATCGCTATTGCCCGGTTGAAAAGGGTTATTTAATGCTCAAGGCAATTTTGGATTTTTCTCATCGCACCCAGAGAGCGTTGGAATCAGGAGTGCCATTGGATAAAGTGCTGGGATTACCGGTATGCGTAGAGATTGGCCGTATGAAAGAGTTGCCGGTTGAAAACGTCAAAGAAGCGATTGAAGCCCTCATGGAACGACAGGCAATTAATTTTACCGAATTGGGAGTGGATTGAAATGCTCACGACGACTCCCAGGCCCGACTTAATCACCAAGGAATTTCGCACGCTCTCTCAGATCAGAGGCCCGTTGATCTTCGTCGAGCGCATTACTGAGGCAGCCTACAACGAGATTGTGGAGATAACCAGTCCCCAGGGTGATATCCGTTTAGGCCAGGTATTGGAGGTGGATAGACATCGCTGTATGGTGCGCGTTTTTGTCGGGACCTCCGGTATGGACTTGGTCAAAACAAAAGTCCGCTTTACTGGAGATGTTGCTCGACTAAATGTATCGCTCTCGATGCTGGGCCGTGTACTGGACGGATCTGGACAACCCATGGATGGAGGTCCGCCCATTATCCCGGAGGCCGCGCTTGATATCAACGGGTTGCCCATCAATCCGTCAGTTCGTATACACCCTAGTGAGTTCATCCAAACGGGTATTTCTGCCATTGACGGTCTAAATACCTTGACGCGCGGCCAAAAATTGCCGATCTTTTCAGGGGCTGGGTTGCCCGCTAACGAATTAGCTGCCCAGATTGCCTCGCAAGCGCGTATCTTGGGTGGTGTTGGGAAGGGTAATGAACCGTTTGCCCTCGTCTTTGCAGCTATTGGCATCACCCATCGCGAAGCCTCCTTCTTTATGGACCAATTTCGAGCCAGTGATGCCATGGACCGGACGGTGTTGTTTGTAAATCGCGCTGATGACCCGACTATCGAGCGCTTGCTGACCCCACGGGCTGCTTTAACAGCAGCCGAATACCTGGCCTTCACCCATAACAGGCATGTATTGGTCATCATGACCGATATGACCAATTACTGCGAGGCGTTGCGCGAAGTCTCCGCTGCAAGTGAAGAGGTTCCTGGCAGACGTGGTTATCCGGGCTACATGTACTCGGATCTGGCCAGCCTGTATGAGCGCTCCGGTCGCATTAAGGGCAATCCTGGTTCTATGACCCAATTAGTGATTCTCACCATGCCTGACGATGATATCACTCACCCAATCCCAGATCTAACTGGGTATATCACCGAGGGTCAGATTGTGCTCAGGCGGGAATTGCACAGGAAAGGTGTTTATCCCCCCATCGATGTCTTGCCCTCCCTCTCGCGTTTGATGAATGCCGGTATCGGCGAAGGTAAGACTCGCACCGATCATCGCTTCGTCGCAGACCAGCTTTATGCCCTATATGCTGAGGGTCGAGATCTGCGCCGGTTAGTAGCCATAGTGGGTGAAGCCGCCTTATCTGGTGATGACCGCCGGGTGCTGGAATTCACTAATCGCTTCGAACAGGAATTTGTTGGTCAAGAGATGGTGGACCGGGACATCTTTGAGACTCTTGAGATAGCTTGGAAGTTGTTGGCTCCCATGCCCCCTGAACTGTTGAAGCGTATTCCTCAAGAATTTATCAAGAAGTATCACCACCGGAACTAATCGGTCAATGCCGATCAGTCTAGAAAGACTTCGTTTGCAACTTTGTCAGAGAAATCCGACAGTTCTTCATGGAAAAGGTTGAGAAGCAACATGCACAACGTCTCCTGTACCCGTATGGACCTGCTCGCTCGGAAAGCCCAAATAACCTTGGCTCAGCAAGGTCGTGATTTGCTGGAGCAAAAGCGCGCAGCTTTACTTGAAGAGTTCTTACGCATCGCAGACACGGTTATTGAGCGCTCGGATGCCCTCCGACAGGTCGCTGCAGATGCGCGACAAGCCTTGGCACGCGCAGAGGCTATAGCAGGCACTGAGGCTGTTAGGTCAGCAGCTCTGGCATCACGAGCAGAATTGCCTCTCGAGGTGTCCACCACACGTGTGATGGGTGTGAAGGTTCCCCATATCGAACAGAAGCATATCTCTCGCTCCATGTTGGCTAGAGGTTATTCTGTCACCGCTACTTCAATCACGATTGATGAAGTCGCCTCAGCATTTGAAGCCGAGGTGGATACCATCATCCGCCTGGCCGAGATTGAGCTACGCCTTGCTAGATTAGCGGCGGAGGTTCAGAGAACTTCTCGGCGACTAAATGCGCTCGATCACCTCTTGATTCCACGTTTAGAAGCTGAACGAGATTTTATCCAGATGGCTTTGGATGAACGTGAGCGCAGTGATCATTTCAGGTTTAAGTTGATGAAACGAATCCTGGAACGCAGGAGGGCATCCAAGGATGGGTTTTTCAGTTTTCCTGTTATTAGGTTAGATGGGTAAGCCTGGCTTGGCGCATTTCTCTTAAATTGGGAATTAGGAGCCAAAAGTGAGTCTAACAATTATCCCTAAACAAGAATTAAATAATTTCATCGGTAGTGTATTGCGGCATTATCGCGTTGCTGGGCCGGTGGAAACGAATGGCCATTACGTCTTCGATATGATTTCAGATCCCGCCGAGCTTAAGTTGGATTATCCAACCACGATATTGCCTCCTAAGAAGTACCTTCTTCCTCCCAGCGAAACCCTTTTCCATTATGATCTTTCCGGGAATAATCGGGTGCAACCAGATCAGAGGGCTCAACCAACTGTGATTTTTGGGGTCCATACTTGTGACTTACATGCAATCCAGTTGCTTGACGTGGTCTTCTCATCTGGACATGCAGATCCAAGCTATTTAAATCGGCGTAGTCATGCTCTGATTGTGAGCATCGAATGTCTTGCACCCTGCGACGAACATTCATTCTGCAAGAGCATGGGAACATTAACTGCTGAGGAGGGCTATGATCTGCATTTTACTGATCTAGGTGAGGCTTATGCAGTAGATATCGGCACGGAGGCGGGTGATAATTTATTGGCGGAAAATGCCGATGCCAGCCCGGCATCGCCGGAGGATATTAAAAAACTCAGTGCCGTGCTCAGCGAGAAATGGCCGAAATTCTCCTACCGGTTAGATTTTGACTTGAGCGATCTCCCTTCGCTCCTCAGCCTGAGCATGAAAAGCCCATTGTGGTCCGAACTGGCGAAGCGTTGTCTGAGTTGCGCAGCCTGTACCAATGTTTGCCCTACTTGTTTCTGTTTTGATGTGAGGGATGAGATTGAATTGGATCTAAAACATGGGCAACGTGTGCGTATCTGGGACTCTTGCCAGCTGGATATGTTTGCCACAGTGGCTGGCGGTCATAATTTCCGGCAAAGCCGGGCTCTGCGCTTGCGACACCGCTTTATGCGAAAAGGGAAGTATATATTAGAAGCTCACGGCCATTTGGGTTGCGTTGGCTGCGGTCGGTGTGCACGCGCTTGTGTTGTAGACATTACCCCGGTGAACGTTTTCAATGAGCTCTATCACCAACAGGAGTCCTAGGAGTAACCATGGTTGTTACAGTTAATTATCATCCGACGGTAGGTTTACCACGCATCGATGACCAGCTTTTCATCCCGCAACCTGCCAGGATTGTAAATATCGAACAGTTGACCCCTCTGGAAAAGGTCTTTACGGTTGAACTGCCCAATGGACAATCCTTGGGACATAAGCCTGGTCAGTTTGTGGAGGTCTCGGTTTTGGGCATTGGAGAAGCGCCCATCAGCGTAAGTAGCTCGCCCAGTCGAAGCGATAGTGCTTTTGAGCTCTGTGTTCGTAAGGTGGGCGATGTAACCAGTGCGCTACATTCTAAGAAGACTAACGACCGAATTGGAATACGAGGACCATTTGGAAGAGGCTTTCCCGTAGATAAATTTCGAGGTAAGGATTTGCTCTTCGCTCCCGGCGGTCTTGGTTTAGCTCCCCTCCGATCCCTGATCAACCAGGTTCTTGATGAACGAGCCTTGTTCGGTCGCGTCATAATCTTGTATGGAGCCCGAAATCCCTCCGAACTGCTATTTAAATATGAACTCAAGGATTGGCAAGAACGGGATGATATCGAACTGCATGTCACTGTTGACCGGGGTGATGATCATTGGACAGGGCACACTGGTGTAATTACAACCCTGTTTTCAGATATTTCCATCTACCCGCGTAATACAGTCGCTATAACAGTTGGCCCCCCGGTCATGTATCGATTTGTCCTTATTGAGCTGCTCGGTAAAGGCATTTCAGAAGGTAATATCTATTTATCACTTGAACGCCGTATGAAATGTGGTATAGGTAAATGTGGTCATTGCCAGATAAATAATATTTATGCCTGCCAATCTGGACCTGTATTCTCTTACAAAGAAATCAAAGGATTAGAGGAAGCATTATGACGACCAAGGGTAAGCCTAAGGTAGCTTTCTTTGACTTCACCAGCTGCGAGGGTTGTCAGCTCACAGTCTTGGACTCGTTGCAAGATCATCTTGATTTGTTGGAAGCTATCGAGATTGTTCAATTTCGCGAAGCGATAACAGAGAAGGGGGAGAACTATCTGGTAGCTTTTATAGAAGGCTGCTGTAGCCGGCCTATTGATGAAACCCGCTTAATGAAGATTCGCGATCAGGCCGCCATCGTTGTCGCATTGGGGACGTGTGCCCATTTGGGAGGGATAAATACTCTAAAATATTTACACCCATTAGATGACACCCGAGCCTATGTATACGGCAACCAGGCTGCTTGGTTTGAAACTGCAGATGCCCGACCCATTGAAGCGATAATTCCGGTGGATTATGCAATTCCGGGGTGCCCGATTGACCGCTTTGAGTTTATCGCTTTTATAAAAGCCTTGTTGTTGGGTAAAAGACCCGATATCCCCGACTACCCAGTTTGCGTTGAGTGTAAGTTGAAAGAGAATACTTGCCTTTATACTAAAGGTCAGGTGTGCATGGGTCCGGTTACTCGCGCGGGTTGTGGAGCCATCTGCCCCAGCTTTGGGCAGCCGTGTGAGGCTTGCCGTGGATTCATTTCCAATGCCAACGATGCCTCATTGCAGGAATTGTTGGGGAGCTATGGCTTGACTGTAGATGACATACTCAGGCGCTACACTATGTTTACTACATACCAGGTAAGAGAGAGTCTTTTACGGAGGCAGAATGGTGGTGCATAAGAGGATCGAAGTCCATCACGTCACTCGGGTAGAAGGGCATGGAAATATCGTTGTGGAAATGGCGGATGGCCAGCTAAAGGATTGCCGTTTCGAGGTGGTTGAGGCGCCCCGCTTTTTCGAAGCCATGTTGCGTGGGCGGTCTTATCTAGAGGCGTCCCACATCACCAGTCGAATTTGCGGAATTTGTTCTACTGGTCATGCTATCACCTCTCTACAAGCTACTGAGAAGGCTCTTGCAGTCCAATTGAGCCAGCAAACTATATTATTAAGAAAACTGGCTCTCTACGGTGAAATCCTCGATAGCCATATCCTGCATGTCTATATGCTCGTAGCTCCTGACTTCTTAGGTGTGGGTAGCGTGATCCCCTTGGTATCCACCCATCGTGAGGTGGTCCTACGGGCTTTACGCATGAAAAAGCTTGCTGGAGATATTTGTGCCGCCATCACCGGACGACATACACACCCGATTGCCATGACTGTCGGTGGGTTTACTCACTTTCCTAAAATATGTGAGCTAGAGCAATTGTACGGGCGACTTGAATCTGCCAGGTCTGATACAGATGCTACCGTTGAGCTGTTTGCATCGCTTTCCTGGCCTCAATTTGAGCGGGAAACAGAGTATGTATCCCTCACCCACCCTGATGAGTATGCCTTCGTTGGGGGAGATATCGTCACCAGCGACGGTGTATATCTCCCGGTTGAGGATTATCTTAGAGTGACTAATGAATATATAGTACCTTATTCTACCGCCAAATACACTCGTGACAAACGTGACTCCTATATGGTAGGAGCTCTGGCGCGCTTCAACAACAACTATGATCAACTAACTCCACGTGCCAAAGATGCAGCAGTGGCTTTGGGTTTGGCTCCTAAAGTCACGAACCCCTACTCGAATTCAGCAGCTCAGGTAGTGGAAATCGTCCATAGTATGGATGAATCCATCCGGACCATTGACAAATTGCTCGAACGAGGAATTTCACTTGAAGAGCCAGCTCAGATCAGTATTGATCAGGCTGAAGGTGTTGGTGCTTGCGAGGTGCCGCGAGGTTTGTTAATCCACCATTATTGGATTGGGCCGGACGGCTGCTTGACAGGTGCAAATTGTGTTATCCCTACCAATCAAAACATCGCTAATATCGAGGCCGATATGCATGAGCTTGTACCTCATATCTCCCATAAACCGCTGGACTCCATTCAGCTGGATCTGGAAATGCTTGTTCGAGCATATGACCCCTGTATTTCTTGTTCCGTACATGTCCTAAAGGTCACAGATGCCCATGAGGATAGGTAGATAAAATGGATTCTAATTTTGCAGCATCTGCCAACAACCTCATTCTTGGGTTTGGAAATCCGCTCCAGGGTGACGATGGGTTAGGAATTCAGGCCGTGAAGATGTTGTCTGAACGGGATCTACCTCCATATACGAGGGCCGTGGAGGTGGGGGCACCAGGGTGGGGTTTAGCCACTTGGCTAGAGGGCTGTTCTTTCGTGATCATGATCGATGCCGTTCGCATGGGTAAACCGCCCGGAGTCTGGCAACGTTTTGATTCAGAAGAGGTCAGGTTGATTGCTGCTAAGAACAACCTATCGCTTCATGAAGCCAGTATCCCGGAGGGTCTTATCCTGGCTCAGGCTCTCAATATCCTGCCGGAAAAGATTGTGTTCTACGGCCTGGAACCTGCTTCTATAACCACTGGTCAGGAGCTCTCCCCAGCCGTCCAAGCGACTTTACCCGACTTAGTAGAGGAAATCTTTCGTGAGATATGGAATAGGAACAAATGAACCAAAAGTGTATCCTCATAATTGACGACGATCCCGACCTGCGACTTACCCTGCGATTGCCTCTTGAGGCGGATGGGTATTCGGTATCAGAGGCCAGTAATGTTATCGGGGGCAGAGCTGTGGTTAAAAAGGTAAAACCGGATTTGATCATATTGGATGTCATGATGGACACGACCACGGCTGGATTTCAATTTGCCCTGGATTTACATAGCTCCGATCCGAGATCGGAATTTAAAGAGTTTAGCAAAACCCCTATTATCATGCTGACGGCAATTCACAGTACGACGCCTCTGCGGTTCGCACCGGATGAAGATTATCTACCGGTTCAGACTTTCCTTGAGAAACCGGTAGAGCCGGATGTATTGTTGAAAAAAGTTCATGAATTCCTTGTTGAATAGGAGCGCGCCATGCTAGATTCACCTTCTTCCATAGGGAAGAACGCTGATCTATCAAAGATGAAATCCAATGAACGCAGAACACTGGTAGATGCCGAATTGGTTGCCAGTGTGGCTTGGCTTATCCATCTACGCTGGATAGCGGGAGCGGGGGTTATTGTATCCACTTGGATGGTTGGAGCGATATTTAGCCTGCACGCCCCTGAGATACCGCTTTATGCTATCGGGGTAGGAATTCTCTTCTACAATTTCATCTTTTACCTGGCAGAACGTCGCCTCAAACGTTCCTCTACCTCGTCGATAGCTTTCGGCAGGCTTGCCAAGTGGCAGGTAGCCATGGATTGGTTGGGGATGGCATTGTTAATCCATTACTCTGGCGGGATCGAAAGCCCCATCCTTTTATTTTTCATATTCCATATTGTTATTGCATCGATTTTCTTCCCATCTCGCACGGCGTACGCCTTCGCATTACTTGCAGTGGTTTTGCTATCAGTAATCGCTTTGCTGGAATATTTCGGCATTATTCCTCACGAACCTGTCACAGGTTTACTCGTAACTCCTCTTTACCTTAATCAGTTATACCTGATCGCGGAGATTTTCTTCTTTGCAGCCACTGGATTGATCGTCGCTTATCTGGCTTCCTCGATTAGTGATCGCTTGCGCCATCGTGAAGAAGAAGTCGTTAATCTGAGCGAGAGCCTGCAGCACGCTACTGCCCGGCTTCAAGCGCTTAATGATGGGACTCGCCTGGTCGGATCTACCCTTGAGCTACCACAGGTGCTCAACCGTATTGTTGAAAGCACTGCCAAAGCTTTGGGAGTACGGGCTTGCTCCATCCGTTTGATCGATAAAACCGGCACGCGTTTGGAACCCGTGGCTGTATTCGGCTTGAGCCAGGCTTATTTGAATAAAGGGCCGGTGGATTTGGAGAGCAATTTGTTGGCGCGCCAGGTATTGGCGGGTAAAACGGTGAACATCCCAGATGCACATTCCAGCCCATTACTTCAATATCCAGAGGAAGCTAGACAAGAGGGCATTCGCTCTATATTGTCTGCACCCTTGAGCGGTAAAAGCGGGCCTTTAGGCATCCTGAGAGCCTATTCTGTCGAACCGGATGGTTTCAACAAGGATGATGAAGCTTTTCTCACAGCTATCGCTACCCAAGGAAGCATAGCAATAGATAACGCCCTGGCTTACCAGTCTATTGAAGCACTTGATGCAGCCAAGAGCCAGTTCGTCCGCATGGTGACTCACGAATTGCGCTCTCCGGTCAGCGTGATAAGCAGCTTGCTGCGCACCATGACAGCTGGATACGCTGGTAAGATCTCCGAACAGCAGTTGGACATTATTAATCGTGCCAGTCGCAGGGTTTACTTTTTGCAAAAATTGGTAGATGACCTGCTCGATCTGGCGGCTGGCAAAACCGACGTGAGAACAAAGGAGAAGTACGAGCGGGTTGACTTGATATCAGCTATCCAGATGGTCCTGAGCCGTTATGAGGTGCCGGCTAGCGAGAAAGGTATAAACATTGAATGGCGAAACGATTGTATGGATAAATCGACCAACGTGAACGCGACCCCAGAGGGATTGGATCGCATCTTTAACAACTTAATTTCCAACGCGGTTAAATATACGCCATCCGGCGGTCGTATAAAGGTAATGCTTGCCAATTTTGACAATGAGGTGCATGTGGTCGTGGAGGACTCTGGAATTGGGATCCCCGAGGAGGCCTTAGGGCATTTATTCGAGGAGTTCTACCGAGCTCCCAATGCCAAAGCAGTGGAACGAGAGGGTACTGGGTTGGGTCTGACGATCGTAAAGGATTTTGTTACTCGTTTTGGTGGGCGAGTAAATGTCCAGAGCGTTCTAAATCAAGGTACCCGGCTGACGGTAATACTGCCATTAGCATCAAGTTCGACTCAGGTAGTGCCGTAACAATAAGTGCAAATTGGCTGAGGTGGTCTACTCTCAGAAATTTATTCCGCCAGACGCCGTGCAGCTAATGTTCCGAGAAAATACAAGTGCAGACGAGAACCTGAGTTAAGCGTAAATAGAGATGAAAATGACCAATTATCTGTCTTCAGAAGTAACCCGGCGTTCCGGTCAACATGTAGAACTCTGTTACCACTGCCACAAATGTACAGCTGGCTGTCCGGTGGTAGCTGCGATGGAATATGGACCTGATGGTTTGCTGCGAATGGTGCTGCTTGACCAAGCAGATCTGATTCTCTCAAGCCAAGATATCTGGTTATGCGCTGGATGTTTGACTTGCGCGGTGCGCTGCCCCAATGATATAGACATCGCAGCTGTGATGGATTCCCTCCGGCAAATAGCTGTTTCGGAAAGTTACCAGCCTGGTGAGCCAGATGCCCTCTTGTTCCACCGCTTGTTTTTGGGGGTTGTCCAACGCCTGGGTCGCTCTCACGAGGCCGCCATGTTAGGTTTGTTCAAGATCCTTTCTCATGTCCCCCTGCTTAACGACATGGGCGCTGGATTGGGTCTGTTCTTACGCGGTAAAGTCCCCCTTCTGCCTGGGAGATCAGGAGCGTCGGCCGAAGTTGGCGATATCTTTCAACGGTGTAAATAAATGAACCCTGAATTGAAAAACTACACCTATTATCCAGGTTGCAGTTTGCACTCCACAGGTCTTGAGTATGGCCTGTCAACCCGGGCGGTCTTCAGTCATCTTGGTCTGGAATTGACAGAATTACCGGATTGGAATTGTTGCGGCGCCTCTTCAGCACATGCATTAAACCATAAACTGGCTTACGCTTTACCAGCCCGAAATATTGCCCTTGCTCAGAAATTTGGTCGTGATCTGGTGACCCCTTGTGCGGCGTGTTTCAACCGCATGAAAACCACTGATTATGCTCTGCGGACAAACCAGGCGCAACGTGCGGAGATCGAATCGATAGTTGAATTCAAGTACACGGGTGAGATCGATATCCGTCCCGTGCTGGGCGTTCTTTATGAAGATTACCAGCCAGATAGGATCGCCAGTCAGGTAAGACGTCCTTTGAGGGGGTTAAAGGTCGTCACTTATTATGGCTGCCTGCTCGTCCGGCCACCCCAGGTGACTCAGTTTGATGACCCGGATGATCCGAAGATAATGGCGGAATTACTCCAAGCGATTGGCTCGCAGGTCATGAACTGGTCACACGCTACCGATTGTTGTGGAGCAGGTCTTTCACTTAGCAAATCAACCATCGTCCAAGCTCTGGTAAGCCGTTTAATCTCACGTGCCCGAGAGGCCGGCGCGGATGCGCTGGTCACGGCTTGCCCACTCTGCCAGGTTAATTTGGAGATGCGTCAGACTGAACGACCGAATATGCCCTCCTTTTACATCACCGAATTACTAGGGCTGGCTTTTGGTCTCCCGCAGGCGCGCACCTGGTGGAACAAACACCTCGTTGATCCACGGCCTTTATTACACTTTTTGGGTTTGGCTGAATAGGAAGGGACTATGACTCCTGCAGGCAAAGGAAGCGGTAATGGTAAAGGTCCAATCGGGGCAGCGCTGGTAGTAGGTGCTGGCATAGCCGGAATGCAAGCTGCTCTTGACCTGGCTGAAGCCGGCATCAAAGTTTATCTACTCGATCGCGCCCCTGCCATCGGCGGTAGCATGGCCCAGCTTGATAAGACTTTTCCAACCAATGATTGCGCCATGTGTATTATGTCGCCCAAGCTGGTCGAGGTAGGGAGACATCTTAACATCGAATTGCTCACATGTGCTGAAGTGGAGTCACTTTCTGGTGAGCCTGGAAATTTCATCGTGAGTGTACGCCAGCATCCACGTTATGTGGATCTTTCAAAATGCACTGGCTGTGGGGATTGCGCCGCGGTTTGCCCAATAAGTTTGCCTGATGAATTTAACGGCGAGCTTTCCCAAAAGAAGGCTATTTCTAAACGGTATCCGCAGGCAATACCAAACGCCTATGCGATTGAGAAGCGCGGAATTGCACCCTGCCGGAATGCCTGCCCTATTCACCAAAGGGCACAAGGGTATGTAGCCCTGGTTGCGGAAGGGCGTTTTGCAGATGCTTATCGGACCATACTTGAGGACAATCCTTTCCCCTCTATCTGTGGTCGGGTATGCAATCATCGCTGTGAAGAGGCTTGCAGTCGGTCACAAGTTGACGATCCGGTTAATATCATGGCTATCAAGCGATTTGTTGCCGATTGGGCCTGGGAACATCCCGAAGATGTTCGGGATGCCTTCGAGCAGGGGCAGTACGATTCTGCCAATGACCATGGCTCCCTACCATTGACCGGTAAACGGGTCGGGGTGGTTGGTTCAGGACCGGCTGGACTCACCTGCGCCCAAGATCTCACCAGGCGAGGTTGCTCGGTTACTGTTTTTGAAGCGCTTCCTGTACCAGGTGGGATGATGCGTGTTGGTGTTCCCGCCTATCGCCTACCACCAGGGGTTGTGCAGCGAGAAATTAATGCCATTATCGATCAGGGGATAGAACTCAAACTAAACCATCGCGTAGAGGATCTGGAAGCGCTCCGGCAGGAGTATGATGCGATTTTCGTCGCCATCGGTGCACACACTGGCGTCAAATTACCTATCCCTGGAAATGACCTTCCGCAAGTCCTCCAGGCGACTGATTTTTTACGCCGGATGAGTCTCTCTAATTCTCGATCTGAAGTACCAGGCAACCAATCACAAGATAACCGGCTTATAGATCAGGATCCGGAAACGATCTTGCGCGACTGCCGTGTTCTGGTTTTGGGTGGCGGCAATGTTGCCATTGATGCCGCCATGACCGCAGTCCGGCTTGGTGCCAGCTGGGTAGGCATGACCTGTCTCGAAGGGCGTCACCAAATGCCTGCCCACGATTGGGAGATTCGCGATGCCGAAGAGGAAGGAATCGAACTCTTTCCTGGACGTACATTTAAAGAAATCACCAGTGAAAAGGGTAGCGTTACAGGTGTTCGTACGGTAAAAGTTGATTTCCGAGGCTTTATCGAGGGACATCCGGACTTTGATGAGTTATTGGATACTGAGGAGGTTATCCTTGCTGATATTGTGATCTTTGCTATCGGCCAGCGACCAGAGTCAAGTTGGCTGAATCAGGTGAACCTAGGGGGGAATGGGCGTATCCTGGTTGACCCAGATACTTTAGCGACGGATGTGCCAGGAATCTTCGCTGGTGGCGACGCGGTAACGGGCACGGCTTTTATCGTGGATGCGATTGCTGCCGGCCGTCGTGCAGCCCGCTCTATCGCAGCTTATCTGAATGGAGAAGCTTCCCCAATGCCTGAGAAGGTTGCTTCATCGAAAAAAGTGGCAGAACTAAACTCCCAGGAGGTATCCCAACGCGTTCTTGACGGTTCTACCTCTGCAGCTCCCAGAACCGAGATAGCAAGGCTACCTGCAGAAGAGCGTAAAGCTGGCTTTGTCGAAATGTTCAGGGGGCTTTCTGCAGAGCAGGCTTGCGCAGAAGCTGCTCGTTGTTTGCACTGTGGGGTATGCTCCGAATGCAACCAATGCGTATATGCCTGTCAAGCTAAAGCGATCCTCCATGATGATACCGAGCGTTTGCTAAGCATAGGGGTAGGGGCGGTGATTCTGACTCCTGGCTTGGAGACAATGCCCGGGAATGTTAGACCGGAATTTGGATATGGGCGTTTCCCGAATGTGGTTACCAGCCTGCAATTTGAACGCATGTTGTCGGCGTCTGGACCGTTCGCTGGGGTTGTACAACGACCTTCAGATGGTGGGCATCCTGCCAGCATAGCCTGGATCCAATGTGTAGGCTCCAGGGATAACAGTCTTGGGCAGAGCTCAACCAAAAGAGGCTCATACTGCTCCTCGGTATGCTGCATGTATGCCACCAAAGAAGCCATCATTGCCAAAGAACATGACGCTCTGATTAAAGCCACCATTTTTTACATTGATATCCGTTCGTTTGGCAAAGGTTTTGAACCGTATATAGCGCGGGCTAAATCCGAACACGGAATTCGTTACATCCGCTGCATGGTTTCGTCAGTGAAAGAAGTACCAGGGACTCACAATTTGCGCATTGCTTATGTGAGCTACCAAGGGGAAGACGGAAAACGACCTGTGGTCCATGAAGAGGAATTTGACCTGGTGGTGCTCTCGGTGGGACTGAGACCTTCGCATGAAACGCACGCCTTGGCTGAACGGTTGGGCTTGAAGTTTAACGACTTTGGTTTTGTCGAAGTTCTACGGTATGATCCAACAGAAACCTCCCGTCCTGGCGTGTTTGTAGCTGGGGCTTTTGCCGAACCCAAAGATATACCCGAATCAGTTATAGAAGCATCCTGTGCAGCTGCTCAGGTTTCAGCGTTATTGGGTGATGCACGCGGGTTATTGACCCGAACACCGGAATATCCACCCGAACGAGATGTCGTCGATGACCCGGTTCGGCTTGGGGTATTTATCTGTCATTGCGGTATCAATATCGGCTCGGTAGTGGATGTACCTGCAGTTGTCGATTATGCCCGGACACTGACGGGAGTGGTCTACGCCGAGCGTAACCTTTATACATGCTCGCAGGACACCCAAGAGCGAATTGTTAGACTGATCCAGGAACACCGATTGAACCGGGTTGTGGTTGCGTCTTGCACACCACGGACGCACGAACCGTTGTTTCAGGATACCCTCAAACAAGCCGGTCTTAACCCCCACCTTTTCGAGATGGCGAACATACGCGAGCAGGATTCCTGGGTGCATCGTTCCGCTCCCCAGACAGCGACCGAGAAAGCCAAACAACTCGTTGCCATGGCGGTCGCCAAAGCGTGTAAATTGCGTCCACTCAGGCGGAATTTGTTTGAGGTCGACCAACGTGCCTTGGTGATCGGGGGGGGATTATCAGGAATGACTGCAGCCCTCTCCATCGCCCGGCAAGGATTTGAGGTTTTTTTAGTTGAGCGACAAGCCGAGCTTGGTGGCAACCTACGTCACGTCTTCATTGAGAGCGGGCGTGGGGAGAAACCTCAAGAGCTGTTGGATGAGATGATCTCTGCAGTAGTTTCGGAACCGCGTATTAAGTTGTTTAGAAGAAGCGAGGTTATCAGCCTCAGTGGCTACGCTGGGCAGTTTCGTACCATCTTGCGACAAGCTGACGGTTCTCAACTTGATCTCCAGCATGGCACGATTGTGGTTGCTACTGGGGCAAGAGGTATTACCCCAACAGAATATTTATATGGTGAGCATGCCCGT
>Ga0315551_10002125_pt1 | contig 14633 bp, 6 predicted proteins | sample SalMarSW160290MG_FD_203678 | JGI IMG/M metagenome (GOLD analysis project Ga0315551, IMG submission 203678) | Salt marsh sediment microbial communities from the Plum Island Ecosystem LTER, Massachusetts, United States - Salt Marsh Sediment SW1602-90 ... | reverse complement strand
GAAAGGATCCGGGGCCTTCGTCTGCGGAGAGGAAACGGCCCTGATCGCCTCCATCGAGGGTAAAAGGGGTATGCCCCGGCCGCGGCCCCCCTTCCCGGCCCAATCCGGGGTCTGGGGCAAGCCCACCAGCATCAACAACGTGGAGACCCTGGCCAATGTCCCGCCGATCATCTTGAACGGCGGCAAGTGGTACTCCGGGATCGGCACGGAATCCAGCAAGGGCACCAAGGTCTTCGCCCTGGCCGGAAAGGTGAACAATACCGGCCTGGTCGAGGTGCCGATGGGCATCACCCTCAAAGAGGTGGTGTTCGCCGTGGGCGGGGGCATCCCCGACGGGCGGGGCTTCAAGGCGGTGCAGACCGGGGGACCCTCGGGGGGCTGCATACCCGAATCCCTGCTCGACCTGCCGGTGGACTACGAGTCCCTGGCCAAGGTAGGGGCCATCATGGGCTCCGGGGGCATGATCGTGGCCGACGACCGGACCTGCATGGTCGACATATCCCGCTTCTTCATGGATTTCATCCAGGACGAGAGCTGCGGCAAGTGCGTCCCCTGCCGCATCGGAACCAAACGGATGCTGGAGATCCTGATCGACATCTGCGAAGGACGGGGCACGGTGGAGGACCTTCAGACCCTGGAGGATCTGGCCTACTCGATCAAGGACACGGCCCTCTGCGCGTTGGGACAGACCGCCCCCAATCCGGTGCTCACCACGCTGAAGTACTTCAAGGATGAGTACCTGGCCCATATCGAGGAGAGAACCTGTCCGGCCAAGGTCTGCAAGGCACTGATCCAATACAGGATCATCCCGGAGGCGTGCACCGGCTGTGGCGCCTGCCTCAAGGCCTGCCCTACCCAGGCAATCAGCGGAGAGAAGAAGGAAGTGCACATCATAGCCCAGGAGAAGTGCATCAAGTGCGGCATGTGTTACTCCACCTGCCGGTTCGACGCAATCGAAGTGAACTAGATCGAAGAAAAGTGAGCTTTCAATTATGAGAGAACTTGTGACGCTGACCATAGACGGCAAAGAGGTCCGGGTCCAGCCCGGCGTGACGATCTACTGGGCCGCCAAGGCCGCGGGAGTGGAGGTTCCCCATCTGTGCTACGGGGAGGATATTCACCCGATAAGCTCCTGCCGCCTCTGCGTGGTCGAGGTGGAGGGGATGAAGAACCTGGCCGCTTCCTGCACCTACCCGGTTTCCGAGGGTATGGTGGTGCACACGTCCAGCGAGCGGGTCATGAAAGCCCGGCGCATGAACCTGGAGCTGATCCTCTCCGACCACGAGATCACCTGCATCACCTGCGAGAAAAGCGGCAGCTGCCTGCTGGAGAAATACGCCTACGAGTTCGGCATCAGCGAGTCCGTATTCACAGGACCGCATCGGGCCCGAAACGAATTTCCCCTTATGGAGGAGAATCCCTTCCTGGTGCGGGACTACAACAAGTGCATCCTCTGCGGGCGCTGCGTCAGCGCCTGTGCGGAGCTGCAGTTCGACAGCGCCATCGACTACGCCGACCGGGGCTTCAAGGCCCATATCTCCACAGCCTTCGGCAGACCCCTTCAGGACACGACCTGCGAGTTCTGCGGGCGCTGCATCAGCGTGTGTCCGGTCGGCGCGCTCACCGAGAAGGAGCGGGTCAGGAAGGGACGGGAGTGGGAGTTCGAGGTGACCCGCACGATCTGCCCGTACTGCGGCTGCGGCTGTACCCTGGAGATGCACACCAAGGACGGCAAGCTGATCAAGGTGACCACCCCGGCCAAGGGCACGGTGAGCAAGGGCAACCTGTGCGTTAAGGGGAAGTTCGGCACCTACTACATCAACCACCCCGAGCGCCTGACCGCGCCTTTGATCCGAAAGCCGACTGTCGCCACTGCTGGTGCTGCTGCTGCTGCTGGTGCTGCCGCGGACGGCACCTCCGGAGCGGACGGCACCTCCGGAGCGGACGGCACCTCCGGAGCGGACGGCACCTCCGGAGCCAAGGGCGGCAACTTCGAAGCGGCCAAAGGCGGCGAGTTCGTCGAAGCATCCTGGGACGAAGCCCTGGACCTGATAGCCAAACGACTGCGGGAGATCAAGGAGAACCACGGTCCCAACGCCATCGGCGGCCTGTCGAGCGCCAAGTGTACGAACGAAGAGAACTACGTGTTCCAGAAGTTCATGCGCGCGGTGGTCGGCACCAACAATGTGGACCACTGTGCCCGCCTGTGCCATTCCTCCACCGTGGCTGGGCTGGCCAAGGCATTCGGCAGCGGCGCCATGACCAATGCGATCGGCGAGCTGCGCTATGCCGACTGCATCTTCGTCACCGGCAGCAATACCACCGAGGCGCATCCGATCATCGGACTGGAGGTCAAGGCGGCGGTCAAGAAGCACGGCACCACCCTGATCGTGGCAGATCCCCGGGAGATCGATCTGGTCGGTTTCGCCGCCCTGCACCTGCGTCAGCGCTCCGGCACCGATGTGGCCTTGTTCAACGGCATGATGCAGGTGATCCTGAGCGAAGGATTGGAGGACGGGGAGTTCATCGAGAAACGCACCGAGGATTTCGAGAAGTTCAAGTCCGTGATCATGGGGTACACACCGGAGAAGGTGGAGAAGATCACCGGAGTGCCCAAGGAGAAGATCATCCAGGCGGCCCGTCTGTACGCCCGGGCCGAGAGGGCGTCTATCATCTACAGCATGGGCATCACCCAGCACACCACCGGTACGGACAACGTTCTGTCCCTGGCCAACCTGGCCATGGTCACCGGCAACGTGGGCAAGAGGTCCACCGGAGTGAATCCCCTGCGGGGACAGAACAACGTGCAGGGTGCCTGCGACCTGGGCGCCCTTCCGAATGTGTACCCCGGCTACCAGCAGGTGGCCAATCCTCAGGTTCAGGAGAAGTTCGAGAAGGCCTGGGGTGCTTCCCTGTCTCCGGTTCCCGGGCTCACCGTGGTGGAGATGCTCCACGGCGCCGAGGACGGCTCGATCCGCGGGATGTACATGATGGGGGAAAATCCCTTCCTCAGTGATCCCAACGTCAACCGGGTCCAGAAGGACCTGGAAGCCCTCGAGTTTCTGGTGGTTCAGGACATCTTCATGAGCGAGACGGCCCGCTACGCCGACGTGGTGCTGCCGGCGGCCAGCTTCGCCGAGAAGGACGGCACCTTCACCAACACGGAGCGGCGGGTCCAGCTGCTGCGCAAGGTTCTCGATCCGCCGGGCACGGCCAAGGCGGACTGGCAGATCCTGAGCGAGGTTGCCGGCCGGCTGGGCTACAGCATGAGCTACGCCTGCAGCGCGGAAATCATGGAGGAGATCGCCGGTCTGACTCCCATCTACGGCGGCATCACCCACGATCGCCTGCAGGGCTTCGGACTGCAGTGGCCCTGCCCGGACAAGGAGCATCCGGGAACCCCGTACCTGCACGGTGGCATGTTCTCCCGCGGCAAGGGACTGTTCAATGCTGTCGAGTACATTCCCCCGGCTGAGGAGCCGGATAAGGAGTATCCCCTGCTGCTGACCACCGGACGCATCCTCTACCACTTCCACACCGGCACCATGACCCGGCGCGTGGACGGCCTCGACGCCATCCGTCCCGACGGGTTCGTGGAGATCCATCCCGACGACGCGGCGGCTCTAAAACTCAGCCACGGAGAGCTGGCCCGGGTCAGCTCCCGGAGGGGCACGGTCACGGCCAAGACCGTGGTCACCGAGCGCTCCCGGCCGGGCAGCGTGTTCATGACCTTCCACTACCGCGAAGCGGCGGCCAACATCCTGACCAACGACGCCCTGGACCCGGTGGCCAAGATCCCCGAGTTCAAGGTCTGCGCCGTGAAGGTCCAAAAGGCTTCTGCGATCAAGGGGAAAGCGGCCAAAGCGGAGAAAGTCAGGGTTTAAAAAAAGCACGATAGCTGTGACAGTAGAGCCCGGGTGTTTCGCCCGGGCTTTTTTAAAACGACGAGCCTCCGTGCAGCCCAGATCGATCCTCCATCATCGCACAGACAATCGCCGTGAGCATCCTGAACAGCATGTCCTTCCGGGATTCCCCTATCGTCTCAGCCGCCGAATGCGCAACCTGCATAGAACAGTTTTACAAACCGAATCCGCACTCTTATACTGATGCAGCAGGAGGTACGGTTTCGATGAACAGTTTTATCAAGACCTTCGTTAGGCAGCTGGTGGTCGTTGGTTTGTTGGCAGCTGCCGGCTGTGCAGGCCAGGAAAGCTTTCCGGCCGGCGGGGCGGACCGGGACCGCGGCAGCGGGAGGGAATCGGTCGCCTACGACAACGGCGGCTGGATTCAGACCGGCGGCCCGTCGGGCGGCTACATCAACGATCTGGCTCAAGATCCTGAAGACCCCGACCGCCTGTACGCTGCCGGCGCCCCCCTTGGACTATATGCATCAGAAGACAAGGGGAGGTCCTGGACGCTGCTTCCGTTTCCGGAACAACGGCCCGTCCAGGAAGTTGAAATAGATGGCTTCGATCCGAGCATTTTGTACTGTACTTTCAGGAACTTCTCCCGCAGCGACGACCGTGGTCGAAGCTGGAAGGAGATCAACAGGAGTTTCGGCGATTGGGGCTACGTCACTTCCTTCATCCTTCATCCGGAGCAGCCGGGAGTCCTTTATGTGGCGGTACGGCGTTTCGGGGAGCGCGGTATCAAGCTGCTCCGTTCCAACGACCGCGGCGAGTCCTGGAGCGACATCAGCGGAGCACTTGCCGATCGTGAAGACGCGGCCGTCTCAGCTCTTGCCTGGAGCGGCGGGCGGTTGTTCGTTGCAATCAACTACGGCAGCGGAGAGCAGCGCCAAGGTGGTAAACTGTACGTGACGAAGGATACGGGCGCTTCGTGGCGTGAGGTGAACTTCGGCCAACGGGAAAAGCGATTCATCTTCAGCATCCATGCCAATCCCCACACCAAAGGTGAGGTCTGGTTGAGCGAGGGACCATTGTTCAACCAGTCCCTAACCCAGCCCATGATCTACCGCTCAGTGGACAACGGAAGCAGCTGGAGTGCCGTATATTTCAAAGATGTTCGTTTCGACAGCACTCAAGTGCGGGTGATCGGCACAGGAACAGAAGGCAGTGTCTACATTGCTGCCGGAAGCGAACTGCTCTGCACTTCCGATGACGGACAAACCTTCAAGGAGCTGACACCGGATCGCACGGTTATGGAAGCGGTGGACTACCGCCACATCGTGATCGATCCCCGTGATCCTCAGGAGCTGTTCCTGCCGCTGAGAGCCTCGGGGATAGCTCATTCCCTTGACGGAGGGCGGAGCTGGGAGCTTCGTCATGAGGGGATCATCGCTACCAACATCAATCTGTTGGCCGTGGACCCACGGGATCCTGGCAGAGTGTATGCCGCGGGCACCGGGGGTGAAGGAACCTTTCGCTCCGATAATTCCGGAGCCACCTGGATTCGCCTTAACTCAGGCGGCATCATCCACTCTTTTGGAGATGAGCTTCAGGTGGATCCGAGCGACCCTGATACGGTGTGGTTTATAACTGATGTTCCCTATATTCACCGGAGCAGGGACCGGGGGCAAACCTGGCAGGTACTGGCCGACCCACGCCAGCCCGGGGCTCTCTGCTTCAACTCCATCTATGCCCTGGCTCCGACCATCGATCCGGGACTGATGTACGCCGCCAACAACGGCTTCGGTATCTACCGCGGCAGGCGGAGGGAAGATCACTGGCAGTGGCAATTTCTCCAACTTTCGGGCATCGACTACACCTACTCCATAGCTACCTCACCCCACGACCGGAATATCGTCTATTCTGGCTATTCCCGTAAACCCTTTGAAAGCTCCGCCAGAATCCGCGTATCCCGGGATGGTGGAGAATCCTGGTCGACCTCCCTGGAGATCGAAGGAGCCGAAGCCGTGACATCGGTAGTGACGGATCCGGCAGTCCCCGGGCGCGTGTTCGCCTCCAGCACCGGTGCATCCAAGGCAACGGTATGGATGAGCTCAGATCAGGGCCGATCCTGGCAGCAGCCCAATCCTCACTTCAACTTCTGCACGATCCACTCCTACGCGGTGGCCGAAGACCTGACGGCTTACGCGGGGGTCTGGGGAGGCGGCACCTACAAGACCAACGACGGCGGCTTGAACTGGCAGCTTCTTCCGGAACCTCGGATATTCTCCACGGCGGCAATTTCCGTGGATCCGGCTAATCCGGACACGATCTACGCCGCGGATCGAACCCGTCCCGTGGTCTATAGAAGCGACGACGGCGGCGGGCAGTGGTACGAGTATTTCGATGCCGGATCCGCCTACATCCGCCTGATGCATGTGGCGGTGGATCCCCACTCGGCGGATACGATCTACGTATCGGCCATGCGCCCGGGACACGCCGGCAGGCTTGGAAACCTGTTCAAGGTTGTCAGGGGACGAGCCGCGGACATCACCGGCAGCCTGGACAAGGTTCCTCTGACTTCTACTCCGGACCCCCGGAAACCAGGTGTACTGTACGCCGTGCTGCACGAAAGCGGCGTGTACAGATCCGGCGATGGAGGTTCGAGCTGGCGGAACATCTCCGGGCAGGAACACGGATTGCCGGATTCGGGATTTTCCCAGCTTTACGTGCATCCGGAGGACTCTAGAATTCTCTACCTCGTCGGCGGCTGTGATGTGCGTTTTGACACCTTCGAATCCGCGGGGATGGATCCGAATGTCGTCAACGGTGTGTACCGGAGCACCGATGCCGGTAATACCTGGACGCAGCTGGGCAGGGGCGTTCTGGGGAGCAACAGCGGTGCGGTCAAGAGCCTGGCCTTTTCATCCCGGGGATTCCTTTACGCGGCGGCCGAAAACGGCGCGTTCTTCTCTGTTGACGACGGCTCCAGCTGGAACAAAATCCCGGGACTGCCCTACCAGACTCTGGGAGGCCTGGCTGTGCAGACGGGCAAAAAGGAACGGATCTACGCTTTCACCAATGGAGCCGGTCTTTATACCGGTGAAATTCGCAGAGACGGAAGCATCCAATGGGACCGGGATCCGCAGGGGCAGGTCCGGCAACAGCTGCACGCCCGCATATACTTTACGCAGGTCGCCAAGGATCCCCGGGCCAACAATATAATCTACGCCAGCGGCTTTCCGGGGGGCATCTTCAAATCCTCGGACGGCGGCGGGAACTGGCACGAGGCCAATTTCGGTATGGTTTCCTTCGATGTAGAGGACCCGCTACGCCAGGGTTATTACGCCCTGGCCATAAGCCCAAGCCATCCGGATGTGTTGTATCTGGGTTTATACGGCAAAGGTGTCTACCGTTCCGCCAATGGTGCAGCAACCTGGTACCCGGTCAACGGTGCAGAGCGGGAGATGGCTGGAAAGAACATCACCGCTCTGTTGATCGACTACAGAAACCCGAACACGGTTTTTGTAGCGGCCGAAGCCGGCGTCTACCGCACTACCGACGGCGGTCGTTCCTGGCAGGGCATTTCCGAGGGCCTTTCGTCCCTGCAAATCCGCACTCTCTGCCAGAACTCGCACGGCGAGCTGTTCGCCGGTTCCAAGGGCTACGGTATCTTCCAGTGGCGGGAAGGCGAGTGGCAGGCCATGCTTCCCTTCGGGCAGTGGGGAGTGTTTTGGCCGATGTGGGATGATCGTCCGCTGTACCAGTACACCTCTCTGCTTATACACCCGGAAAACAACCGGCTGGTCATGATAGGTACCTTCCCCCAGGGAATCTACATCAGCGAGGACGCGGGGACGAGCTGGCATGAGAGCAACATCGGCTGGACCATGGACGGTGTGTTCAGATTGGCACATCACCCGCAGCAGCCTTCACTGATTTATGCCGGCACATACAACGGAGTCAACCGCTCCTACGATTTCGGCAAACATTGGGAGGTATCTGACACAGGCTGGCCCGACGAACAGTGGGTTTTCTCCATTGATTTCGATCCCCGCAATCCTTCGATCATGTATGCCTGTTCCAAGAACGGTGAAAACGAAGGTCGAGGCACCGAAGGATTCCACGGAACGGTGATGAAGTCCACCGACGGCGGAGACACATGGTTCGACATCATGAGCGGTCTTGACGCAGGCCAGGAGTTCTATGAAATCCTGGTGGATCGCCACGATTCACAGGTACTCTATCTGGCAGCGCAAGACCAGGGCATCATGGTATCAACAGACGCAGGGAATAACTGGCGAAGCTGGAACGAGGGACTGTTCAACAAGCGTCCCGGAACCAACGGCAACAACGTGACCCGCTGTCTGATCCTTTCCGCGGACGGCGAACTGCTTTACTTCGGCAGCGCCGGGGCCGGTGTGTTTCAACGCAAAACGCTATAAGCGATAGGGCGAATGCTACAGCTTATCGAGGGACTGGAGCTTCATGATATCCGCAAACGAAGCCTTGAGCCTGAGCCGCCGGCGGCGAAACGCCTCCTGCCCCGAAATCTCTCCCCGGGTCATGGCCCGCAGGGTTTCCGAATCCATCTGGTAGCTGACCTCGGGACGCTCCAGGGGCGCGGATAGCGGCTCGGGCGCCTGAGCCACCCCGTCGACCAGCCGGATGAGGAAATATTCGTCGAAGTCGCTTATGTGATACTGCATCGTTTTGTTCCAGCCCAGGAAGTTGTGAACGACCCGGGGGTGTCCGTAGCGTGAACGCTGCTCCTCCAGCAGCTGCAGCAGCTCCTCCCGGGACATGGCCGGTGCGGCAGGACCCGCCGGATCGACTCGGCGTCCGCGGCCGGCCCGTCCCCGCCGGCGAACACTGCCAACCAAACCGGACCCCAGGCGCCGGGCCAGGCGGAGCTGCGGCGGAACCCGTCGTGCCCGGCTGGCCAGCAGACCCCTGGCCTCCAATTCGTCGGCCGCCTCGGGCAGGTCCAATCCCGCCAGGCCCGCCCGCGTCTGCAACCCTGTGCGCACATCCCAACCCCGCAGCTCGTAGTACTCTTCCCGCAGGCGGATGAAATCCCTCATCTCCACCCGTTCACCGAGGCGGGAGACGACCTCCCCGTTCCTGCCGGGCACGAGGCACTCCGGATCGGCCACGTGGCCCTCCAGCGGTTGGGTGTGAAACTCCTCCGGAAGCAGGTCATCCCGGCGTGCCCGCTGGCCCTCCCGCAGCAGTATCGCCCGCTGCAGCTCGAAGATACGGGCGCCTACGCGGTCGAGATCCTCCACTGTATAGTCGATCCCGGTGGCCGCGCTGAGGATACGGCTCTCGATCCCGGGATCCCCGATATGGTCGTCAGAATTGGGCAGGTCGATGACCGGAAACATCCAGTCGCAGGTGACCAGGCTCTCCTTGGCGTACTGTCGATCCTGGATCATCCTGGCCGCCCTGGCTTTGCCCTCCAGGGTGGTGAAATCCGCCGCCATCTCCCCGCCCCAGAAGCGGCCGGCGATGCCCCGAAGCACTTCGGTAGAGATGTGCGCTCCCTCCACGCCTTTGGCCCAGCTGGACCACTGGGCCAGTACCAGACCGGCTTCGTGAAGCTGCTGTATCGGCTCCCGGGGCTCGAAGGGATAGAGCATGGTGTTTACCGTGCAGTACCTCGGATCGTAGGGGTCGTTGTGGCGAAACAAAGCCCGGGCCGCCGGACCTCTTTCCTGAGCGGCGGCCCGAGCACCCTTGGCCAGGAGCGCTCCGAAATCCTCCCCGGCTACGATCTTGCTCAGCAGCAGCTCTATAAACTCCAGGCTGCCCACTTTGTCGAGGGGAAGCCCGGATTCCGCCTCCGAAATTACCCCCTCGGCATGGCAGCGCAGCAGCCATTCGATGATGGCCTGCACCTCCCAGGTGTCGATGCCCAGCCGGTCACAGAGCCGGTTGGCGTGGAAGGGCACATCGTTTTCCTGCCCGTAGTAGCCCCAGGCGTGGGGCATGTAGAAGAAGCGGGACTGGCACATGAACTTGCCGCTCGTGCCGTCATCCGCCGTGTACCTGACCCGCAGGCAGTTGGCCGGACAACCGTAGCAGGGAAGCTTGCGGGTCTTCGCCCCGTGGGCCATGAAGTCGATACCCCAAACCTTGACGTTTCCCCGGCCGTGGCCCCGCAGCTCCCGGGCGATCTCCCGCAGCTCCTCCGGCCGGGCCGTGTCCACGCCCCGATTCTCCCCGCGGACCACCACGGCCTTGAGCTTCTTCGAGCCCATCACCGCGCCCATGCCGCCGCTGCAGCTGGCATCTCCGTCGGCGAACAGCGTTGCATATGGGAGGAGCTTCTCCCCGGCGGGACCGACGGCCAGGACCTTGGACTTCTCCCCCTCCCGCTGTTTCAGGCTCTCGATGGTCTGCTCGGTGCTCCTGCCCCACAGATCTTCCGCGCTCCGGAGGCGGATCTCCCCGTCCCGAATCATGAGGACCACTGGCCTATCCGCCTTGCCCTGCAGGATCAGCCCGTCGTAGCCGGCGAACTTCAACTCCGCCCCGAAGGTGCCCCCCAGATTTCCGTAGCAAAAGCGCCGCCCCTGAGGCAGGGGAGACTTCGCGTACACCCCCCAGCGTGATCCGCCCAGGGCCGGAACACCGGCCAGGGGACCGAGAGAGAGGATCAGGCGGTTGCGCTCGTCAAAGGCGTCGATTTCCGGGCTCACCTCGTTCCAGTAGATTGCGGCGGCCAGGCCCCGGCCGCCCAGGAACCGCCCGGCATATTGCCGGGTTTCGATCCGTTCGCTCGCCCCGGTAGACAGGTCGACCCGCAGGACCGTCCCTGCATAGCTCTTGGTTGCTCGCATCTTCGCTGCTCCCATCTTCAATGCCGGCATGTTAGATGCCGGCAAAAGAAACCTCCCCGATGAATCTGAGGTGCTGCCGTTACTATCCGGTTTTTTACCTCGGAAGACAAGGTATGCGCGCCAACCCCGCGCTCTGACACCCCGCGCTTTGTGCGCTTGACAGATCACGGGGATCATAATAGAGAATCAGATCCAGGAGGAGAGATGAACGTACTGCTTGTCGGTGCCGGGGCTGTGGGCGAGGCGATCGCCGTGCTCGCCCGGCGGATCGATCCGAAGGGCAAATGGCTGGGGGGCATGGCGGTCAGCGACTACAACCTGCAGAGAGCCGAGGAGGTGGCGGCCAAGACCGGGGATAAGCGCTTTGTGCCGGAGCGGGTGGATGCGGGCAATCAGGATGAGATCGTCCGTCTGTGCAAGAAACACAAGGCTGACTTCGTGATGAATGCCTGCGCCCCCAACTTCAACATGCCGATCTTTCATGCCGCCTTCGAGGCGGGATGCACCTACATGGATATGGCCATGAGCCTGTCGGTACGTCACCCCGAGGATCCCTATGCCAAGACCCACGTGAAGCTCGGGGACGAACAATTCGCGGAATCCAAGAGGTGGGCGGATGCGGGGATCCTGGCGGTGCTCGGTTCGGGGGTGGAGCCGGGGATGGTGAATATCTTTGCTCGCTACGCCAGGGATCATCTGTTCGACGAGATCCACGAGTTGAACGTCCGGGACGGGGACAACCTGGAAGTCAAAGGAATGGATGTGGCCTTCGGATTTTCCATCTGGACGACAATCGAGGAGTGTTTGAATCCGCCGGTGGTCTGGGAACGGGACAAGGGATGGTTTACAACCGCCCCCTTCTCTGAAGCCGAGATCTTTTCCTTTCCCCAGCCGGTAGGTCCGATCGAGGTCGTCAACGTGGAGCATGAAGAGGTCCTGATGTTTCCCCGCTACTTCGGGGACGGCAAATTGCGGCGGTGTACCTTCAAATACGGTCTGGACGAACATTTCCGATCGGTGCTCAAGACCCTGGAAGCTCTCGGCCTGGACAGGACGGAGAAGATCCGGGTCGGGGATGTTTTGGTGGCGCCCCGAGACGTGGTGGCCGCCGCTTCACCGGACCCGGCAAAGATCGGCCATCTGATGGAGGGAACCGTCTGCGCCGGCCTGTGGGTAAAGGGGAAAAAAGACGGCATGGAGCGCTCGATCTACCTGTACAATCTCGCCGAAAACCGGTTCTGCATGGACACCGTCGGCAGCCAGGCGGTCGTAGCCCAAACCGCCTTCAATCCTGTGATCATGATGGAACTCCTGACCCAGGGTGAGTGGAAGGGCCAGGGCGTCATGACCCCCGAGTTCTTTCCCGCAGAGCCCTTCCTCAGGCGAATGGAGGCTCTTGGCTTTCCCCCGGCAATGATGGAGATGGAGTCGGAGTACAAGAGAAAGAAAGATTTGGAAACCCTGAGATCGGGATTGGCCTAGAGCCTGGAGTCCGAAGCCTACAGCCGCCGGATCAGCCGGTCCGCTTCATCCAGGACCTTGTCCTTGTCCTCTCCGCGGATGATCGCGTACTTGAAAGTCTCGATGGCCGCTTCCCGCACGTGCTCCCGGCGGGCGTCCTTGTCGAAAGCCCCGAGTACGTATATTCGATACACGGTTTGGGTGAGATCGGGACAGAGCTTGCCTGTTGCCGTCCAGTGAGCCCTGATGACGCCGGCCTCGATCGGCTCTCTGGGCAGATAGCTCACCGCCATGTCGGCCCCCAGTGCCGTGTTCAACTGGGGCAAACGTACCCCGGCTTGCTCCGCGGCTTCGGGAAGGATACGGTCCAGTTCCTCCTGCAGATACACGGCGTAACGCTTGAGCATGTCCTCCACGGCAGCGAAGCGGGCCGCCCTTTCATCCGGCTTGTCTTCGGAAACGCCCATGTAGACGACGTACTTCTTGGGAATCTCCGAGGAGCGCACCCCCGCTTCCTTCAGTTGCGCCCTCGAGTTATTGACCCAGCGCGGCACGTCCCGCTCGGGATCGTGTCCCTTATCCCAGAGGATCTGGCCTTCTTCGCTGCACTCCGCCGCCCCGGCGCTCACGCAGCTGCTGAGCACGATACCAGCAACTACCACAAACAGGAACAAGCTGAAAATCGTCAATCTGTTCGGCTTCATGCCATACCTCCTGCCCCTACTATAGCACATCCTACTATAGCACATCCTTCACGGTGAATCAGGCACCCAGGAAGTAGTGCAGGGAAAAGAGAAACCCGCAGGTCACGATACCGACCGTGAAATTGTCGTCCAGATCCATGGAGAACAACTCGACGCCTGAAGCGAACAGAGGCCCGGCGATCACCGCATAGATCGGCACCGGCAGCAGGCTGAAGGTCACCCAGCCGGCCATGAAGCTTCCCGCCAGAAAACCCAGCGACCCCTCCAGGGTTCGCTCCCGCAGCAGCTTGTGCTTTCCGAACTGGATCCCGATGATCTTGCTGAACATGTCGCCGATGGTGATGTAGGCCAGACCGAGGTACGGAATCTCGCCGCGGAACACGAGAAAGATGATGAAGACCGCTACGACGAAGCTGGTCATCGAGGAGACGCGTTTGATCTCCTTCTTCTTGAACAGCTGCTGCAGCTGGTGGCGGCTGAGCATACGAAAGATATCCGTGCCGATCAATATGACCCCGATCCCGGCCATGATGAACAGCAGCACAGTCCTGCCGAACAGCAGGTCGATAGGTATCAACAACAGGGCAAACGGCCTGGCGATCACCCGCCACCACTTCATCTCGATCTCCGCTGTTACGACGAACAGCCGCTGGATAACGGTTCCCCGCACCGCAAGGGCAAAGCAGTAGAGGCTGAGGCTCGCCATCAGCAGGCCCCGCGGGCTGAAATCCAGCTCCAGGTAGGCGACGATGCAGAGAAAGAGGAAGGCCACCAGGGCGGTCAGGTCTCCGCTGCGGGAGGCGATGAACACCAAAGCCGCCACGACCAGCACCACGACGAGCTGGGATGGGACAAAGGAGCCCCGGACCATGGCCTGCGTGCACAGCAGCAGGTATATGCCTGTGGAAACGGCCATGCCCTTGCCGCCCCGAAAGCGCAGATAAAAAGGAAAGATATGGCCCAGCACCGCGGCCCAGGCCGGCACGAACAGCCATATGTCGGGCAGATCCAGCAGCCGCTCGGCGATCAGAATCGCGGCGATCCCCTTGCCCAGATCGAGGATCGCGGTAATCGCCCCGGGAATCACGCCCAGGAGGTGATAGACGTTCCGCGCTCCTGCGTTCCGGAAGCCCTGATCGCGGACATCGATATTTTTGAGCGTTTTCCCCAGGATGTAGGCCGGAGAGATGCTGCCCAGGAGATATCCGATTACCCCTGCAAGGATTATCAGCAGCGCCCCCGTCAAATCCATCGTTTCTAGTCGATCGAGCCCCGTTCCACGTAGGCGTAGGCGCTGTGATTGTGGATGCTTTCGAAGTTCTCCGCCTCCACGCTGAACCAGCGGAAGTCCCCGGTCTCCTCGAGCTTCTGCGTAACCTCCCGCACGACATCCTCGACGAAGCGCGGACGTTTGAAGGCCTGCTCGGTGATGTACTTCTCATCTTCCCGCTTCAGAAGCGTATACACCTCGCTGGAGCCGGAGCGCTCCACGATGCTGATGACATCCTCGATCCAGAAGAACTTATTGAACAGCAGTTTCAGGCGCACGATTCCCCGCTGGTTGTGGGCGCCTATATCACTGATCTCCTGCGAGCAGGGGCAGACCGTGGCAATCGGAACCTGGATGCCCACGTAGAAGTGTTCGTACTGGTCGCTCACCTCGCCCATGTACTCACAGACATACTCCATCATGCTGCGCTCCCGGGAGACCGGCGCCTGTTTCTCGATGAAGTACGGGAAAATCACTTCCGCGTAGGCCCTCCTGGCGTCGAGGA
>Ga0315551_10002122_pt1 | contig 14655 bp, 16 predicted proteins | sample SalMarSW160290MG_FD_203678 | JGI IMG/M metagenome (GOLD analysis project Ga0315551, IMG submission 203678) | Salt marsh sediment microbial communities from the Plum Island Ecosystem LTER, Massachusetts, United States - Salt Marsh Sediment SW1602-90 ... | reverse complement strand
CTGCATATTTTTTATGCTTCCGACTTTTTCATTATTTTCATCTATAAGGTTCATTCCTGGTATAATTTTTCCTGTCTCAATTTTTACCCCGAAGATAGCAGGATTTGTATTCCTGAAAACATGCTGGTGAAGAATTTTGGCTTTTGCAAGAGGTGTTAATTCCATGAGCCTTCTTTTTTCAATCTCTTTCTTTCTTTCCTGCCTGAACTCTTTTAAATCTTCTATAATTTTGTAAATAACTTTTTCTGTCAGGATTTTTATTCCTTTGGTCTGTTTGGAAAGCTTTTCTGCTTCTTCGTCAACCCCAATATTAAAGCCGATAATCACTGCATCAAGTTCGTTGATTTTTAGGTTTGCCTTTGCACTTGCTATGTCTGTTTTGTTTATTGAGCCAATCCCTGCCTTTACAACCGGAATTCTCTCGTCACGAAGCATTGCGAGAAGTGCTTCAAGGCTTCCAAGCGAGTCAGCTTTTGTAATTACTCCCTGCCTGTCTGTTTTAATGCTTTCTGTAATCTGCTTCCTAAAATTTTTTTCAATCTCTTCTTTATTTTTTCTGAAAATAACAAAAGGCATTCCAGGGAGTATATCTGCTTTTTCAATAATCTGCATCCTCAGGCCTGTAGAAGCTGTAATTTTCTCCTTTGGTGCGAATTTGTCTGATAATGGCTTTATTTCTTCAAGGACTCTTATTCTTGTTACCAAAGCCTTTCCTTCAAGTTTCGCTACAGCTATCTGGTCATGCTTTGAAAGTTCTCCGTCATAAAGAATTGATTCAAGATAAGAGCTGTCTTTTTCTTTTTTTATTTCCAGGACAACTCCTTTGGCTTCTTTTGCAAGTGTCAGCCTGCCAGCCAAATATTTTTGACTTAAGCCGCACAAAACCATAATTAATTCAGGAAGCCCTTCTCCTGTTTTCGCTGAACATGGAACTAAAGCTATTTTTTTTGTGAAGTCAGATATTTTTTGGTAGAGGTCTGCGTCAAACCCGTGGTTTTGCAGCGAGCCAATTAAAGTGAGATATTTCTCATTAAAATAATTTTTTACGTTTTCAGACTGAAATTCTATGCTGTTTTTTATTTCTTTGTCAGGGTTTGTCTTCCACCCGGAGATGTTGTCTATTTTATTTAATGCTATTATGAATGGTGTTTTATTGTGTTTCAGGATTTGGATAACTTCTGCTGTTTGCGGTTTTATGCCTTCGTTAATATCAATTACAAGTATTGCCAAGTCTGCAAGGCTTCCGCCGCGCTTTCTTAGATTTGTGAATGCTGCGTGACCTGGAGTGTCAATGAATAAAAATCCGGGAATATCAAGTTTTATTTTATTTTTTTCAATCAAAGGGCATGCAGCTCTCAGCTTTTCTGCAGGATATAATGTAAAAGAAATTTTTTGCGTAATCCCGCCTGCTTCACCTTCCTGAACAAAGCTCTGCCTAAGTTTATCAAGTATACTTGTTTTTCCGTGGTCAACATGCCCGCAAACCGTTACTATCGGCTGCCTAATCTTTCTGATGTTTGTTTTTTGGTTCATAACAGAAAAAGAAAGAGATAGGTTAAAAAGGTTTTTGATTGCCTTGTTAGAAAAGTTAATTAATAGAATCTGAATTTAACAAAAAAAGTGAGAGCCACGAACCGAAGCCCACGACTCTCGGTGTCTAACCGAAGTTAGACAATTTCTACAAAATTTCAGCGTATTTAAACTTTTCTGATTAAAGATAAATTGATAAATACTCTGTTAAGAATTAAAACAATTAAAGATTTAGAAAATTCCGAGACTAAAATAACCAGATTAATTATCTCCAGAATAAAAGAGTCGGGAAGAGGCGTCCGAAGCCAGCAAGCAAAATCCGAAGACCTTACTTAACTGATTGTTCCGCCTCCCTCAACTTGTATCTTAAGTTTCTGTTGTTTTTAAGTCTTTAGTTTTCTTGTTTTCATTGGCGGGTTAAAAAAATTTTGACAATCAAGATGTTTGTGAATACACTAGTCTTAAGGTAACATTTATATAAGATTAATTTTTTATTGGTGTGAATCATTATTTTTCTGGTATCTTAAAAATGGCAAAAAAACAAGATAAAAAAGTAGGGAAAAAAAGAGACAAAGAAAAATCAGGATTTTTTTTGGAAGTTAAAAAAATTTCAAAAGACGCTTTCCTTCCTGAATATATGTTTGATACAGATGTTGGTCTTGATTTGAAAGCTGATGAGGATGCTGAAATTTTCCCAATGGAGCAAAAGACTGTGAAAACAGGAATTGCTGTCAGAATTCCAGAGGGGCATGTTGGTCTCATAAGGGACAGGGCTGGAATTGTGAGCAAGATGAATGTTCACACAGCTGCAGGAACTTTTGATTCTGCTTACACAGGAGAAGTTTCTGTTGTTTTGGTCAATCTTGGAGAGGACACTGCAGAAATAGAGAAAGGGATGAGAATAGCTCAGTTAGTTATAATTCCTGTAACAAGAGTATCGGTTAAAGAAGTTAAATCCCTTGCACAAACCCAGAGAGGAGAAAAAGGCTTTGGCTCAACAGGTTTTAAAGAAAAAATAAGCGAATTAAATAAATTAGCAGAAGAAGTTAAAGAAGAAAGATAAAAAACTGAATACGCTTTTAGTAATCAGGCATTTCTTCTTTGTTTTTCTTTTTGTTTTTTTTGTCTTTCTCAGTCAGGGTTTTTTGGTCTTTTTTCTTTTCCTGCTCGCTGCCTGACTCCTGAGATTCCTGCTTTAAATCATCTTCATTTATAGAATCAATAAATTCCTTAAATTTTTTGAATTCTGCTGCAGGAATTTTCACGCCTGATTTTGTAAAACCTGTATATCTTTCGCCTGTTACAAATTCCCTTATGGTTAAGCCAGGTCTTCCTCCGAAATCATCAATTCTGATTACAATGTCAGACATTTCGTTTTTTGGGATTTTTCCGATGTCTTTTTCCATGTTGAGACTTTGTAAAGAGGTTATTTAAATTTTATGGATTTTTTCTATTCTGATTGCTTGTGTGGAAAGAGTGCTCTGCCGCCTGTTCTATTTTGCTGAAAACTTTATGAAGCGCTCTTCTGAAATCCCAGTCAAATGCGTCTGCCTCAATTATTTTTCCTGAATAAATGACCAAAACATGAATGCTGAATTTTTTGTTTTTGTCGCTTTTTTCCCCTTTGTAATTATGTTCCTTCAGATGTATTCTGATTGATTCAATGTTCTTCAGCCTGCGCTGGATTTTTTTGGAATATTCAGAAAAAAGCTTTTGAAAATCTCTTTTATCTTTTTCATTAAGAATATCAAAGCCAATTGTCTCAAGAGGAATCATAATAAAAATTGATTGCGTATTTATTTAAATCTTGTGGGGAAATGTTCGACGCCCGGACCAGGAGTTGAACCTGGATATCCTTTCGGAAACGTGGGTTCGAGCCACGCGGACCACCGTTGTCCAACCCGGGCATGCAATTCTAAGTAAAACTTATTTTATATTTTTAACTAAACAGACAAATTTAATAATACTCAATTATAATCTTTTTTATGCCTAAAAAAAGAGGATTTGGGAAAAGTTCGCAGGAAGAAGATTTACAAACTCCCTTGTCAAGAAAACTAAAAAAAAATAAAGCTGTGAACGTGCTTGGGTTTATATTTTCCTTGTACATGTTTGTTTTTTCCCTGACTTTAATCAAGGTTTCTTCTGTGTCTCTAGGGGAAGGAATTTTTCATTTAACCAAAAACGGAATAAGTGAGATAAATGCTTTTGGGTTTGGCTGGCTCGCAACCCTGATAACTCAGTCATCCGGAGCAGCTGCTGCAACTCTTATTGCTTTCCATCTGGCTGGAATCATCGGTCCGATTTTTTTAATATACATGATAATTGGAACAAGAATCGGGACTTCAATAACTGCTTTATTTGCTTCTTTCTTAATTCACGCAAAGAAAAGGGATTTCAGACACGGATTTGAAATAGGGCTGGCTAATATGGTTTATGCTATTCCAATAGCTATTATAATGTTCTTGCTTGAATTTTTTACCGGATTTTTTAGTAAAATAGGAGGGTATTTTGCTGTTTTTGACTTTCATTTTAAATATGATCTCATAGATATGGTTGTTTTGCCTGTAATTAACCTAATTTCTTCTATGCCTGACAATCTAAAAATTGTTTTAGGTGTGATTTTTCTGATTGGAAGCCTGAAATATCTTCCGAGATTCATGATAAATATTTGGGGGGAGGTGTATCTAAGGACAAAAATAAACAAATTTTTAGATAAAAAATGGAAATCTTTTTTGTTAGGACTTGGGATTACTGCTCTTTTGATGTCTACAAGCATTACAATTACTTTTCTGATTCCTTTGGTTGTTACAAGAATTACCAAACTGAAAAAAGTAATCCCATACCTGATTGGTGCAAATTTAGGAGGAGTTTCAGAGATTGTTTTAGGCGGGCTTGTTTTAGGCGGAAGTGCTCTTCCATCAGTTTTTACATATGTATCTTTTTCAGTAATAGGGCTGTTTTGGATGTTTAACACTGACCTGATGTTCAGAGCAACAAAATTCCTGTCTAAGAGAACACTGCATGTCTCAAGAAAAAGAGCTTTAATGTTTATTATTGCCTTTGTTCTGGCTGCTGTGGTTCTGTCTTTTATCTAAGATCCATCACAATAATCTTTAATAATTAAAATTAGTAGTAAAATAGATATTTCAAAATTTGAAACAAACTTATATAAACTATTTCATCTGGTGTGATACTATGAATATAAACTTTATTGAAAAAGATACGCCTATAAAAGACATTTTAGAAACTTCGCCAAAAGCTGCTGAGATATTAATGGAATATGGGTTAATGTGTATTGGCTGTCCGCATGCAGGAAGGCATAGTCTTAAAGAAATAAAAAATGATTACGGCTTTAGTGACAAAGATGTAGAGGAAATTCTGGTCAAGCTTAATAAAATTGAAAAAAGGAAAATAAAAAATGATAATAAACAATAAAACTGCAAAAAAAATAAGGCAGGATTTTCCTATTTTTAAGAATAATAAAGGTTTAATTTATCTAGATAATGCTGCGACATCCCAGAAGCCCAGACAAGTAATAAAAGCTGTGACAGATTTTTATGAAAAAGATAATGCAAATACCGGAAGAGGGCTTTATACTCTTTCTGAAAAAGCCATAGAAGACTATGACAATGCAAGAAAGACTGTTGCTGAATTTGTTAATGCTTTTCCAAATGAAATTATATTCACAAAAAATACCACTGAATCTCTTAATCTTTTGTCTTATTCACTTTCTTCAATTATCCCTAATGAAAAAGATGAAATCGTCCTGACAGAAATGGAACACCACTCAAATCTGATTCCCTGGCAGCAGCTTGCAAAAAGGAACAAAATGAAGCTGAAGATAATCAGGATTAAAGAAGATTTTACTCTTGATATGGAAGACGCTGAGCAAAAGATTACAAACAAGACAGCAATCCTGTCTTTTACTCATGTTTCAAATGTTACAGGGACAATAAATAATGTTAAGGAGTTGATTAATTTGGGAAAAGAAAAAGGCGCGATTACAATTATTGATGCTGCGCAAGCTACTTCAAGTATAAAAATCGATGTTAAGCATTTGGAGTGTGATTTCTTGGCGTTTTCGTCGCACAAAATATTCGGGCCGATAGGAATAGGTGTTTTTTACGGAAAAGAAGAGTTTCTTGAAAAAATGCCTCCTTTTACTTTTGGGGGAGGGATGATAAAAAAAGTTGAATTGGGAAGTGCAGAATGGGCAGATATTCCTGAAAAATTTGAAGCTGGAACGCAAAACATAGCTGGGGCTGTCGGGCTTGGAGAAGCAATCAGGTATCTAGGAAAAATTGGATTGGAAAACATTGCTGAATGGGAAATGCAGCTGACAAATTACGCTCTTGAAAAATTAAAAGAAGTTCCTCAGATTAAAATTTACAGCCCTGTTGCAAACAAAAATGCAGGAATAATATCTTTTGGTCTTGGAAAAATCCATCCGCATGATGTTTCTGCTTTGCTGAATGAAAAAGGAATTGCAATACGTGCAGGACACTGTTGCGCAATGCCTCTGATGAAAAAGCTTGGACTTCCTCAGGGAGTATCAAGAATAAGTTTTTCAGTATTTAATACATTCGAGGAAATAGATAAGCTGGTTAATGTTTTAAAGGAAATTGAGGCTAAATTAGGATAAAATGGAAACTATAAGACATGATAGTACATACAAAAAGCACATTATTGAATTATGGAAAAATCCAAAAAACTTTGGGACAATTAAAAGTCCGACTCATGAACTCACAGAACATAATTCTATCTGCGGAGATGAAATAACTGTTCAGATTATTGTTAAGGACGGGGAAATAACAGATGCCAAATTCAGCGGAAGCGGGTGCGTTTTAAGTGTAGTTTCTGCGTCTCTTCTAACTGATAAATTAAAAGGGATGGAAATTGAAGACGTGAAAAAATTAGGGCAAGACGACATAAAAAAATTACTTAAGACAAAGATACATCTGTCAAGGATGAAATGCGCTCTTCTTCCTCTTGAAGCAACAAAAAAAGCATTAAAATGAAAAATAAAGGACTATACAACGACAAAATCCTGAAGCTGTGGAAAAATCCAAAAAACTTCGGGAAGCTGAAAAATCCTACACATAAACATTCTGAAGCAAATACTATCTGCGGCGACAATATGTTTATTTATCTGCGGGTTGAAAAAGGAATTGTCAAAGACGCGAGTTTTTTTAGCACAGGATGCCTGGTTTGTATTGTTTTCGCCTCAAAACTTACAGAAATGATTAAAGGGATGAAAGTCCAGGATGTCTGCAATTTAAAAAAGGAAGATTTCCTGAAACTTTTAGATGTTGAGATAACTCCTTTAAAAATTCGGTGTGCTTGTCTTCCTCTTGATGCTGTTCAGAATTGCCTGAAGAAAGGGAAAATCTGACATTATTTTTCACCTATTTTTTCAAGAAATTTCTTCCTTTTCTCTTCTGTTTTTTCATAACTTTTCTGTATCTTTTCTTTTTCGTTTTCAAGGCTTTTAATTTCCATGCTGTTTTTTTCAATTCCTGAAAATTTTTCTTTTAAAGGGTCCCGTTTGATTGAGTTTTCCATTTCAGTAATCTTTTCTTTTTCTTTTCTTATCTGGTCTATTTTTTCTGAGATTTCCTGCTTATTTTTGTGGCTTGTTTCGTTAATCAAAGCCAGAATCCTGCTGTATTGGTCTTTTTCAAAATGCTCTGGGAAGTTTTCTTTGTGTAATTTAACGATATGCATCTTTTTTTCGTCAACGTGAAAGGTATTCCCAAGATGTCTGAAATCAATCATATTTTTTAAAGAAAAAATTTCCCTTTCCACTTCTCTCCTTAGAGGTTCAATCTGCCCTTTTTCTTTTAACCATTCAGAATATTCTTTGCTTTTTTTGATTTCCTCAATTTCTTCATTTATTTTCTTATTTTGTTCTTTAATGCTTTTTATTTTTTCATCCAAAAAATATTTTTTCTTTTCCAAATCTGAAATAAACCTGCTAAGATTGCTCACTTTTCCCTGAATTTCCCTGATATCTGAAATGGAATTAAGAATATCAATAATGCCTTTATTTTCCTCAAACACTTTTTTAAGCTGGTCATAGAGCCTTTTGATTGTCCTCCGCACTTCGCCTGCCTCTTTTCCTATAAGGATGGTTGCCTTTTCATAATTTTTATAAGACCTTTTTTCAAACTCAAGGAAAAGCCTTTCAAGGTTGGTGAAAAACCTGCTCAGATTTTTTCCTCCGGTTTCAGGCAAGTCAGAAAATCCTGACAGGTTATGTGCAAACTTACTGACATCTTCCAGATATTTTTTTAGGTTTTCTTTTACAATCAGCTTTATTTTTTCCTCGGATTTTATAGAGTTTACGTTTACTACTTCAAGATCTTTTATTTTTTCATCCAGTTCCTTAATTGCCCCTGAAATTTTAATCTGAACAGCTTTGATTATTTTTTCTTCTTCACTTTTAATTTTATCTCCTTTGTCTTTAACCCATTTATTAACTTCATTTAAGGGAATTCCATCAGGATTCTCTGGTTTTTCCCTTTCAACTTTTTTTCTAAAAACTTTTTTAAGAAAATCAGTAAATCCCATGCAACAGAAAACATTGTGAGATATTAAAGTCTTTCTTATTTTATGATTCAATTAAGATTTAACCTATACTTTACACAATAAAAATTAATTTAAACACACACTTGTTTATTAAATCATAAGAAAATGTGTATTGAAATTAAGCTAATTGCAAATTCATATAACAGGAAAGTTCTTGATGATTTTCTGAACTCTGGTGTCAGAAAAGGAGACCTAATCCTTTTTATCAATAATGATAGGGAATATCCTTTAAGTCCTTTATTAGCTGAATTTATCGAACCTTCATTAGCGGAATTTAGTGAAATAACTAGTGGAGGACCGGACTATCTAACTTTTAAGGCAGGGAAAGCTGTTTTTATTAACAACCTCTTTGAAATAGGTGGCTTGGTTTTCCCTCAGGGAACAAACGTGGTTAAGAAAAATATGAGATATATCCCTGATAAAGTCTATGTTGGGGATGAAGAAAAAATACACAAGGCCCTGGAATCTGAAAAACTAATAGGGTATAAACATTAAAAATGAAAAACATAAATAACCATAAAAAGCCTATTGAAATAGTCATTTATTCAAAAACCTCGAAAAAGACAGAACATCAGGAGAAGATAAGAAATCTGGAGAAGGTGTTAAAAGAAAGAGGGGCCAGGCAGGATAAATCTAAAAAATCCCCAGGAGTTAGGGTCTATGACACCTCTCTTTGTGGCATAGTTATAGATTATGACAGTATTAAAGAAGATTCGCTTTCACCTCAATATAAGTATAATATAAAAGTTTCTTTAAGAGGAAAATATCTCTTAGGAAATTACTCTGGAAAAAGAGGAAGCTGCTTAAAAGTAAGTAAAAAGATCTTAAAAATCCTTGAAAAATGAAAACAATAATTAAACCTGGCCTAATTGAATACTTTCCAGAGTTTTCTTCTGCAAAAGAAGCTGAAGAAAAGATAGAAGCTCTGGAAGAAGAGCTTAAAAAAATGCTGGTTTCATCTGATGGCAACATTTTACGGGGCAGACAGAGGAATGTTTATCAAGACGGAAATTCTCAGCTTTATTTAGAATACAATCTCAGTGCCAATAGAGAAACTATCCTTCCGCACATCAAATACGAGAACATAAACATCATGATTGAAGGAGAAAGCGAAAAACTAAGTGGAATTGTAGAAAGTGTACTTCCTGAAGAGCAGCATATACCGCTAAAAAGACAAAATATCAAGTAAAATAAACCAAAAATTTTTATTTTAAATTATTTTCTGTGTTTAAAAAGCATATCTTCAAAAAAGCACAGTACAGAAACTATTTGCTATGATACTTCTTCCAGAATTTATCAAAAGGAATCATACAAACCTCTTTCTCAGGATCCAAAATTCCAGAACAAGAAACTCTTACTTCTAAAAAGTTCCCTTTGTCTGGTCTAAAGGCATGATTAGTCTGTTTTCCAATAATAATACTTTTCCCTCTGTAAAGCTTATTTCTAAAGACCTTAATGGTATCATAATCGAAATCCTCAAACACAACTAAACCCTTTCCATCTTCCACAAAAATCGCTTCATCTACATCTTTATGATAATGGAGATCAGTTGGCCTAAGAAAAATAATGTCTAGAGCAGTGTATCCTAAAACATTCGTAGTTTCTTTAGAAAAAGGCTCTCTAGTCAAAAGGCCTGACTCAGTATCAAGATTATATCCGTCGTTTTCAGCATGATCAATCATATTTTTTAAGAAAGAGGAATTAACATGACTGGAATACCATTCCCTAACTCTTTTATTACTTATCCTGTCAAAAACATGATTATTAAACATTTTTTTGTAATCATTTTAAATTTCCATATACTATTCTCTCTACTTTTTGCCTGTTAGGATCAGCATAATTAATATGATGCATTATACACCAATGTTTAACATAACTAAGATTCTTTACAATCTCATCAAATTCTCTTCTTTCCTCCTCACCCAATCTCTGGATTTCCTCCTCTATAACTTTCTAAAGCATCAAATAATTCTGATGCAGTACATCCAGAAGAATCATCACTACAGTAATTTCCACTATGGTTACTCCAATAATTTTTCTCATATAGAACATGATCTACTAATGCATCTGCGTGATTACTATACTTAGTATCCTCATTAACCTCACTTAAATGATAAAGAAATAATATATTAAAGGCATTATATCTATTTTCTGTTGAAATTGGGAAACTTAGTATATAATCCCCTGTAGCTTCTGCAGCATCAAGATAGTTTTCATCATCAGTTAATTCATATGCATCAAGAAGAATCTCTGCAGTTACTCCGGCAATATTTCTATAAGTATTTTCTGTTGGTCCTGTTTCATCTGTAACAATCCAATCCCAAGAGCCATTTGTATGCTGTAAATCAACAATTCTATCCGTAGCATTTATGATAGTGGTTGTTGTATCAGCACTCACCAACCCCAAAACACAAACAAGAATTATTAAACTTAAAAGAATAAAACATAAATTTTTTTTATCCATAATTGTAATTAGAAAAAAATTCTTTATAAGCATTGTTGTTTTTAAGAACTACTTTTAGATTTTTGATAATCCCGCCAGACGAATGCAAAGAACTGCTGGACTGAAATACTTCTTAAACCCGCATATCTAATTTTTATACTAGAAAAATATTTATATTCCCACTTATTTAGAATAGAATGCCTTTGACAAAAATAATAAAAAATCTTTTAATAATAGAGGTTTTTGCTAGTCTTTTAGGGATAGGATGTGTTTCTGTCATGGATAAAGATAGATTAGAATCTATTGAATATGGGAATACAATTTCCACTCAGGAAAGTATCAATAGAGAAAATAATAAATCTGAGAAGAATAAAAAAGCCTATACAGAAGGAGATACTTTATTTATTAAAGGGTACAGTGAGATAAGGTCTATGGAAATGGAAGAACAAAAAATAAGAAGTAAAAATAGGGATTATAATCATTCAGTTTATGGTTCTGGCTCAGGTAGTAAAAAAGATATTGGAGGTGATAAAGCAGAAGCAGGGGCTACTCTAATGTTTATCTTTCCAGACCCAGATTCTCTAAAAAATTGTAGTCAATAAAGAAACTATTAGAATTATAGTTAATTATAAAATCATATTTGGTTTTTCTTCTCTTTAGTGGTTTTCACTTTTTTATCCATAAATCTCTTGGGAATTTTATCTCCTTATCCCCTGAGAAGCTTGGATTAACATACTCTGCATCATCTCCTGAAGACCAAGTACTATCAAAAAATTATCCCTTAAACTTTTCTTGAACTTTTTCCAATCTTTTTCATTCAATTCGTGAATTTTTTTATTTATATCTTTAATGGCAACTTCTCTGCTTTTCTTGTATCTATTTTTCATTTTTATTACCATTATTAAATTACAGAAGATTTCTTTATAAGCATTATTATCCTCTAAAGAATATATTTTTTTATTACTAAATGGTGAATAGAAAAAGTATTTTTTAATCATTTCTGGAAAATCATAAAATATATAACTTAATATTTATTAAGTAGTGTTAATGGCAAAAAAGAGGGGCTTGAAATTCTGGTTTTATGATAGACATTTGAGAAAAACTTTAATCTTACTGTCAGCAGTATTTTTCTTTATCTTATTTACACTAAATCTTCCCAGCGTATGCTCTGTTTCAGAGGGAGTTCATGTAAAATTAAACGAAAGTGAAACAGTTTATGGACATGAATTATCATGGAAAGAACAGTATACCGGGACATTTGATGAATTTGGAGGTGTTGCTGTGGAAAATGGGATAGGATATGTGGCCGGAAAAGGGCTCTTCAGTGGAACTCAAAACATTACTGCTTTTAATGCCACTAACGGCAATTTAATATGGACAACACATATAAACAATTCAGACGGAACTCCTCTGATAGATAATCAAGGAGATTATATTTATATTAATGTTTATGCCAGCGGAGCAGGAAACGGAATTTATAAACTTAATAAAACAAACGGCTCAATTATATGTGAAAATCATAACTGCTCTTATGGGACAGCACAAAGTATAGTTCAAAGTGACAGCTTAATTTTCGATGGTTGCTTGGATGGTATAGTGTATGCTTACAATAAAGATGATTGTGCAGTAAACTGGAGCTATAATGTTTCTGGAGCCACTAAAATTCCATCTACAGGTCTTTATTGGGAAGACACAGTAACATTTGGAGCTTATGGTGGGGATTCGTCTGTTGTTCCTCATTTTATTCAACTAAACGCTTCAACAGGCGCAAATATATGGAACAACACAGGACTTGGCAATACTTGGGATATGCAGCCGTCTGTTAAAGACGGAGTTATTTACATGGCAAGCGCTCAGCCTCCTTATGTAATTGGCGCATTTAATTTTACTACAGGAGAATTAATCTGGAACAGGACAGATATTAACGGGTTTTTTTCTCAAATGGCTATATATGACAACAGGCTTTGGGCAGGAGGGCTGAACAACAGAATTTATTCTTTAAACTTAGATGACGGAACTACAAACTGCACGAGTCTTGATACTGGTGGTGAGATTTATCAGGGGCCCTCTATTATTCCCGGACTTGCTTTTTTTGGCAGTTTCAGTTCGCCTGAATCTATTTACATGATTAATACCACAGACTGTTCATTTATCTGGAGTTATGAGGTAGGTGCAGAGGTACTTTCTCCGCCCTGTATTTCAGAAGGCATGGGTTATTTTGCAGCTGATGACTATAATGTCTGGGCTTTTGATTTTGGCGCTGGAACAGGAGAATGGAGCTATATAGGCTATAATTCTTCAGGACAAAGCTTTTGTTCTGATTGTCTGACAGAATGGCAGTATGTTAAAGCAAACTGTTCAGATATTGTAGATAATAATATGACATGCACTGTAAAAAATAATTATGACCATTCAGCAAATGTAACTTTGGATAATGATGAGTACAAATTTAATTGGTATAATTCTTCTGATGATTTGGTAGGAAATAATTCTGTAAGTTATACCTTTGAAATGCTATCCTCAGAGACAGAAACTTTTACTCTTGAAGTTCAAGGTTCAGCAGAGATAGATTGGTCTTTGGAGACAACGTTAACAGAGTCAACAGATGAAGTTACTTCAGTGGCATTTTCTCAGGACAACAACTGGATTGCTTACGGGAGTTTGGATAATAATGTTTATGTTCATAATGCACCTTACTGGGGTCTGGAAGTTACATTAACAGAATCTGATGATGAGGTCTATTCAGTGGCATTTTCTCAGGACAACAACTGGATTGCTTACGGGGGTTATGATTATGACGAGGATATTTATGGTGTTTATGTTCATAATGTATCTGACTGGAGTTTAGAGACTACATTAACCGAATCAACATATGATGGGGTTACTTCAGTGGCATTTTCTCAGGACAACAACTGGATTGCTTATGGAAGCTGGGATAATAATGTTTATGTTCATAATGTGGCAGATTGGAGCCTAAATACTACATTAACCGAATCAACATTTTATGAGGTTACTTCAGTGGCATTTTCTCAGGACAACAACTGGATTGCTTATGGGAGTTATGATGATGACTTTAATCCTGTTGTTTATGTTCATAATGTGGCAGACTGGTCTTTAGAAACTACACTAACAGAAGCAGTAGATTCAACATTTGATGGTCCTTCAGTGGCATTTTCTCAGGACAACAACTGGATTGCTTATGAGGCTTATGATGATGACTTTAATCCTGTTGTTTATGTTCATAATGTAGCAGACTGGAGCCTAAATACTACATTAACCGAAGCAGGATTATTTGATGAGGTTTCTTCAGTGGCATTTTCTCAGGACAACAACTGGATTGCTTACGGGAGTTCTGGTTTGGATAATGTTGTTTATGTTCATAATGTATCTGACTGGAGTCTAAATACTACATTAACAGAATCAACAGATGAGGTTTCTTCAGTGGCATTCTCTAATGATAGTAACTGGATTGCTTATGGAAGTGCGGATAATAATGTTTATGTTCATAATATGCTCTTTGAAGACGATAGTGAAGGAGATACAACTGCTCCCCAGATTACAATTATCTCACCGACAAATACAACTTACACAACAGCAAGTATTGATTTTAACATCTCGGCAAATGAGGACCTTAGTTATTGCAAGTTCACCATAGATGACTGGGCAAATAACTACACCATGACAATAAACGCAAGCAACACAGGAGCAAATTACACTAATTCAAGCATTGCTGATGGAACCTACATAGCTGAGTTTTGGTGCAATGATACCTCCAATAATATTAATAATACAGAAAATGTAACTTTTACAATTGATACCGGCACTGGCGGGGCAGGAACTCCTGATACAGGAACTGGTGGAAGTGGTTATCCAATTTTTAAGCCAACACAGGAACAACTGGAAAAAGGTTATGAAAAATCCTTAAGGGAGAAATGGAAAATACAATTTGAGTTCAATAATGAAACTTACACAATAACATTAGACGACATACTCAATAAAAGTGCAATAATGAACATGTCAAGCAGGTCAGGTTCAGAAATTTTCAATTTGGATATTAACGAGACTAAAAAATTTAACCTGAATGATGATGAGTA
>Ga0315551_10002119_pt1 | contig 14677 bp, 12 predicted proteins | sample SalMarSW160290MG_FD_203678 | JGI IMG/M metagenome (GOLD analysis project Ga0315551, IMG submission 203678) | Salt marsh sediment microbial communities from the Plum Island Ecosystem LTER, Massachusetts, United States - Salt Marsh Sediment SW1602-90 ... | reverse complement strand
CAGGGATAGGAATTAAGGATGTCAAAGCGATAAAGACCCATACACCTTTTGCTGTGAATGATGTTTATTTCTGCAGGGAAATGGGAATCAAATGGGAAGATATGAACAATTATGGTTGTTCGCTTGTCTGGGGACACCCTCAGGGTCCCACAGGAGCCCGATTGATCATTGAATTGATTGAGGAGCTGGTGATTAAAGGCGGCGGCTATGGTTTATTTGATGGGTGCGCGGCAGGCGATAGCGCAGCTTCGGTGGTGCTGAAAGTGGATGTGAAATAGACAAATATAGGAAATTCGTTTTTGTCTTTGCAATGTCAAACAACACTTCGCCATTTCAAAACACTCCTGGCTGGTTTTGAAGATACATTAAAAAAACAACTAACCTGGATAATTCATAAATTATCCAGGTTAAAAGAAGGATAAACATGAGAATTGAGAGAATCAGCAGCGTCCTGGTTGTGACACTTTTTCTTCTATTTCGGTCATTAGATGTGTCACCGGCACAGGCATCAAATCCGCTGTTCAATCAAGAAATTGAGGCCGTCGAGACCTTGGTTCAGGTTGGGAAATATCGTCTCAACTTCCAGGTTATCGAAGGTGGAAACCAAACCATTCTCCTTGAAGCTGGAGGCGGAATGGACTCTAAAGAATGGAATAATCTGGCGCCCGAACTTGCAAATAAAACGGGAGCCACCATTGTTTCCTACGATCGGGCCGGATTTGGAAAGAGCGATCTGCCAGAATCTCCCCATGATATGCGTGAAGAGGTAGAATGGCTATGGCAGGGGCTCCAGAGACTCAATCTGGATAAAGATCTCATCCTGGTCGGCCATTCATTTGGAGGTTGGATGATCCGCTTGATTGCCAGTGAACACCCTGAGGCCGTACACGGGATGGTATTTGTCGATCCGTTTACAAACGAGTTTGTGGACCTGCTCGGCGTGGAGTATCTCGATAACCATCCAATGACAGGAAAGCTTCCATTCGACACTTCTCAACCGGATAAGCTTACAAAATTTCAACGTGCCGTGGTTCGCATGGTTGGAGATGGCTTGGGTCCCAAATTGGAGATCATGCGTAAGACATCTATCCCTTCGGATATCCCGGTTGTGGTGATTACCAGCGGCAGACCATTCCTCCCAAAAACCGAGGAACAAGAAGCTTGGCGGCTGTCACACGAACAATTGACAGCATCGATTAAGGGTGCGATTCTGATTGTGGCGGAAAAAAGTGACCATATGATTCCGGGAAGGCAGCCGGATCTCATTATCGAGGCCGTGATGAAAGTCTTCCACAGGACGCCCTGAGTCCTCGGCATACTCAAATGCTTTTCTATAGAGGCAGTGGCCAGTCAGGAAAGAGACTTCCAATAAAGAAGGAAGCGAGGAAAAATGTTAAATTCGCTTTTTAAACGCAGAGAGATCGCAGCCATATTGGCCTTGCTCACCGTATCGCTGGGAATGGCGACCGGCGTAGGCAAGAGAGTATCAATCGAAGAAGACTGGGAATACACATCCTTCAGTGCCGAAGGTCTGGATCCAACCCGATTCGAATTATTGAAAACCCATATCCAGGATGGCACATTCAGAAAAGTAGATAGTATCCTGGTTATCAAAAGTGGCAAGATTCTGATCGAGGAGTATTTCAATGGTTATGACCGGGATAAGCTCCATGAAATTCGCTCTGCGATGAAGAGTATCGGCTCTGCATTGATGGGCATCGCCATCGATCAGGGATACATCACCGGTGTTCAAGATAGGCTTTATGCCTATTTCCGGGAGCTCGAACCGCTCCAGAACTGGGATGTGCGCAAAAACGAAATCACTCTGGCAAACGTCCTCAATATGACCACAGGGCTCGATTGTGATGATATGGATAATTCATCTGCAGGAAATGAAGACAATGTACTAGAGGCGACCGATATTGCGCGATTCATGCTTGATCTCCCTGTTGTCTACGGACCAGGCGAACACTGGGCCTATGGTACGGGGAGTGCCCACCTCATAGGAGCTGTTATTGAGAGTGCAACAGGAATTTCTGTCCAAGAGTTTGCCAAGACCTACTTGTTTGAACCCCTGAATATTTCGCAATATAAATGGAAGACTTCCGGAGGCATTGCCCATACGGGAGGCGGTTTCTGGATGTTACCTATCGATATGGCCAAATTCGGTCAGCTCTACCTGAACAAAGGCCGCTGGCATGGAGAGAAGATCATATCTGAAGAGTGGATCGATGAATCCAGCAAGACCCATATCCAAGTGACGAATGATTTTGGCTACGGATACTTTTGGTGGAAGAGGATATTTTACATCGATGGACGACCGTTTCCTGCGTTTTCTGCACAAGGAAATGGGGAAAGCCATATTTTTGTATTTCCAGATTTGGAGCTTGTGGTTGTCCTTACCGGCAGTGCATACGAAGAAATCTACGGTCCAGCACAGACTGCCATGATGATGAGCCAATATATCCTGCCGGCCGTCGTACAAGATCTTGATCCGCATCGTGGTGATCCTGATCTCAGGTCTGTGCCCAAGGCTTTGTTTGTTCTTTGTGCGGTCCTTCTCATCTCGGCTTTAATCCTGTGGCCGATTGGGTTCATAATAAGGAGGATTCGAACGCGACGAGTGAAAGATTCAGATGACCGTAGAGCACGGTTATGGCCTTGTATTGCTCATATATTGTCAGGCTTAGCTGCTTTGATAATCCTATGTTTTATAGCACTCTTCCTCGCCGATTCCCAGCTTCTCAATCTCTTTCTTAACAGCGGGATGTCCCATCCATTGGGCATCTTGGAGGTGTTTTTAGGGGCTAAGTTCATCACTATTGTAGCCGTCATTGTGTGGGTTATCTTGTTGCTGGCAGTGGCTCAAGCGGTTTTCATGGTACTGGCCTACAGAAACAAGTGGTGGCCCGTGTGGCAGAGATGGCATTACACATCTGTGACATTGGCGACATGTTATTTCGCCATTGTTATGCTTTGGTGGGGATTCGGAATAATTCCGTTTTAGGCGACAGGTTAAGAATGAGATAGTCATTTGAAATGAAAATTAGACTATTAATCTTCTGTTTGCTGGCTTTTTTGGTAACGGACGCATTTTCACAGCAAAAAGAATTTCCAGTTCTCAAAGGCTCCTATCTCGGCCAGAAACCACCAGGGATAATGCCTCAGGTATTTGCTCCGGGAATAATCTCAACTAAGGATAATATTGAGTTTGCAAATATAGGAAATTCGTTTTTGTCTTTGATCCAAATCCCTCACTATTTTTCATGATTTCCATCCCCTAACATCCTGAAATAAGATTATCACGCCCAAAACGACAAGGTCAACAACTAGAAAAAAGATACAAATCAGCCAAAATCTCCAAACCATCCCGTTTGAGATAGACTCAGCCCTTACGAATCATCTCCGCCCAGCCCTTTGATGGTACAAACGGCTCCTCTTGTTCGATGATCAGGAAAGGATTCGCTGCTTCATGGGTTTTCCTCATCTTGCCCCTACGAGCATTGGAGTAAAGGCCATAGTAGCGAATCATGACTTGTCCTTTATCGGGAATGTGGGAGGTGACTCTGGTCCCGCCGTTTTGCATGACACGATGGACAGAACCCGCGTGTCTTGTAGGAAAACATCAGCAGCCGCTCTTCCCCGCAGTCCGGACACCGGATGCGAGCGAAACCACACATCGAGTTGCCGCAGTCGAGATAACGGTCCACCACCTCCTGCATAACAGGGCGAAAATAGCCGTACTCGCGCTCAAAGCGCGTCTCATACTCCAGGAGGAACTTCTCAAAATAATGGAAAAGGACTCTGTAGAAAACAGTCCTCTCCGGATGAAGCTGACGGTAAATCCCTGCCACGGTAGGGATGAGGATTCAAAAAGTGGACCAATCCAAAGGAGAATGCCGCAAAGACTCTTTATCCCCTGGGTAGGGCCAGCTAAAAGCTCAGTTAAAAGTCTAATGCAATATTTTCAAACTTTCAGCTTTAAACTTTTAACTTTAAACTAATTTATTTTTCTTTGAATAGTCTATTCAGCATTTCCACGGCATTTCTGTTATTGGGATCCAGCTCCAGCGACTTTGCGTAATTTTTTATGGCGAGCTGCTTATCTCCTTTATCCATGTATGCCTCAGCTAGGCTGTCGTAGCCGTTTGCATACTTCGGATGCACCTCAACATTCAGCTTGAAGATTTCAATGGCGTCTTTGATTATTTTATTTTCCCGGAGCAACTGATAACCCAATCTATTCAATTCAGTGGGCCTGAAATCGTAATCTTTTTCATGTTCCTTTTTAAGTTCATGGTACTGCTTGATAGCTGCATCCACATCTTTCTCCAGTATTGTTTTATAGATTTTCTCTGCAATCGACCTCTTTGGCGGAGTATACGGATTATTGAAAAGAATATTTATTATTCCGGTGCTCATGGAACCTAACGGTGCACCACCTGTATTGTTGAAGAGGACAATAAGGTGTTTATAGTCAACCAGTCTTTCAATCAGTGTACTGAATCCGTTGATCCCCCCGCCGTGTGAAATGCTCGTGGTCTTTTCCTTGGAATCCGGGATTTCTCTTTCTCTTATGCCCCATCCATAACCATAACCTTGGCCGTCACTTGAGGTATGGTGCGGTTTGAACATCAGTTCCTTCATCTCTTTAGAGAGTAATTTCTCCGTGTACAAAGCCTGGTCCCACACGTAGAGGTCTTCCACAGTGGAATACAAGGCGCCCGCGGAATAAGGAAGGGACATGTCCAGATAGGGTGAATTTACATATCCATCAAAGGTCTTTTCATATCCGGCTGCGCGGTTATTTATGACAGTTTTGGAGTGATCGTATCCTGTATTTTTCATTCCCAGGGGTTCAAGAATTCTTCCTTTCAACACCTCTTCATATTTCTTACCAGTGACCTCTTCAATGATAGCTCCCAAGAGGAAATATCCTGAGTTGTTGTAGACAAACTTGGAACCGGGCTCGAACTCCAGGTCACCACTGCAGAATTTCTTGATAAACACATCGACAGGATAAGGGTTTCGGCTGACATCCTCCATAAATTTGGGGAGGCTTGTGTAGCTCGGAATGCCGGATGTATGGCTCAGCAACTGGTGAACTGTGACTTTCTCCCCTGTATCTTTACGGTAATAGGGCAGATAGTCGGATAGCTTCCCATCCAATTTTACCTTCCCTTCCGCAACGAGCTGTAAGATCAGCATGGATGTGAACTGTTTTGTAATGGAGCCAATTCTGAACTTTGTATCCGGCTTATTCGGAATATTCCATTCCATATCGGCCAATCCAAATCCTTTTTTGTATATGACCTTCCCGCCTTCGGCCACCATTACTGTCCCGTTGAACAGCCCGTAGTCGTGATAAATCTGCATAAACTCATCAATCTTTTGGGCTTTATCCTGCGAATACCCATAGTTTTGAAAGGCAAAAAGAATAAACAAAACAATCAGTAAAGCAGCAACCCATGAAGAATTAAAACTTCTTTTCATCCAGAACCTCCTTTCATACTTAAAAATACGAAAGAAAATCTTAGAAAGTTACATCTAAACTGGGAAAAATATAAATGAAATACGATTTCTTCTTATGCTGGTCGAACCAACCAATAATGTGTTGTATTTTTGAAATATGGTGTATCTATAATAATTTGCCTTTAAGGATCGTGACAAACCCCCTCTCATTTTACTCTGTTTTTGCCCGCTCTGGCAACCTTCACCATCCGGATGATTTCCATCTTCTCATAATCCCTCAAGAACTATCTGTATCTTTTCCTCAGCAGTGAATTTGCGACGGATTTTACGCCTGATATCCCGGACTATGGATTCAAGTGAGGTTTTCGTTTTGACGCTCATGGATATCTCATTGCTTGGTTTTATTATACGCAGACCATAGCTTAAGAAATATCTTTAGTTGTCCATATTTTGATGTCGTCAAATATACTAATGCTACAAATCCCGTGCGGACAATATGCGAATGACTAAAAATGATTCAGTTTAATTAACCCAGGCTAAAAATCGAAACAAAGAAAAGTGTTAAAAATAAAGAAAATGCTGGCGTGCCTGACAGGAATCGAACTTGTGGCCTACGGATCAGGAGTCCGTGGCTCTATCAATTTATGTACTTCTCCCTGTGTGTTAGTGGTGTGTCAGAGATTGATTAAACTTGCTTAACTATGGGTAAGGATGACTAATGAAAGACGAGGTTTTTCAAGGGGAAAAGAGAGCCAGCAAGGGGATTCGAACCCCAGACTTTTGGACTCGAAGTCAGATGTTCCTCAGAATATACCAAATAGATTTAAAATAAAATTTTTAAGTAAAATGAGCTGCTGTTGTATAAAAATGGAAAAAATAGAAGAGAAAATGCTTACTAAGCTTCTTTTGGAGGATATAATGTCGCAACGATCCATATAGTAGCCACAGAACCAATAATTGCCGGAACAATATAAACATCCCAAAATTTAAACCACCAATGATCCCATATCCATCCTAGCCAAGCACCTACCCAGCCAACAAAAATTTCAGCAATAATGCCTTGTATTCCTTTGCCGATTTTTATCTTTGCAGGTGGTACATTGATGAGGGGCAGGTCACCTTCATTTTTTCTCTATCTCTTATTATGGCTTATCTGAACATGTAAAATTGTTTTTAGTCTTTTGAAAAAAATATGTGATATCCTGTTATTAAAAAATTTTATAACCTGTTCCAATATTTTCAAGTTGTCCTATTCCAGAATTCCCCATATTTCTATTTGATTATCAAATGAAGAGATAACCATCCGTTTCCCATCAGGTGAAAATTGAATGCTACTGGATTCAATCGTAAGGTCTATTGTCCGTAAACATTCCTTTTTGTGATAATCCCAGATTCTCACTGCTCCCTTATTATCGGTTGTCGCTAACAGAAGACCGTTTGGTGAGAATTTTATCCCAAACAGGCAGTAATCATGGCCAGGCAGTTCCATGAGTTGTTTTTTATCCTTGATGCTCCATAATCGAAGAGTTTTACTTCCTGAAGCTATTATTTTATTATCATGGGAGAATTCCAGGCCGTGAACATCCATCTGACATCCTTTGAAAGTACAGATCTCAGTCCAGTCTTTCACATTCCAGACTTTGATTGATGAGCCACCACGGCCTTCTGCGGTTGCCAGCAATTGACCATCTGAAGAAAATCGTAAACCAAATATCCAGCCATCATACCCCGTTAAAGTTTTAATCAGTTTCCAGCTTCCCGTCTGAAAAACCATGACGGTCTTGTCTGCCCAGCCCGCTGCCAATAATTTTCCATCGGGAGAAAAGGCTGCATTTGTGAATTCGATATCGCCTTTATCAAGCAACACTGAAAGATTTCCAGTCGTGGCATCCCATAATCTCAGTTTGCCGTCAAATTGGAGTGTCACTAATATTGAACCATCAGGTGATGAACTCATGCCGTATACAGGTTTACTGTCCCCAAATTCAGAGATTTCCTTGTTCTGAACGACATCCCATATCTTTATTTTATTATTTTTTGATGAGCCCAGCGCTAGCTGCTTGTTATCCAAGAATACTGCAGTTGATCCATTTGTCGAGAATAGCTTTTTCAAGCTGTTGACATTCCCGGGAAGAATCTCCTTCAAATGATTCTCGGCAAAGGCATATCGAGATATTACACTGGATAACACCAGCAAGGCAGTTAATACCTTAATAGTTTTCATGAAAACACTTGGTTGATTAATGCAAAAATATTTTAATGAGATATATCTCATAAATATTATATTCTCCATTTTATGACGCAAATAATGTACCAATATTACCTCCTGGGGTTTTCGAATGCTTATTTAGCACTATATGTCCATTCTCGAACAACTTATGTACGCATCTGAACTGAAACAAATATTCCCCATATCAACTTTACAAAAGAGTATATCCGGGATTCCATCGGTTTATTTTTCCCAAGACATTGTTATGTAAAATAGAGGGAGTTATTCGCATATTTGGAACTAACGAGTCGCTATTAAAATATAGGAAATTCGTTTTTGTCTTTGATCCAAATCCCTGACTATTTTTCATGATTTCCATCCCCTAACATCCTGAAATAAGATTATCACGCCCAAAACGACAAGGTCAACAACAAGAAAAAAGATACAAATCAGCCAAAATCTCCAAACCATCCCGTTTGAGATAGACTCAGCCCTTGAATCAGAACTTTATGATCTTCGATAAAAGATATGATCCTCATCTGGCCGCCACATGAACGACAAAGCAGCGGATCTATCTCATATACCTTACGAATCATCTCCGCCCAGCCCTTTGATGGTCCAAACGGCTCCTCTTGTTCGATGATCAGGAAAGGTAGATAGTGAAAGGATGATCAAGTCGAAAAATGTTCACTTGAGTTTCCTTCCGGGAGTTAGATAATTATCCATCTCATCTTACAGAATTGGATTACTGTTCCCACCCCCCTCTTTTATTTCCAGTGGATAGACTACTCCCCAAGTAACAGTTTCTTCCCAGGTTGGGGGTACCCAGTCCAGCCTCCTGAAAGGCTTTCTGTATCATTTGATCTAGGACCTGCCACAAGGATTTTCGAATCTTTCGAAAGAGGCAGGATGCCATCATTCTTTAACAAAGTCATAATCAATCTATCTTGCAAGATCCCAAACACCCGCTCGATTCTGCCTTTGGATTGAGGCGAGTGGGCATGAAGTACTTCTATCCCCAGCTCTCTGCACAAGAGGGACTGCCCATCATTCCCCTCCTGAATAGGAACGGTTTTGTTAAAAATTTTAAAATTGGTGATCACAACGGGGGGTAAATGCGGATTGTCTTTAATCTGGTCTGGAAAAAAGCTGTTAAATCCGTTGATGCCTCCGAAAAACATCTCTCCTTTAGGACTCGAATAACGTGCCCCTCCATTGAACTCATTGCCTTGCAGTCCGTCATTTACATCATAATTTTTAAAAGTTTCTGTTTGAGGATTAAATCGAGAGAGACCATCATTGGTACTCATCCAAAGATTTCCTTTACTATCTTCCAAAATTCCATAACCAGCACTGCCCCGCAATCCCTCAGATTCCGCATAATTTAAAAAAGCCTCCTGTTGGGGGTCGAATTTAATGAGACCTGCTCCATTGGAGCCCATCCAGAGCATTCCTGTTCGATCTTCGTGGATTGTCATAGTATAATCATTGCTCAAACTGTTGAGATTCTCGGGATCGAAGCGATAATGGAAAAACTGTCCTTTTTCCGGATCGAATTTGTTCAGGCCTCCTCCGAACGTGGCAATCCACAGATGGCCAGAACGGCCTCTCAGAATTGACCAGGCTCTATCGTGGCTCAAACTGTTAGGATCATTGGGATCGTGTTTGTACCGGGTAAATTTTTGAAAATTGGACGAATGTCGCATAATGTATATATTTAGCGACGTTTTGAATAATTCAGGAAAATTATTTGCGGAGGGATGCTTTGGTGAAGACATGCTCTGGAATGTCGGCATCAAATTCTATGGATTTCAGGATGAATTCGGTTCCTTGACCGCGCTTCAGCGCATCCTTAAAAATAATGTGGCGGGGAACCCAGCGGTCCTTCATCCACACGACTTCTTTGATCTCGGTAGTTTTGAGCAGTTTTCCTCCTCGGGCGTAGCGGTTTTCTTTGAGCGCGACAAACCGTTCCTTGTCCACCCAGATTTTCCGGGAGTGATAGGCGATATCTTCGCTCTTAGATTCCAGCTCTAGAATCCAGCACGAGCGCTCAAGATAGGTCTCATCCCCGACAATTTCTGCCGAATAGAGCACATGCAGCCGGGGATCCTCCATCATATCCTCATAAGACATGTCTGACCCCATCACTGATTGTCTCAGCATATGTCCCGATATTTTTATGATTCGGTCGGTCGCTGGGGAATAGGTCCAGAGCTGATCCTCCAACTTCAGCGTCTTAGTCCCCTTTTCCCGTGGCGGAGCGAGATATTCTGTGAATGACTTTTCCCGTCCCTGGATCCAGGATTTGGATTCGATGGTCCGGCTACCTCTGCGACCGTGAACGATCATGGTACTCAGGGCGATTTTGTTATCCGACCCGAAATTCTTATCCACTTGTTCCAGGACCCAGTCGCCTGAAGGTTCCTGGGAAGATACGAGCATTACAAATATTAAGCAAAGTGCGAAAATTGGAATGGATTTTCTCATACTTCCAACTCCTTCATCAGCCGTGAGGTTTGGCGCCGGTAGATCCCGATCCCGGCAATCGATGTCCCCAGGAGAGTAGCTAGCATGCCTGGAAAGAATCCTATAATATAACTCACAGGTGTTACCTTTGCCCGCATCACATCCGATATCAGCAACGTGGAGTTTTTCATCATCGCGGCGATGTTGATACCGTGGGTCTGAAGATAATACGCGATGCCCAGTCCCACGATTGTTCCTAGGAGCGAGCCGACAAAACCGATCACCATTGATTCGCTGATCATGGACCTGTACAAGTGTCCTTTGCTCTCCCCCATCGCCAGTCGCACCCCGATTTCCCCATAACGGCGCAGACTGCCTATCAGGCCGGCATTCCAGAGCACGATGGACATCGGGACGACGAAAATGATAAGGATGACTCCAGAAAACATTTTGATCATTCCCATTAAATCGCCAATTTCGCTCTGTTCAATGAGAGTGCTCATGATCGGTGAAAATTCATCCGTTTCCTTTGAATAACGTGCATTGAACCCGGCTTTGAGGCCCTCTGCTTTCTCATCCAGGTAAATGAAATCCTGAAAAAAGCCCAGGATTTCTCCTGTGGCATCCTCCATGTCCAGTGCGGTTTGTATATCTTCGAGATCAACAAGCATGGCACCACGGTCCATAGCTGCAACACCAAAACGGATCGTTCCGGCTACCGTAAAGTTTGCCACAGCCATGCTTCCGTTCATAGTCACGCTGATAAGGGTGGCTGTTTCCCCGATCGCGATATCCAAACGATTTGCAAACTCATCACTGATCAAAATTTCACCAGGATTCTCCGGTATGCCACCGCTGACCACCGAGCCAGCCAAATTCAAAATACTTTTCTCTGGTGAATTCTCTGAGAACAGATCCACTGCCAGCCCTGCCACAGGTCCTTGAGCCCGCGTCTCCCCCTGTTCATCCGGAATGTCCAACAAACCCCCGAATTTTATCCGAGGCGTCCAGATTAAATCAGGATACTCGCTTTCCAATTCCTGTAGCAGGCCCTTCACCCCGATATATGCCAAATCATTTGGAATTTGATCTGCCTCTTCAGCATAAGCTCTGGACATAATCTTCACATGACCTGTGCTAAATTTTGCTGCGGAGTCGATAAAACTGTTTTGAACCCCTTTAATCCAGGCATGCACAAAAACCGTGAGCATGACACCGATGAGAACGGTGAGCAGAGGAAACAGACTGCGGGACCGATCGCGAATAACGCCTTTTATCAGGAATTTGATCATGAGATTCTCCCCCTTAAAGCATCTGTTGGCTTAAGCTTGGCAATCTTCCTGGTGGGCAGGAAACTCACGATGGTTGTAATCACCAGAACCAGGATCGTGGTACCGAGCACCAATCCAGCGCTGTAGGTGGGGAAAAGCTTCTCACCGATAGCAAATCCATAACTATCAACGGACCTAGGCATGGCCCATCCCGTTTTTGAAAACCAGATCAACAACGGCAGCCCATAGATGGCTGCCACAATCGCAGCCAGAACACCATGAAGGGCTCCCTCTAAGGTAAAGAGCTGAATGACCTGAAAACGGGTGAATCCCAGAGACATCATAGTTCCCATTTCCTTTTTGCGGCGGAATATCGAGAGAACTTGTGTGTTAAAAATAGCCAACATAGCCAGTAAGATCAAAACCACATACAGGATAGATGCTCCCAAAGATTTGGATCGCACCAATGCTTTCACATCCTGGAGCAAAAAGTCCAGGTCTTTAAACACCCAATTCGCAATACTTCCGCCGCCCGCCGCATCTTTAGAAATCACTACCAGACTTGCTTCATTCTCCATCAGCGTGAGCTCCTGCATGGTTTTTATCGGAATCCAGATCTGCCCCTGGTCAATGGTCTGCACATTTGTTCTCATGACCTGAACAATAGTCACATCCCGGGCATCAAATGTGCCTTGGGCATCGCGCCAACGAACCGTCACACTGTCCCCCACTTTTAATCCTGTACTTTTGGCCATGCGGGTTCCGATCAGAGCCGGTATCTCATCGTTTTCAGCTTTAAGAAAATAAGACGGGAGAGAAATGATATTCTGATCAGGATCCACACCTTTCATCCGAATCGAAATCATCCTCCCGTTGGGATAGATTGTCGCCTGTGTGATGAGGATAGGAGTGGCTTGCCCTTGTTCGATCATCTGTTGGAGGGCATCGGGAATGAGGCCGTGAGCATCCTGCAAAGTCAGAGGATCGAGAGGGTCATAATCTGGCTGCCAGTATTGGCCGCCGCCTAATTCGGCCTCGATCATGGCCTGTGAAGCCTGGTCTCCCATGCCTCTATACAATCCTTGGCTCCAGATGATCGCTACAAACGATAAGGACAGAACCACCACATTCAACCAGGTGCGAAGGCCTGCACCCAGTAGATTCTTCAAAGCCAGCCGAGGAATGATCATTGTCCCTCTCCTTTTCCGACTGGGTTCTCAAAACGCTCATCCTTGGCGACTTTCCCGTCCACGAGGGTGATTTTGCGCTGTAAGTAACGGATGACTTTCTCGTCGTGCGTGGCAAAAATAAAGGTTGTCCCCAACTCTTGGTTTAATCGCTCCATGGTTTGTAGAATATGATGGGAGTTTTTTGCGTCCAGGTTAGCTGTGGGCTCATCAGCCAGGATGATCCCGGGTTTTTTAACAACTGCTCGAGCAATGGCAACCCTCTGGCTCTCGCCGCCTGATAGCTGGGCGGGTTTGGACTTGGCTCTGTCCGAAAGCCCAACCCATTCCAGAGCCTGCATCACTTTCTTCTTGCGCTCATCCGCCGAATTTCCTAACAAAAGAAGAGGAAACTCCACATTCTCAAAGGCTGTGTAAACTGGCAGCAGATTAAAGGTTTGAAAAATAAATCCGATATGCTGGTTGCGGAGCCTGGCTGCTTGATTATGCGATAGCTCCTCGATTTTTTCTCCCATGACTTCCGCACTTCCTTCAGTCGGAGAATCGAGGGATCCGACGATATTGAGCAGCGTGGTTTTACCCGAACCGCTGGGTCCGACAAGACCAGCAAATTCACCGGCTTTAAAGTCCAGATTGACATGATTCAGAGCCTTAATCTGTGTTTGCCCCATAGGATAGATCTTAACTAATTCCTTGGTTTTGATAAGGATGTTATCTTCCATCGCCACCTCTACTATAAATACTCATTTTCTCCACAACTCCTTCATATAAATCATCACATGTTAATAATTATAGACTATCATGATCTGGATGCCCTTTCCAGCAAACAGGTTATTATCCCCCCCAACCTGATAGATCTCAAAACGTTCCGGATTCCAGAACGCCATAACATTAATACTCCACCGGTCATAAGTTCTCTGCCAGCGGAAAAAGCTGTAAAGGTCGTCGTTTTTCCAATCAAAGTAAAAAATACCGGTGAGTGTATCCAGCAGCCCCAGAGGATAATTCAAAGCCAGTGCGGAAAATTCGACAGTCTCTCCTGAATTCCAGGCCTCCTGGCTGGCGGCCATCACAAAATGCTCTCCCATGACATTCAAACCATTCCCCCATCCGAGGGTATAATCTAGTCCGACATTAAAGGCCCTCTGCCAGGGATAAGGCAGGGCTTGGGTGTTTTGATGAACCATGGCAGCCTCAAACCAGATACCCACACCGATATCCCACTTGCCATCCAAAGCATACCGATTTTCGGGGATGTGGGAAGTGTCGAGAGCGATCGGCTGAAGAAGTCCTTTGGTTTCGATCTCTCGGTGATGATATGTGACGGCCGCCTCTCCGTTAGCCAGGGGGATTTGTATTCGCCCGCCAAATTCAGGAATGTCCTTCACAGAGGCTAAAACCTCCCACCCCTTCGGCTCGTCATTTTCCAAAAGACCCCAGAACCAGACGTTAGCATTGTTCAGGAAGTAATACCGAAACAAAAGCCCATAAACGCCATCGGTGAGCTGGAGGGGATCACGTGGATCGATGCGGTCAAACCACATCAAAGGCCGCAACAGCATGGCCGAGCCAAAATTGATTTTCTGCAAGCCGATCCGTGCTTCGAACTGAGAGGTGGCAAAACGGAACCAGAGTCGATAGGGATTTATTTCTCCATCGGTGCGGATGTCATCCACAGCATGAAACCGTGTGGTTCCATAGGCATTCAGAGAGAATTCCAGATCAAGAGCAAAATCTTGTTCAAAAGTCTTTGCCAAGGAAAAGGTTGGGATATACCGCAGGCCGATCATCGGTTTGATCGACTTTTTTGCATTACCCGTCAGCCAGCCTATAACTTGGCCCTTCGTGCTGAAAGACAGAGGTAAAGCAGAGGAAAAGAAAAGGAGGATCAATGACAGCAGAAAAACAAGTCTAAGTTTCATATTTTATAACTATGTAAACACACTAATCCGCAAATACAGGAAATTCGTTTTTGTCTTTGATCCAAATCCCTCACTATTTTTCATGATTTCCATCCCCTAACATCCTGAAATAAGATTATCACGCCCAAAACGACAAGGTCAACAACC